>OGQO01002553.1_pt1 | contig 13989 bp, 9 predicted proteins | sample 1553241 | NCBI WGS metagenome assembly OGQO01 (sample SAMEA2579933, study PRJEB22360) | human gut metagenome | biome: human gut; feature: human-associated habitat; material: faeces | place: Denmark | collected 2008/2010
AAAGGAGATACCTTAGACAGAGATATCTTAAATAAAATCTTTGAAAATGAAAAGATTGACAGCTGCATCAACTTTGCAGGTTTAAAAGCAGTAGGAGAGTCTGTTGCAAAACCTTGGGAATATTACAATAACAACATTGCAGGAACTTTAACATTAGTAGATGTTATGAGACAGCATGGCTGCAAGAATATTATTTTCTCATCATCCGCAACCGTATACGGTGATCCGGCAGAGATCCCGATCACAGAGAACTGCCCGAAGGGACAGTGCACTAACCCTTATGGCTGGACAAAATCTATGTTAGAGCAGATTTTAACAGATATCCAGAAAGCAGATCCGGAATGGAACGTGATCTTACTCCGTTACTTCAACCCAATCGGAGCTCATAAGAGCGGAACAATGGGAGAAAACCCAAATGGTATCCCGAACAACTTAATGCCATATGTGACACAGGTTGCTGTCGGCAAATTAAAAGAACTTGGTGTATTCGGAAATGACTACGATACTCCGGACGGAACCGGTGTAAGAGATTACATTCATGTGGTTGACCTTGCAATCGGACATGTAAAAGCATTAAAGAAAATTCAGGAGAATGCAGGACTTTGCATTTATAACCTTGGAACCGGACATGGCTACAGCGTTCTTGACATTGTAAAGAACTTTGAGAAAGCTACTGGTGTTAAGATTCCATACGTGATCAAACCAAGAAGACCGGGCGATATCGCAACCTGCTACTGTGATCCGACCAAAGCAAAAGAGGAGCTTGGCTGGGAAGCACAGTATGGTATCGAAGATATGTGTGCGGATTCCTGGAGATGGCAGAAGAACAATCCGAACGGATATGAGGACTAATTAACTTGTAAAATCATAAAAAAGTGATTATAGTAGGGGTAACAGAATTCATATATATGTAGTGTGAATCTGTTACCCTTTTTTTGATGAGACAATGGAGAAAATTTACTCCCTTTTCGGAATTGTGTACCTATGGGAAATGAGCTTATAAATATACATTGCAAACAGCAGACATCTATTTTATTATCAAATATAAAAATCGATACTTGTAGATAGTGTCAAATGACCTATGAAAAAACTGAGCAAAAGAAAAAGGCTCAGATGAACCTTGAAAACTGTAGATCTTTTAGGTTGTGGTAGCCCACCGCCACCCTTGACGGTACGAAAAAGAACTGCTGTAGGTTAATCACCGACGGCGAAGAACTCAAGAACAGTTAGAGTTTTTCCGTCGATTACAGCAGTGTAGCAGTTCTTTTTCGTGCCATCAAGGGCACACCGCTTTGCGGTGGCTGGGATAATTACCTCTGGCTCTGAATCTAAGAACAGTTAGCGGCTTCGCCGTGTTGCAGGTTCAGAATCGTCTGTTGACCAAGGAAGATGAGAAGCTGCCATTTGCCCAGCATCGTGTCAGCCTGAGACAGCATTTCGACTTCATTTAAGACTTTATAGTTGTTGTGTTTGTGTGGTCTTAGGAAGTTGTAATAAGCAACCCAGAGGGCGAGATCATAGTTGGCTCCATCGATGTTATCAAAGCCGTTGGTTTTACGATAGGAAGCTTTGTATGTACGGTTTAAGCGCTCAATCATCTGTTTGTAAGGCCTGAATTCTTTAGAAACCTCATTGTCATTGGTGAGGCCGATTACCTGTGTGATTTCAAACTTAAACTTATCACCGAATTCATGGAAGAACTGCTGGGCGGCAAGGGGATATGCACTGTAGCCATCTGCAATGAACTTAAAGTTCTTAGGCAGTTCTTTTAGATGTTGGAATGCCATCCGCATTGCCAGAATGCATGGACCAACACCACGATTATCAGATACCTGATAGCCGATAACAGAGCGTTTGGCAGCATCCATGATAAACCAGATATAGGTTTTGATACCACGGATTTTGATGTATGTCTCATCAGCAGTAAATACATTGCCAGTTTTGTAATCGTAGTTGTCTACGAAAGGTTTTATGCAGACAGAGGCGGTTTTGCAATAGTTGGCAACTTGCTGGTGTGAGATGCTGATGCCGTGTATGTCCTTCAACGCCTGAGCGGTTTTACGAAGCGATAACCCAAGATTCACTTTGTAGGTAAGACAAAGTGACATGACATGCTGGTCATGTTTACTGAATTTTAGGGAAGAAGCATTCTTGGGAAGAGTGTTTAAATCCATGCGAAAGAAATCTATCTGGAATTCCCGGTAGATGTAATGGAGTTTATATTTGTTCTTGCCATAGTCCTCCTTAAGGTCTTTTTTATCAACCTTGTTTAGATTGTGGAGGTAGTAAGGACATTTTGGATTTACGCATTTGTGGACAACAAAGTGTTTGCGGTCTTTCTTATGAGCCAGCGAGTGATTGCAGTGCGGGCATTTGAGGGAGTAGGACTTTGAAAAACGGTTTTCTTCCGGAGAGAATGCGGTGGAGCATACTTTGCACAGAATCTGTCCTTTTGAACCATTATTCTTGTAGAGATAAGGCTTTGGAGCATTGCAACGTGGACAGGCACAGTTGTCATCAATATCACATTCAGAACGGCGGCTGACAGGTTTGATTTTCTTGCCATACTTCCATTCGAGGTAAGGAATGTAGTCTTTGTAATCCCATTTTTCGTAATAGATTATTTTTGGGAGCTTATCAATCTTGAATTTTTGATATTTGGGAGAATGGGAATCATCGAAGACCCACTGCTTAAGGGGAATATATCTGCAGATAAAATTAAAAAGCCAGCAGATTTGTTTATGTTGGTATTGAATAAATAGAAGTAAATAAAGTATAATGTCCATGAGCATTGTCTCCTTGTTGATAATGGTGTTTGTGGTGAACTCATTATACTTCTTTTGGGAGGTCAATGCTCTTTTTATTTGCAAACCTCCAATAAATCAAGGTTTTAAAAGAATTTTAGAACAATAAAATGAGTAGTTTTTGACACTACCAAGATGAGAAGGAGGGAAGATAAATGAAAAAGAGGATCAATAACCATCAGAGATCAACGATCAAAAAAGTGATGAATTATATCAGAAGATACTGGGGGTATCTTGGAATGTCCATTGTCCTTGCGGCAGTGACAGTTGCATTGACTTTATATCTGCCGGTATTGACCGGACGCGCAGTCGATCTGATCATTGAAAAAGGAGTGGTGGATTTCACAGGAATCCTTGCAATCCTGAAAAGGATGGCAGTTATCATTCTTCTGACTGCAGTTGCACAGTGGATCATGAACGCATGCAACAATAAGATCACTTATCATATTATCCGGGATATCAGAAAAGAAGCATTCGAAAAAATTGAAAGACTTCCATTAAAATATATTGACGGACATTCCTACGGTGAGATCGTCAGCCGTGTCATTGCGGATGTAGACCAGTTTGCGGATGGTCTGTTGATGGGATTTACCCAGTTTTTCACCGGTATTGTAACGATTTTAGGTACATTGATCTTCATGCTCACGATCAGCGTGAAAATTACGGTGGCAGTCGTTGTGATCACACCGGTTTCGCTGCTTGTGGCAAGTTTTATCGCAAAGAAAACATTTTCCATGTTTAAATTACAGTCCGAGACGAGAGGAGAACAGACCGCATTTATCGAGGAAATGATCGGTAACCAGAAGGTTGTTCAGGCGTTTTCCCATGAGGATGAAGCGCTGGAAAAGTTTGATGAGATCAACGGCAGGTTACAGAAATGTTCTTTGAGAGCCATTTTCTTTTCCAGTATCACAAATCCTGCAACCCGGTTTGTCAACAGTCTGGTGTATGCAGTCGTTGGCGTGGTAGGAGCATTTACCGCAATTGCAGGAGGTATTTCAGTCGGGCAGCTTTCTGCGTTACTCAGTTACGCAAACCAGTATACAAAACCATTCAATGAGATTTCCGGTGTTGTGACAGAGTTACAGAATGCGCTGGCATGTGCAGCGAGGGTGTTTGAATTGATGGAGGAGCCTTCGGAAGTTCCGGATGCGCCGGATGCAGTGAACTTGGAGGAGGCAGACGGTCATGTGGTGTTAGAGCATGTATCTTTCTCTTATGTGCCGGAACAGAAACTGATCGAGGATTTTAATCTTTCTGTAAAACCGGGACAGAGGGTAGCAATCGTCGGTCCGACCGGATGCGGAAAAACGACACTGATCAATCTTTTGATGCGTTTTTATGATACAAACAGCGGAACGATCCGTGTGAGCGGAGTGCCAGTCAATGATATGACAAGAAAGAGTCTTCGAAATAATTATGGTATGGTATTGCAGGAAACATGGCTGCGCAGTGGAACAATTCGTGATAATATCGTGATGGGAAAACCGGATGCAACTGATGAGGAAGTGATCGCAGCGGCAAAAGCTTCCCATGCACACAGTTTCATCAAGCGTCTGCCGCATGGTTATGACACCGTAATGTCAGAGGATGGCGGTAATCTTTCCCAGGGACAGAAACAGCTGTTATGCATTACCCGCGTCATGCTCTGCCTGCCGCCAATGCTGATCCTGGATGAGGCAACTTCATCCATTGATACGCGGACCGAGATCAGGATCCAGAAAGCGTTTGCGAAAATGATGAAAGGACGTACCAGTTTTATTGTGGCTCATCGTCTGTCGACCATTCAGGAAGCGGACATTATCCTTGTGATGAAAGATGGACATATTATTGAGCAGGGACGCCATGAAGAACTGCTCGCCCAAAAGGGATTTTATGCAAATCTTTATGAGAGCCAGTTTGTAAATACATCCTCGCAGGCATAAGGATTTTGGAAAAATAAAAGTTATACTAATCCACATAATAAATGGTGCGTGAGCCGTCAATGCTCTCCATTGTGGAGGTTGTGATGAAATCTTTGACTGCTTCTTTATCTCTTGCGAGAAGGCAGTCAAAGATTTTTTTTGCACTGTAATATAATTCTTTGGTGCCATATTTTTGTCCGTAGCGGATCCAGAGACTGCATACAAGATCGCGGAACGATATAAAAAAGAGAGGGAGCAGGGTGTTGCCACTGATGTAGGCAATCTCGTGGCTGAACTCAAAAATGAGAGAAGCCGTCTTTTCCGGGTCAGTACAGTTTTCCATCTGGTGGACATATTCCTGAAGTCCCAACAGTTCTTCGTCCGATGCACGGTCGATCGCAAACCGGGTGGCTTCCACCATAAACATGATTCTTGCTTCCAGCACGGATTTTACTTCACGGTTTTTTAAAACGCCGCCATTGTAATTCATGATGGCAACAAGTGTGTCTAAAGAACCGTCTCTGCGATAGTCTGCGACAAAGGTTCCGATTCTTGGACGGACCACGAGGAAACCTTTCTTTTCCAGTTCCGCGATACCGGAGTTGATAACTGCACGGGACACTTTCATGGATTCCGCCAGTTCGCGTTCCGGTGGCAGTTTGGAGCCAATCTCAAGTTTGCCGGATAATATCATATTTTGCAGTTCATTTACAAAAAGTTCCCTCAGGGAAGGTGCATTCAATTTTTTAAATTCCATAAAATCTCCTGTTCTTTCATGAATAAGTGTCTGTGAAACTCTCTTAGTAAGATTGATTTTTTGTCAAGTATTCTATGTTTTAGGGAATTTCACAATTATTATTGAAGTTTGATATCTGAAATATTAAGTTTGTCTCTGGATAGACCAGATACCACGAAACTATTTTATAAAAGATACAAATAAAAATCAATGATTCGACTTATTAAATTTTTGTGAAATTGACGATTCATTATCTGGCAGAGACAGAACCGGAAACTTGTATTTTAAGACAGATTCAGATATAATCAAAAGAAGCATGAAAAGAGTGGAGTGAATCATGAAGAAAAAGACCGTGACTTCTGAGACAGAAGAAATTACAATAGACAATAAAAAACAGAAAAGAAAGAGAGAAAAGAAAGCCTACCGGGAGATCCGGTGGGACAGGCTGGATAACACGGCACATCTTTTCCCTGTGATCGCAGGAGAGAATATGAGCAACGTCTACCGCATCAGTGTGACACTGACGGAGCTGGTGCAGCCCGATGTTTTGCAGCAGGCATTAAACATTGTTCTTCCGAAGATGGATGGATTTAATTTAAGACTCCGCATGGGGGTATTCTGGTATTATTTTGAGGAGAATGGAAAGCCTGCACCGAAAGTACGTGAGGAGAGCAATTTTCCGTGCCGTTATATTCAGCAGAATCAAAACCACAGTTATATGTTCCGCGTGACTTATTATAAATACAGAATTAATCTGGAAGTGTTCCACGTGCTGACCGATGGAATGGGCGGCATTAACTTTTTGAAAGAGTTAACTTACCAGTATCTGCGTCTTGCGCACCCGGAACTGAAGGAGAAGGTGGGGGATTCCTTAAACAGTGGTACATCTTTAAACAGAGAGGACAGTTTCTTAAAAAATTATAAGAAGAGTTCTGCAAAAGGCTATCAGACAAAAAAGGCATATCTGTTAAAGGGAGAGCATCTGGGACCGGGAGAATTCGGCGTTATGCATGGGTATATGCAGATTCCGCAGCTGAAAGAGGTATGTCACAGATATGGCTGCAGTATCAATGAATATCTTGTTTCCGTTTATATCTGGAGTGTGTATACGGAGTGTATGAAGGGAATGCCGTCCACGAGTCCGATCCGCGTGGCAGTTCCGGTAAATCTGCGCCCATATTTTAATTCGATCACAACAAAGAATTTCTTTGTCATGGTGTCGGCAGAATTTCATCCGACAAAGGAAGTCTACACGTTTGCGGAAGTGCTGGAGATCGTGCGTGATAATCTGAGAAGCCAGATCAACAGGGAGCATCTGGAAAAACTGTTTTCGTATAATGTATCCAATGAAAAGCTGCTGGCTGCGCGTGCTGTGCCGCTTTTCTTGAAAAATATTGCAATGAAGCTTGTGTATACAAAGTCTGCACTTGCCAATACAACGACGATCACAAATATCGGAAATATCGGTGTGGATGAGGAATACCGCCCATATGTGGAGATGTTCCATGCATTTCTTGCAATGTCGAAGGGACAGCATTTGAAGGGAACGATCTGTTCTTATGGAAGTACGCTGGTGTTCTCATTCAGCTTTGATCTGAAAGATGTTTCCGTGCAGCGGGGATTTTTCCGCAAAATCGCAGCAGACGGAATTGAGGTCGAGTTAGATACAAATGGTGTAACTGCCGATTAAGAAGAATGGATCAGGATAGAAAAAAACAGGAAAGTAATGGTGTGAGATGAGCAGATGTAAACAATGTAATATAGAAGTTTTGGATGAGACGGAGCGCTGCCCGCTCTGTCACTCCGTATTAGAGCCTACGATAGAGGTGGAAAATATGTATCCCGATGTCAAGATCAAAACAAGGCGGATGATGCTTTTGTCGCGAATTTATCTTTTCGTGGCGATCGTGGCAGAGGCGGTTTTAGTTGCAGTGAATCATTACGGTGATTTTGAGACGGCGTGGAGCCTTGTTACCGGTCTGATCTTTTTTTACGGATATCTGGTTGTCCGGTTTGCAATCCTTGGAAAAACCGGCTATATTGCCAAAACAATTGTTTTGACTTTAATTGCCATATTGATATTGATTGCAATCGATTTTGTGAATGGTTACCGGGGATGGTCGGTACGGTATGTGTTCCCGGCGGCGATCATTTTAGTCGATATAGGAATTTTGATCTTGATGTGTGTGAACCGGAGGAACTGGCAGAGTTATATTATGTGGCAGATTTTTATGATTTTGTGCAGTTTTGTTCCGATCATTCTGTATCTGACCGGAATTATTTATGTGCCGTATCTGGCGCTCGCGGCACTCGGAACGTCTGTATTTTTGTTCCTTGGAACGCTGATCATCGGTGACAGAAGAGCCAGGGTGGAACTGAAGAGAAGATTCCATATCAGATAAGGAAACGACAGAAGTTTGAATAAGAGGGTTTATGATCAGAAAATTGACTTTGAAAAAAGAAAGAGAACATGAGACAAACGAAGCGAGCATCGCAGGAAATGTCATGCGTGACCTGATCGCGCATGTGACAAACGATAACCTGATCGGCAGGGAGATCAAAAACGGTGAACTGCGGAAAAAAATGGTCGAACCGCCGTGGAAATGCCCGGATATGTTCACCATGACCACTATCGAGATGGAGCACTTCACAATGGAGTGGCTTGAATTAAAGGAAAATCCAAATGAGCAGAAGGTGATCTTACAGCTTCATGGCGGCGGGTATATCGGAGCGATGCGGAATGCATACCGCATGTTTGCGGGACTTTACAATGAAGTCAGCAAAGGGATGAGTGTACTCACCATTGATTACCGTGTAGCACCTGAAAATCCATATCCGGCGGCATTGGAAGATGCAGTGAGCGCATATCAGTGGCTGCTCGGTCAGGGCTGGTTTGCAGAGGATATCATTGTGGCAGGAGATTCCGCAGGAGGAGGGCTTGCGATGGCACTGTGCCATTATCTGAAAGATCATGGAATGCAGCTTCCATGTGGGATCGTTGCAATGTCTCCGTGGACGGATCTTATGGCAAGCGGTGAATCGTATGATACCAATTATGAGAGGGATCCGTTGTTCGGAAATACGAGGGACAGCCTGATCTATAACAAAGACTATGTGGGTGACCATGATCCGATGGATGCTTATATTTCACCTTTGTATGGGGATTTCAGAGGATTTCCGCCAATGCTCATTCAGGTAGGTTCTTATGAGATGCTGTTAAGTGATTCGGTGAGCGTTGCCTCGAAAGCGAGACATCAGGGTGTGAAAGTAAGACTCAGTATTTATGATGGAATGTTCCACATTTTCCAGATGGCAGCAAAAATGCTGCCAGAATCCAGAAAAGCGTGGGCTGAGATTGGAAAATTTATTGATGTTTTGTCAAATGACTGACATCCATATAAACAGGAAGACCATTTTCATAGGTGACATTGGATTCACCCTGGATCAATGGAGTGAGGTAATCAATTAATTCCTGTGTAACATCATTGCCAGCGGCGTTGATCCATTCAGTAGGAACGGATCTGGCTTCGTTGGCAATATTTTTTATCTCGGCATATCCATATTCAATCGTATATGGATCGTCAGATACACGGTTCATGGTGACCATAGAAGCTGTTACGCCTTCCTCGGAGAGCGCAACGGCTTTTTTTCCTAATTCGACAGATTCCATAAGGTCTGTCTTGGATGCTAAATGGGCTGCACACCGCTGTAATACATTCACTTCGATGGAGCGGACTTTTACGCCTAATTTTTCTTTCACAAGGAATTCCAGTGTTTTTCCGGCGCCGCTCAGTTGGCTGTGGCCAAATGTATCGACTGACTTCTCAGAAGCGCTGATGTAATTGCCGGATGCATCTCGGATACCCTCTGATACGGCAATGATAACGTTATTGCGTTCAAACAGCATACGTTTTACATCTAACAGGAAGTCGTCCGTATCAAACGGAACTTCCGGAAGATAAATCAAATGTGGAGCGGAATTATATCCGTTTCTTGCAAGAGCAGCGGCAGCGGTCAGCCATCCTGCGTCACGTCCCATGATCTCAATGATTGTGACACTCTTGACTGCGTAAATAAAAGTGTCATGGGCAATCTCTAAAACTGAGGAAGCAATGTATTTTGCAGCGGAACCAAAACCAGGAGTGTGGTCTGTCTCACACAGATCGTTGTCGATTGTTTTTGGAATACCGATGATGCGGACATTGCTGCCGATTTTTTTGCCGTATTCGGATAATTTTAAAACGGTGTCCATAGAGTCGTTTCCGCCAATGTAGAAGAAGGCGCCGACATTGTATAATTCAAACTGTTTGAAGATGAAAACATATGAGGAATCATCATCCAGATAATCCGGCAGTTTATGACGGCAGGAACCTAAATACATTGCAGGTGTTGTTTCCAGACGATCCAGATATGCCGGATTTTCATTCATAATCTCTGTCAGATTTAATAAATGATTGTTTAAGATACCAAGGATTCCATTTACAGATCCATAGACAGTCTCATACTGCTCAGATGCCATGACTCCACGGATCACACCTGCAAGGCTGGCGTTAATTGCAACTGTCGGTCCACCGGACTGTGCGACCATTACATTTTTTAAACTCATAGTTTACTCCTTAATAATTCATTAACTTTTGTTAAAAATAGTATCCATTTCTTTTTCTTTTGTTATAATGAAAAAGATAGATTTTTTTGTGAAAATCTTTTTGACTGCTATATAATAGCGGAAAATAACGTGTTTAGCAAGAGGTAGCAGGTGTGAAATGTGATTTATGTCCAAGAAAATGCCTTGTAGACCGGAAAAAGGGTGAAAAAGGAATCTGTGGGCAGACAGAAAATTTAAAAGTTGCGAGGGCAGCACTTCATTTCTGGGAGGAACCGTGCATTTCGGGAGATGCGGGATCGGGAGCTGTATTTTTTTCGGGGTGTTCGCTGCATTGTGTATTCTGTCAGAATGAGAATATCGCAAACGGAACGGTTGGAAAAGAAATCTCTCTGGAGCGGCTCGTGGATATTTTTCTTGAATTGCAGGAAAAAAGAGCCAATAATATCAATCTTGTAACACCGGGACATTTTGTGCCGCAGATCGTGAAGGCTCTGGATCAGGCACGAAAGGAAGGGCTTACGCTTCCGGTTGTATACAATACAAGCAGTTATGAGACGGTTGACACGATCAAAATGTTAGAGGGTTACGTCGATATTTATCTGCCGGATTTTAAATATATGAGCCCGGTTTTGAGTAAAAAGTATTCCCATGCTCCGGATTATGCAGAGGTTGCAAAGGCAGCGATCGCAGAGATGGTGCGGCAGACAGGAAAGGCTGTGTTTGTAAATGGAGAGGAAGATAACCTTATTTTAAGTGGAACGATCGTAAGACATCTGACACTGCCCGGTTGTATGGCGGATTCCATGCAGATTGTAAAATATCTGCATGATACATACGGAGATAAGATTTATATCAGTATCATGAACCAGTTCACCCCACTTTCCAATCTGGAAAAGTATCCGGAATTGAATCGCAGGATTACCGATGAGGAATATGAGACACTGGTGGATTATGCGATCGATATCGGGATAGAAAATGGTTTTATCCAGGAGGGGGACACAGCGGAAGAGAGTTTTATCCCGGCATTTGACTGTGAGGGCGTGTAAATTTGAAAATGAGAACAATATTTTCTGGTGGAAAAAATTTCCAAAAAAATAAGGAAAATTATATTTACATAATATGGGAAAATGCTATAATTAGCTTCGTATGATTACAAAGAAGGAATAGCAGCGAAATTACTGCAGACAGATTCTTTATCATAATAGAGTGAATTGCGAAAAATTTACGATAAGTAATTGGAAATGCAGACAAGGAGGAGACGAGAATGAATTTTCTAAATTTAGTTCAGGGCGCAGCCGGAAAGGTAAAAGGGGTTGCGACTTTGCTTAGCGGACTGACAAAGACACAGGCAATCATAGCAGGTGTAGCCACTGTGACAGCAGTTGGCGGTGTCGGGACAGGAGGATATTTTTTATATGACCATTTTCATCAGCCGGAACCAATTGTGGCGGATGTTGTGATAAGTACAGAGGTGGCAGAAGAACCGACGGAAGAAGTTGTGGCAGTCGAAGAGGTTGTCACGGAAGAAACAGAGGCGGCAGAACCGGAAACTGTTACATTGGTCGGAAGTTCTATTGAGAAGGATCTGAAGATCAAGATTCAGGACGAGTCCTCGAAAAATGTAAAGGGACAGCCTTTTGAGATCACAATCAAGGCAGACAAGAAGAAGGCAAAATCAACTACATATTCAGATGATGATAAAGATGGTATTATTTACATTAAAAGTATTGATGCCGGAAAATATGATGTCTCTTTGAATGAGATTGATGGATATATCTCAAAAGAGAATTCTTACAAAGTAACAGTTAAGGATAAGATTGAATACACCAAGGTAGATGTCAAAGACGAGATCAAATCCGCAGCAGAAGTAGCACCGGCAGAGGATGCAGAGGTAGACAATGTTGAGGTGGAGGCTGTTATTCAGGATACAGTGGAAACGGTTGACAGTACCTGCACGCCATCCAAAGTTGGGGCAGGAGATGTGGATACTTCCAACTTCCCTACTGCTTCCGTTGGTGGATCGACAAAAGTGGACATTGCACAGGCAGCAGTGACGGCTTCCGCAAAACGTGTGGGATACCATGCTACAGGAACGGAATCATCTGGTGTGACTACATCATCCGAGACATCATCGGAAACAGCAACACCAAAATCATCAGAAACAACAACACCATCGGAAACACCAGAAAATACAGAGAAGAAAGATCCGACAGAAAGTACGGAGAAGAAAGATCCACCAGAAAGTACAGAGAAGAAAGATCCACCAGAAAGTACGGAAAAAACAGAGATAAGTTACACAATCATAAATAAATGTGGGGATACCGAAATAAGCAGAAAGTCTGATAAAGCTACTGCTGGTACAGAAATAGAGGTAACTAATCCGGATACAGCAAAATATGAAGGTACAATACAGAAAGTAACGATTGTTTCAGGTCAGTCAGAATATACCGTTACGTGGCAGGAAAAACAGGCAGCAAAAGTCAATTATACCATTAAGCATTTCTTTGATGGAAAAGAAGATACATCAAAAGCAGAAGCAGGATCTGGTCAAGTAGGAGATACGGTTAAGGCAAAAAATAATTTTACCCCGGACTATACAACTACGGATAAAACAGAACTTGTTCTTGATAAAGATGAAACAAAGAATGTTTTAGAAATTCATTGGGCAAAAGCTGTAGCCGCAGCCAGTGCATCTGTCACAGTACCACAGACGGCAGCTTTATATAACAGCACCATTAATAATGCAAATGCAATTGGTCTCACAGCAACATTGACAGACGCAGGCAATATTATCACAAATATTACATGGGCTAGCAGCAACGAAAAAGTTGTAAAGGTATCCAATGGAGCGAAAACAGGATGTACAGTGACAGCAGTTGGAAAAGGAAGTGCAACTGTAACAGGTACGATCACATACTTATCAAAACCGGGTGATACCAAGACAACCGCAAATGACAAGAAAATCACATGTACCGTTACCGTGAATGATTTTACCGGAAATACAACAACACAGTTAAAGGATAAGTCAGGTAGATTACTTTACAAAGATTCCGAGTGTAAAAAACCAGCAACCGTGGCAGATTACAATGCAAACGGAACTTACTACACCGAGCCTGTTTACACCGGATGGCAAACCATTGATGGAAAAGTATATTACTACACCAGCAACCATCAGCGTGTAACAGGAAGTCAGGTGATCAGCGGTATCTCTTACAACTTCGGAAGTGATGGAGCATTACAGCAGGGTTCCGGAAAGAACGGTATTGATGTATCCAGCCATCAGGGAAATATTGACTGGGCATCTGTAAAGGCAGCAGGTATCAACTTTGCAATTATCCGTGTTGGTTACCGTGGATCACAGACAGGAGCATTGGTAGAGGATTCCTGCTTCAAGAAAAATATTCAGGGTGCAACTGCAAACGGTATTAATGTGGGTGTTTACTTCTTCACGCAGGCCACAACGGAGGCAGAAGCTGTTGAGGAAGCAAGTATGGCATTGACCTTATGCTCTGGATACAATCTGTCTTACCCGATCTTCGTCGATACAGAGAACGGAAGCGGAGCAGCACGTGCCAACGGATTAGATAAAGGCACCAGAACAGCATGCGTGGCTGCGTTCTGTAAGACCATTGCAAACGGTGGAAGAAAAGCAGGTGTTTACGCAAGCAAGAGCTGGTACAACAATAAAATTGATGCATCTGCATTCAGTAACTACTTTATCTGGGTTGCACAGTACAACACAACCTGCAATTACAAAGGAAAATATAACATGTGGCAGTATTCTTCCAAGGGAAGTGTTCCAGGAATCAAGGGAAATGTCGATGTAAATATTGCATATTAATTTATGGGTTTTAAAAGGATGACCGGTATCTGTTCAGATACCGGTTGTTTTGCGCATAACAATCAATAAGGAGAACAGGTTTGCCATATTATAATAGG
>OGQO01002568.1_pt1 | contig 13917 bp, 15 predicted proteins | sample 1553241 | NCBI WGS metagenome assembly OGQO01 (sample SAMEA2579933, study PRJEB22360) | human gut metagenome | biome: human gut; feature: human-associated habitat; material: faeces | place: Denmark | collected 2008/2010
AACACTTACCCATCAGTTCTGTCCCATTTATCGCATAAAGATTGGACATCCCTTGAAAACTTCTCCAGATCTTTGTTTGCACAGCCCTCGTTTTTGCGTATGACGGAAAGCAGTCTGTATCCAAGCGCAAGCAGCTTTTCGTATACCTTTGCAGCCTTAGATGCTTTTTGTAACGCAACAGGCTTCTGTATCTTAACGCCCTCTGCCTCGTACAGAAATTCGCCTTCAGCCAGATCAAATTCTGTTCCACTGAATGGCGCATATGCATCATAGTTCATCTCATCACGCAGTCTTGCAGCAAACAGTTCTGTCACAGTATCCTCGCCATGAGTAACAAACACTTTCTGAGGCTTTACTTCAAATGCTTTTATCCAGTCAACCAGACCATTTACATCTGCATGGCCACTGATTCCCGGCATACGGCAGATTTTTGCTGCAACGTGCACCGGTTCACCAAAGAGTTTTATTTCCTGAGTTCCTTCCAAAAGGGCGCGTCCCGGAGTTCCAACAGCCTGATAGCCCACAAAAAGTATGGTGTTTTCAGGTTTCCACAAATTGTGCTTGAGGTGGTGTTTTATTCTGCCCGCCTCGCACATTCCGCTTGCGGAAATTATTATCTTAGGCGTGTCGATAAAGTTTATGGCTCTTGACTCGTCACTTGTGACAGCGATATTAAGTCCGCTGAAAGTGATAGGATTTATGCCCTTGTTCACATAGGACATTGCCTCTTCATCGAAACAGGAATTTTTGTTCTTGTTGAATATCTGCGTTGCCTCGATAGCAAGTGGAGAATCCACATACACAGGAAAATCCCCATGACCCGTCACCATATTCTCCGCCTTGATATGCCTTATAAAATACAGCAGTTCCTGTGTTCTGCCCACTGCAAATGACGGTATAACAAGGTTTCCTCCCCTGTCAAAGGTTTTTTGAATGACCTCTGCAAGACTCTTTGCATAGTCCTTCGGCTTATCATGGCGACGGTTACCGTATGTGGACTCCATTACAACATAATCCGCCTCCGTTATATACTGCGGATCTCTGATAAGAGGCTGGTCAAGGTTTCCTATATCTCCCGAAAATACGATCTTACGTTCTTCGCCGTTCTCTGTGAGCCATATCTCGATACTTGACGAGCCAAGCAGGTGACCTGCGTCGATAAAACGCACTTTTATGCCCTCGGATATATCCGTCACCTCACTGTATGGGTGTGGGCAAAGGCAGGCAATAGCCGCCTCTGCGTCTGCCATAGTATAGAGTGGCGACACCTCGCCAGTGCCCTTACGTTTGCCCTTTCTGCTTCTCCACTCAGCTTCAAACTCCTGAATATGTGCTGAATCTCTCAGCATTATCTCACATAAATTACAAGTGGCCTCAGTTGCGTGTATCTGTCCAGCAAAGCCGCCTGCCGCCAACAGTGGAAGCAGACCTGAATGATCTATATGAGCATGAGTCAGCAATACAAAATCTATATTTCCAGGAGGACAAGGTATCTTCGCATTTTCAAAATAGTCAACGCCCTGCTCCATTCCGAAATCCACCAGAAATCTCTTTCCGCAGGCTTCTATATATGTACAGCTTCCCGTTACCTCATGTGTTGCACCGATAAAATTAAGTTTCATTGCCCTTATCCCCTCGTTTCGTTCATATTCTGTGACAGTATCTCTATCACACTTACATTATAGCACATTCCCAGTGTGATTTCAAGCATTTTGCATAAAAATATTTGATTATCGGCAATTATTTTGTAAAGTCTGAAAGAACGTCAAGTAATAATGAGGTAAGGAACAGCATATAGATTACTACAGAAAAATTTAATGGGGTGTGAACAATGAATGGATCCGAAAAGGAACGATGTGTGCTGCTTGGAGAATATGTTGCGGCACACAGAGCCACGGTACGCTGTGCGGCAAAGGAATTTGGCATAAGCAAATCCACAGTACATAAGGATCTGACAGAACGTCTGCCGAAAATCTCTCCTCAGCTTTTCAAAAGCGTAAAAGAGGTCCTTGAGGAAAACAAACGTGAAAGACATATAAGAGGCGGAATAGCAACCAAGCATAAATATGAACAGCAGTTCAAAAAGGCTGTAAAATGAAAAAAGGACGGTTTGAGCCGTCCTTTTTATGTTATCAGAATTTTCTTGCTTCCGCCCTTTTAGATATAAGATCTTTCCATGCAGAGGGGTGGAAAAGTATCAGCAGAGGGAAAAGCTCCAATCTGCCTGCAAGCATATCGAACATGAAAACGAACTTTGAAAAAACAGAGAAGTTTGAAAAGTTGCCTGCTGGACCTACCTCCGCAAGACCAGGTCCCATGTTATTGATGGTTGTCAGCACAGCAGTAAAGTTTGTTACAAGATCTTTACCATCAAATGCCACCATAAAAACTGATGAAGCAAAAATTATCACGAATGTTACGATATAAACATTTATAGAACGCACTATCTCATGCTCAACAGGTTTGCCGTCAAGGTTTACCTTGCGTATGCTCTTTGGGTGTATATATGAGTGAAGCTCCTTTATCATTGTCTTGAAAAGCACGATCACTCTTGATACCTTTATACCTCCGCCCGTACTGCCTGCGCAAGCTCCTATGAACATTATAAGTACAAGCACCGTCCGGCATATCTGAGGCCACAGATTAAAGTCAGTGCTTGAAAAGCCCGTACTTGTAATGAGCGACGCCACCTGAAATACTGATTTTGTAAGTGCGTCAAAAATGCTAACACAGCGGTCGAGGATATTTGCGAATATTATAGCTGTGGCAATGAGGATTATAGCAAAATAGCACCGTACTTCCTCCATTTTGAATGCCTTTTTAAAGTGCCTGTATATAATATAATAGTATGCGTTAAAATTCACGCCAAACAGTATCATGAAAATGGCAACTACCCACTGCAAATATGGCGAATAGCTTCCTAAGCTGTCGTTCTTGACTCCGAAACCACCCGTGCCTGCCGTTCCAACGGCTGTACAAATGCTGTCAAACACAGGCATTTTGCCGATAATAAGGAAAATAAATTCCAATATGGTCATGCCAAAATAGATTATATAAAGTATCCTTGCGGTATATTTCATCTTTGGAACAAGCTTGCCCACTGATGGTCCAGGGCTTTCCGCCCTCATAAGATTTATATTTGAGCCACCGCTCAGCGGTATGATAGCAAGCAGGAACACCAAAACTCCCATACCGCCTATCCAGTGCGTGAAGCTTCGCCAAAAAAGTGCAGTATGAGAAAGCGCCTCAACATTGGTAAGGATCGAAGCACCAGTTGTTGTAAAGCCTGAAACTGTTTCAAACATAGCATCCGTGAAGCTTGGTATCTCTCCGCTTATCCAAAAAGGCATACACCCAACAAGGCTCATAACTATCCAGCTCAAAGATGTTGCTATACAACCCTCTTTGAGATAAAACACATAGTTTTTAGGCTTTTTCCAAGCCATTACCACACCAAAAGCAAGGCACACAATGGCTGTTCCAAGATAATAAAGTCCCACGCCTTCCCCGTAAACCAGCGACACTATGCAAGGCAGCAGCAAAAAGCAGGCTTCCATTCGCATAACGTTTCCTAAAATATATCGAATGATCGAGCTGTTCATATTTCCTCCGCTATTTCAGAATATCAGTGATATCGTTAAATCCCGTATGAGTAGTGACGACCATTACAGTGTCGCCCCTCTCTATAGTATCCTGACCGCTCGGGATAATGATCTTGCCGTTTCGGTTTATGAACGCCACAAGCAAATGTCTTTTTAAATCAAGAGCCTGAAGCGGTGTACCTGTGACCTCTGACTCCTGATCCACCTTGAACTCGATAGCTTCTACTCTATGATCGAACAAATGATACAGCGTTTCGATATTGCTATCTCCAGATTCATTCTTCGCACGGACGTAGGCTATTATCGCCTCAGAGGTGATATATCTTGGATATACTACGCTTCCAAGGTCCAGTCTGCTTATAACGTCCTTGAAGTTTATCCTGTTTATCTTTGTGATAGTCTTAGCATTTGACACCTGTCTGGCATGAAGAGTGAGCAAGATATTTTCTTCGTCTATTCCCGTGAGAGCCACAAATGACTCTGCATACTCTATGCCCTCTTCCTTCAGAAGTTCCTCGTCAGTGCCATCACCGTTTATTATTATCGCCTTTGGCAAAAGCACGCTGAGATCCTCACAGCGCTGTCTGTCATTCTCGATTATCTTGACGTTGATCCCCATGCCAATAAGACGTTTTGCAAGATAATAAGCCGCCTTGCCACCGCCTATTATCATTGTGTTCTTCACCTGATTTGTCTTCACACTGATATCCTCAAAGAACGTTCTTGAAAAATTTCTTTGGGTGCAAAATGAAATAACATCATTCTTTTTCATTGTGAAATCGCCAGATGGAATATATATTTCCCCTTCTCTCTCAACAACGCATATAAGCAGGCTTGTTGCCGTTTTACGGCTAAGCTCAGCGATCGTAGTGCCGACAAGAGGATTGCCCTCAGGTATCTTATACTTTATAAGCTCAGCCTGACCATTCGCAAAGGTGTTTACCTCAAGAGCTGTTGGCAGACAAAGTATTCTTGACGCTTCTCTTGAAGCCTCAAGCTCAGGATTTATGACCATTGCAAGACCAAGCTTCTCTCTTAGATAGACTATCTCCTTGCTGTAATCAGGTGTTCTTACTCTTGCTATAGCTGAACACTTTGCCACTCTCTTGGCAAGTGTACAACAAAGCAGGTTAAGCTCATCAGACTCTGTGACAGCAATTATAAGGTCGGCGTTCTCTATGCCGGCGTCCTGCTGAACGCTAAAGCTTGCGCCGTTTCCTACGATGCCCATAATGTCATAAAGACTACTGAGTTCCTGTATCTTCTTTGCATTCTTGTCAACTATCGTGATATCGTGACCCTCTTTCACAAGCTGTTCAACAAGGGTCGTGCCTACTTTTCCGCAGCCCACAATGATAATATTCAAACCGCCTGCAGGCTTCTTTTGTTTACTCATATTTTTCCTCCCACCGAATGACATAATGCCATTCACAGCAGTTCTCTGCACTTCTTCTCTTCATTAAGCAGAGCCTGATCATCAAAAGTGTATAATTCCATATCATATAATGTATCACTATGCTGTTAATAATATGTTAAAGTATAGTAAAGATATTAATAAAATTTACGACGATTGCCTAACTCATTTTTCCAAATTAGCGATTTAAAAAAAAAGTTAAAAAAAACCTGCGCCGCCGATACATACCGACAGCACAGCTCAATTAAGAAAGAATGATTTGGAAGAATTACTCTACATTTTTGAGTGCCTCATCAAGAGGTACTTTCTTTACACGTCTTGTAAGGATAAATGCTATCACCGCATATGAAACGATACCGAGCAACGGCACTTCAATAAATATTTTTGCTGGCACATAATATGGCATCCAGCCTGAATACTGAGCGAAAGCAACTTTGAATATATACTTCAAAGTGACATTTACTATAGGAACAGTCAGCAGCATTGAGGCTATAACGACTATGGTCGTAGTCGTTATATAAAGGCTGTTTATTTCCCTGTTGTTGTAACCCAGTATCTTTGTCATAGAAATAGACTGGCTGTTCTTTTCTATTATGACCTTTGAAAGAAGATAAACAATTAGCATGAACATTATAACACCCGCTGTCGCAAACATACTTATCATAGAACCCATAGACAGTATGAGCTGTCGTGATGTTTTTGTCAGGTCGTCTTTCGTTATAGTTGTCGCAATATACAGATCGTCTATATCCTTTATCTTTGTATTGGAGAAATAACCGTTAAAATACCCGTCCTCAAGTTCAAAGGTCTTTATGAAGTCGCTGTCTGTCAGATAAACTGCTATAGTTGCAGGATCGTCATAGATACCCTCTACCTTAAAATTGTATTTTTTATCTCCGTAAGACTCTTTCAGCGTCACTTCATCGCCGACCTCTATGTTATACTTCTGAGCATAACCATCAGAGATAAACGCTCCGCCGTCTTTTATATCTGCATGAACGAACTTGCTGTTTTCTTTAACTCCGTAAATTGTTGCCGTTTCCTCTTTTAGCTTGTCATCGACAGTTTTAAGAGAGCCTGAACAATATTTCTCTACACCCTCTGTTTTAGTTTCAGCAGGCATTTTCAGCACATACTGATATTTGCTTATCATATTATCTTCTATTATATCCTGATAATGAAGAAGCATAGGCTTCATGCCAAGGCCAAAGAAGATGATAACATTGGCAAAAAGAATGCCAACAAACACTGTAATATAGTTAGGAATGTTCTGGAAGATGACTCTAAGTCTGAAACGCTTTAATATGCCTATCCTTGTGTTGAGCTTAAAAGCCTTTTTCTTCTGACGCTTTTTAAGATCACGCCTTAAGAATTTAAGCGGTGAAAGACTTAGTTTATTTACAAGCATTACAAGGTTTATTACGAAAAGTATTATAAGAGGAACTACTGTCGTCTTTATAAACGCATCTGCGTTCCAAATCGTTTTGTATGTTGGCAGACTGTAGCTTCCATAGTACGCTTTGACCGCAAAAGCCTTAAAGCAGGTGTAACCAAGTATGTTGCCTACAATGGCAGATACAAGCACGACTATCATAGGCGTTGCAAGATAATGTCTAACAAGCTCACCCTTTGTGTAGCCTGAGGCTCTGAGCGTACCTATAACGTTTGCTTCTTTTGCAATGGTGTTTCCCGTTGTTATTGCAAAAACAAATGCGATTATGACCATAACAAGATAAAGAAAAACTGTTATCATGGTATTATCGCCCTCGATATCGTCGCCTGTAAAATGTATCGCCTGATTTGAGTATTCCGGGATAAACTGAGTGAGCATTGAGATTCCATTTATATGCTTCATGACCTTCTCAGCCATATCCTGAGCTTCCTCGTCGTCTGCCGGGGTTTTATCATATTTCCATGAGTAGCTGTAATGAAGATCAGCCTCACCATAATCGTCAAAAAGCGTATCGGTAACGATAGCTACACCGAACTTCAAAGCGTCAAACATCATATCAGACGGATTAGAATACAGTGCGCTGTAATCTGAAAGTGCAACAAGACCTGTTATCTTAAGCTTCTTACCGCCGACCGTCAGGCTGTCGCCGACTTTAAGTTTATTATTGTCAGCATACATTCTGTCAATAGCGATCTCGTCATCAGCAGAAGGAAGCTCACCGTCCATTATACATATCTTGTCGATATCCTTACGATTTTTGAAAAGCCTGATAGTGCTGTCAACTTCTTTTGTTTCTTTGTCAAGATAAAAATTTTCGTATACCTTTATCTTCTCCTCACCGTTCTCTATCTTCTTGATAGCATCATCATCGGCTTTTTGAAGAAGTTCAAAATTTCCGCTTTCGATATTGTATTTCTCAAAGCTTTCGTCATAAGTAACAGACATACTGCCTGCCGCAACAAGAAAGCCTGATACTATGCCTATCATCATTGTGATGAACAAAAATAGAACGATGTATTTTCCTATTTCGCCCTTAAGCTCTCTGGGCAAACGCTTGATAAGAGGGTTTTTCATGCTGCCCCTCCTTACCAATCAAGCTCTGCGGCTGTGAGCTTAGTTTCATTAAGATAATTCTTTCTTATCATACCATCTCTAAGCTTTACAACTCTGTCAGCCATTTGCTTGATAGCGTCATTATGCGTCACCATTATGATAGTGTTGCCATACTTCTTGTTTACGTCCTCTATAAGCTGCAATATCTCCTTGGAGGTATTGTAGTCAAGCGCACCTGTAGGCTCGTCGCAGAGCAGGATATCAGGGTTCTTGACGATGGCTCTGCCAATAGCAGTTCTCTGCTGCTGACCTCCCGAAAGCTGATTAGGAAGCTTGTGACGATGCTCGTAAAGCCCAAGGGTTTTAAGCAGGTCGTCAACGTCAAGAGGGTTGTCGCTAAGATATGCGCCTACCTCGATATTCTCCTTGATATTCAGGTTAGGTATAAGGTTGTACATCTGGAAGATATAACCCAAGTGCTTTCTTCTGTAAAGGGTCAATGCCTTTTCGTTCATGTCGGCTGTTTTTTCGCCGTTTATTGAGATATACCCCTCGTCAGCGGCGTCAATTCCTCCTATAATATTCAGAAGTGTTGATTTACCTGAGCCTGACGGTCCGAGAAGCACTCAGAACTCTCCTTTTTCTATTTCGATATCAATGCCCTTAAGCACTTCAACTCTGCTCTCGCCCTCGCCAAAATGCTTTTTTATGTTTTTTATTTCAAGAAACACCTTCATTCCCCTTTCTAACTATTTATTTTAATAATGTATCTTTGCCGTTTTTAAACGTCATATTATACATATTTGTATGCCATAACTTACTTCGCATTGTGGTTAATTGCAACTAACTGATATATCTGATAAATCCCGCCAAAAAAGGCGGGATCTAACGATATAAATATTACTAATTTAGCCGTTTGTCGTGCTTTGCAAAGCAAAGCTTACAAGCTTGTCGAGAGCGTCATCAGATATTTGAGAAACAATAGCCACCGAGTCATTCTCGGCATTTTTTCTCTCAACGCCCACACGGTTTTCAAGAAAATCCTGAAGTATCACACTTGGAGTATAAAGCTCATTGGCTGCCTTTATGCCCTCAGATGTCAGTGTGATCTCACGGTAAGGCTCTTTGATTATATAGCCCTCGTCTATAAGCTTCTGAGTCATCTTGACGGTGCTTGCCTTTGTCACGCCCAGAACAGAAGCTACCTCTGTGGACTTGACAGGTCTGCCGTTCTGACCCAGTCTGTATATGGCAAATAAATACCTTTTCTGTGATTTAGTCAGCATTCAGATGACCTCCCCGAAGTTTATTACTGTTTTATCATGATCTGTGACAGCGAGAAGAATTTGGACAACAGCCGCAGCTGCCACCGCAAGAGCTTTTGCCCTGCTTCTTATCCTTTACGAGCTTGTAAATTATAGCTGCCACGATAGCAATGAGAATCACTGCAACAAGAATCGTACCGACTACTGTGTCCATAATTATCCTCCCAACTGTTTATGCAAGATCAGTGATGATATTTGCTTTTTATTATGCGTTTGCGCCTACCTTAACGTCCTTTTCAAGCTTTGTGCTTTCCTTATAAGGTCTAACGAGCATATAGATGATAAGAGCGATAAGAGCTATTGCAAAGATAAGACCGATAACATTCACCTTACCAGTGAAGAGGTTGCCAAGCTGATTTACGATAAGTGCGATAACATAAGCAAAACCACACTCGTAGCCAATAGCGAACCAGAACCACTTTCTGCTGTTCATCTCACGCTTGATAGCTCCCATTGCTGCGAAGCAAGGTGCACAGAGGAGGTTGAAGATAAGGAATGACATACCTGTGATGCCAGTGAATGCTGCACCGATAGCAGAGTAAACAGAACCATCTCCGCCGCCGTAAAGGATACCCATTGTACCAACGATGTTCTCCTTAGCAACAAGACCTGTAACAGCTGCAACAGTTGCCTGCCAGTTGCCCCAGCCAAGAGGTGCGAAGATCCAGCAGATAGCCTTACCGATATGAGCAAGGATACTGTATTCCATCTGGTCTTCTGTGAGCATACCGAATGAACCGTCTACCCAGCCGAAGTATGAAGTGAACCATACAAAGATAGTTGACAGTGTGATGATAGTACCAGCCTTCTTGATAAATGACCAGCCACGCTCCCACATTGATCTGAGTACGTTGCCTACTGTAGGGATATGGTAAGCAGGAAGCTCCATAACAAATGGTGCAGGATCTCCTGCGAACATCTTTGTCTTTTTCAGCATGATACCTGAAATGATGATAGCTGCGATACCGATGAAGTATGCGCCTGTTGCTACCCAAGCAGAGCCGCCGAAGATAGCACCTGCGATCATTGCAATAAATGGTGTCTTAGCACCGCAAGGAATAAATGTTGTTGTCATGACAGTCATACGTCTGTCACGCTCGTTCTCGATAGTTCTTGAAGCCATGATACCAGGGATACCGCAACCAGTACCAATAAGGATCGGAATAAATGACTTTCCTGAAAGACCGAACTTTCTGAAGATCCTGTCCATTACGAATGCGATACGAGCCATGTAACCGCAAGCCTCAAGGATAGCAAGGAGAATGAAGAGTACGAGCATCTGTGGTACAAATCCAAGAACCGCACCAACACCGGCAACGATACCGTCAAGGATAAGACCCTTGAGCCAATCTGCGCAGTTTACTGCGTCAAGACCGCTTTCGATAAGTACAGGGATACCTGGTACCCATACGCCGTAATCCGCTGGGTCTGGATCAGCGAAGCTGTATTTCTCAGCGGCTGCAACTGCAGCTTTCAGATCAGCATACTTAGCTGTTTTTGTTGTTTCTTCAAGTGTTTCCTCGTCCTCTACTGTATAATCAGCAGTTGCGGACTTATCTACTGTAGCAAGCAGGTTGTCTGCTGTTGCCTTAGCAGCGTCAACGTCAAAGTCATCAGCTTCGTTGTCGATAGCCTCGCCGCCCTGCTGCTCGATAAATGCGTTGATTATGTCAAGCGAGCTGCCATATTCGTCAGCAGCGTCCTCAGCGTCAGAAGAACCGATACCGAACAGGTGCCAGCCGTCGCCGAAGAGTCCGTCGTTTGCCCAGTCAGTTGCGGCTGAACCTACTGTTACCATTGAGATATAGTAAACAAGGAACATAACCACTGCAAAGATAGGAAGACCGAGCCAACGGTTCGTTACGATCTTATCAATCTTATCTGATGTTGTAAGACCACCCTGATTTTTCTTTTTATAGCAATCCTTGATTATTGAAGCTATGTAAATGTATCTCTCGTTTGTGATGATACTCTCCGAGTCGTCGTCCATTTCTTTTTCAGCAGCGCAGATATCCTTTTCGATATGGGTCTTTACCTGCTCAGACATACCGAGCTGTTCGATGACCTTCTCATCTCTCTCGAATATCTTTATAGCGTACCATCTCTGCTGTTCTTCAGCAACATCATTGAGGAATGCTTCCTCAATATGAGCGATAGCGTGCTCAACAACGCCGTTGAATGAATGCTGAGGTACCATTGGAACTTTTGACTCAGCAGCCTTTACTGCAAGCTCAGCAGCTTCCTTGATACCGGTGCCTTTAAGTGCGGATATCTCGCAGACCTGACAGCCAAGCTCCTTAGCAAGCTGATCTGTATTTATCTTATCGCCATTCTTTTTAACAACGTCCATCATGTTGATAGCAACAACAACAGGGATACCAAGCTCAACAAGCTGTGTTGTAAGATAAAGGTTTCTTTCGAGGTTTGTACCGTCGATGATATTGAGGATAGCGTCCGGACGCTCGCTTATAAGATAGTTTCTTGCAACTACTTCCTCAAGTGTGTAAGGTGAAAGAGAATAGATACCAGGAAGGTCCATGATAACTACGTCCTTATGACCCTTGAGCTTACCCTCTTTCTTTTCAACTGTTACGCCCGGCCAGTTACCTACGAACTGGTTTGAACCTGTAAGAGCATTGAAAAGAGTTGTTTTACCGCAGTTAGGGTTACCTGCGAGAGCAATTTTGATCTCCATACAATTTGATCCTTTCAGAATTTCGGCACTCTGATATATCCTCATCTTCTAAGTACACATCAGCTCTGCCGATGAAATTTTTGCTGTTTGCCTGAACTATGTATCAGACCGTTTCGATCATCTCAGCGTCAGCCTTCCTGAGCGAAAGCTCATAGCCTCTGACCGTTACTTCAATAGGGTCACCCAAAGGCGCAACCTTTCTTACATGGACTTCAACACCCTTTGTGATGCCCATATCCATGATCCTTCTCTTTACAGCACCAGTGCCGTTGAGCTTCTTCACGGTAACTGTTGAACCGATCTTAGCTTCTTTCAATGTTGCCATAACCTGATCCTCCTAACTATACAAAATATCTTCAAACATATTTATCATGGCTTGACCGCCAAATGTTTCCTATACCATTATCTTCGCAGCCATTTCCTTTGAAACAGCTACTCTTGATTCTTTGACCTTAACGATAACGTTTCCTCCGATAGTGCTTACTACCGTTACCGTTCCACCTGCGACAAAACCCAGATTTTCAAGAAACTTTCTTGTTTCAGGTTTTCCGCCTACTTTCTTTATCATGTTTTCTTCTCCTACGTTTGCAAATGTCAGCGGCATCATTCAGACCCTCCTGTTCTTTTGTCAGTATCAAAAGTTAGATTCATCTAACTTTTAGGCTTATTAAAAGGGTTAGCATTTTCTAACCCGTAATATAGTTTAGCACGGCTAACCGAATTTGTCAAGACTAAATGTGCCGTTTTTTCAATTTTGTAAGCTTGCACAAAAACATAAGTTAGTTTAGTATAACTTTAGTTAGTTTTTAATAACTCAATTACTGCACAAACGCAGACAGAAAAGCAAAACTGCCTTTTTCCGCCTGCGTTTGCAGTTTACATTATTACATTAGAGATATATGCTTACTTAGCAAGAGCCTCGCCCAAAGCCTTGCAGCTTGCGAGAGCATCGCCGTCAGGAGTTTCGTTTACAATAAGTCCCTCGCCATTTACAAGTGTTGCACCGTCGCCCGTAACTCTATCCTGCCACTGACGCATCCACTCGCCGTCACCCCAGCCGTACGAGCCGAAGAGTGCTACCTTTTTGCCTGAGAGCTTACCCTCTATGCCTGCGAAAAATGGCTCGAACTCACTGTCCTCAAGCTCCTCTGCACCCATTGCAGGGCATCCAAGAGCTATTGCGTCATAATCCTCAACATTGCCGCTGAACTCAGAAACTGCGAAGCACTCTGCGCCTGCACCCTCTGCAACTGCCTTTGCCATAGCCTCTGTGTTGCCTGTACCGCTCCAATAAATTACTGCTGTTTTCATTATGATTACCTCCTAAGAAATTTTCAGGGCTTGGTAAATGCTTTCGCCCTGAGCAAGTTTATTACACAGATAATTTCTGCACTTGTCATAATTGCTGAAAATACGTCTTGCTCTGTTTTCGTCAGAGTAGACTTTCCAATATCCGCAGAGAAGATAGTTTCTTCCCTTGTTCTGTATGAACCCTGTCACATCATCAACAGGATAGCCTAGAAACAAACCTATCTCATGAGGGAAATCTTCACTTGCGGATATTCTTCCAGACAGCCTTTCAAGCTGCTGTTCAAGGGTCATACGGCTGTCATAGCCAAAGCTTTCAAGAAGCTTTCTTACTCTGTTGTCTGCAAGTCTGTCAGATAAAAGCTTTTCGTTATAGAGAAAAAGCAGCTTTCTGCTTTTGCACTCGCAAAGCACTGTTAGCTTCATGCCCTTTGTATATGCCCTGCTGTTAAAAAGCTCGACATTCTCTTCAAGCCCGTCCTTGTTCTTTTCCATTGACATAAGACAGGCAGGCTTTATTCCAAGCATTGCAGGGGCAAGATGATAAGCCATGCTTTTTTCAAAATTTCTCAGCTCAGACTGTGACATAGTCCCTCCTTTGGTTAGAAATTCCTAACCTATACATATAGATCTATGCGTTTACAACGCCTTTAGTACAATATTTTTCAAGCACGTTCTTCAAAGCCGAACAGCTTGATGAATGGCATATAGCCACGGGAAAATCAAGTTTGCTTGCTCTTTGGTTAAGACCATTGAGCATTTTATGTGACACTGTATCAGTAAACACCACTGCCAGATCAGGACTGCCTATCTTCTTATCAAAACCTGTAGGATATTTGATGAACACCTTAGCCTTGCAATCATATGATTTGCAGATATCCTTATAGCGTGTTGCCATACGGTCATTTCCGCCTACTATTATAACGCTCATACTTTTCTTAACTCCTCCTTTTCATTAATTTAGGTTAGTATTTACTAACCACATTCATATTAGCATAAACTAACCCCGTTTGTCAAGGGAAACTTATGTCAGAAGTATAAACTTTTCATATGATAAAATATTCACG
>OGQO01002573.1_pt1 | contig 13887 bp, 10 predicted proteins | sample 1553241 | NCBI WGS metagenome assembly OGQO01 (sample SAMEA2579933, study PRJEB22360) | human gut metagenome | biome: human gut; feature: human-associated habitat; material: faeces | place: Denmark | collected 2008/2010
ATTTCATGATTACATTAAGGACTTATACAGCTCCTTGATTTCCTCTACGGATGTATCTCTCGGGTTACCCGGACGGCATGCGTCTGCGTATGCGGACTCGGACAGGAAGTCCAGATCCTCTTCTTTGACGATAGCCTTTAAATCAGCCGGAATTCCTACATCTGCGGACAGCTTCTTCACAGCGTCTACAGCAGCCTTGCGGTACTCTTCCTGAGTCATGCTATCAACACCCTGAACGCCCATTGCTCTTGCAATTTCACGATACTTCTCGCCAGTAGCCGGTGCATTGTACTCCATAACTGTCGGAAGGATGATTGCGTTTGCAACACCGTGCGGTGTATCATACAGAGCTCCTAAAGGATGTGCCATAGAGTGAACGATTCCAAGACCTACATTAGAGAATCCCATACCTGCAACATACTGTCCGAGAGCCATGTCTGCTCTTCCCTCTGGTGTATTTGCTACTGCATTACGAAGGCTTCTGGAAATAATCTCGATTGCCTTTAAGTGGAACATATCAGACAGCTCCCAAGCACCTGCAGTGATGTAACCCTCAATTGCATGAGTAAGTGCATCCATACCAGTTGCAGCTGTCAGTCCCTTTGGCATACTGGACATCATCTCTGGGTCTACAAATGCAACAACCGGAATATCCTTAGGGTCTACACATACCATCTTACGATTCTTCTCAACATCAGTGATAACGTAGTTGATAGTAACCTCTGCTGCAGTACCTGCAGTAGTCGGAACTGCAAAAATCGGAACAGACTTATTCTTTGTCGGTGCAACACCCTCAAGGCTTCTGATATCCTCAAACTCTGGGTTTGCAATTACAATACCGATACCCTTTGCTGTATCCATAGAAGAACCACCACCGATTGCGATCAGGTAATCAGCACCAGACTTCTTGAATGCCTCAACACCAGTCTGTACATTCTCGATTGTTGGGTTTGGCTTAATGTTGGAGTAAATCTCATAATCAAGACCAGCTCCCTCAAGTACATCAATTACCTTCTTAGTAACACCAAATTTAATCAAATCCGGGTCAGAGCATACGAATGCTTTCTTAAATCCTCTTCCCTTTGCCTCGGTAGCAATATCCTTAATTGCTCCTGCGCCATGATAAGATGTCTCATTTAACACAAATCTGTTAGCCATTTGTTTCTTTCTCCTTTAGTTTTATTTTTCGTAAAGGAACTCTTCTGGAAGAGTTACCTTAAAATCAACCGCTAAATCGCGGAAATTCTGTGGTGTGATTGTCTGACGCTTGTTTGGCTGCATGGACAGCATCTTTACAAGAATCTCTGCCGACTTCTCTACAGTATGCATCAGACCAAATGTCAAATCAAAGTCCTCACCTGCTGCAAACATACCATGATGAGCCCAGATTGCAACATCGTACTTCTTCATCAGCTCACTTGTAGCAACTGCAATGTCTCTTCCGCCTGGAACCATCCACGGAACAACACCTACACCATCTGGGAATACAACCGGGCACTCGGTAGCCATCTCCCAAAGCTCTCTTGTAAATACCTTATCCTCTAATGGAAGAACAAAGGTCAACGCAATTACATTAGTGGTATGTGCATGATAAATAACACGATACTTACCATTTGTAGCAAGCTTCTTTACCTCATGGTTCATCAGATGGGACGGCAGCTCACTTGTTGGTCTTCCACCATTTACAAGACCCCATACGATGCGGTAATTTTCACCCTTATCATCTACCTCGATCATGCAGATGGAATCTTCTGGCTTAATGATAACATTGCGGAAATACTTGCCGCTTCCTGTTACAAGGAAATATTCTCCTGCCAGATTCGGAACGCTAGTACCGATTGGCTTCCACTCTTTTGCTTCAAAGTTTTCCTTAACGGACTCTACCTCTTCTGGCTTTACACGATAAGAAAGGTTTCCGCCGTTTCTCTCATGCCAGCCCTGCTCCCAGCCGTCGTTTGCCATACGAATGAATCCCTGAACAAATTCTGCATCTAAAAATCTCATGATTGTATTCTCCTGTCTGCTGTCAATAATCAATTTGTCAAACGCAAATTTCACTCTGCGCACTTGCCTACAGTATAGCCTATTTTTCACTAAAAAAAAAGTCTTTTTTTGACAAATATTATTTAATTTCGACTATAATAAAGCTCTGCGGTGCCATTTTGATCTTGCCGCTGCATTCAACAGTTTCCTTCGGTGCAACACACATCGGGTTCTTAGCACAGTTGTAATCAGTAAGTGCTGCGCACATAACAGTCTCTTTAACTGGTGTCAGTGCCTTTCCTTCCTCATTCTCAAGGTCAATGCTTACTTCATTGTCTGTTGTATTTACAAGCTTAACTATTGTAGTTTTATCTTCAGTTTCGCCTGCGCTGCAATAAATTCCCTGTGCGCGAAGCTTTTCAATCTGATCTCCCAGATCAAGTGTGCTCTCTGCACGGAATTTTGAAAACAGTTTCTGTACATAATAGCTTGGTGTTCCCCAACTAGTATTTTCATCCATCCAAATCAGATCTGGTGCCCACTGCGTATAATTTACTCTTGCAAACAGCGGTGCATATGAGGAAAGTGCAACTACATCGGCATTTCGCTCAATTCCTGTCAAAAATGCTGCTTCACTGATACCGGCCTTCCAGTTATTCTTGCTTACATGGGCAATATTAATTTCCGGATCATGAGCTGCGTACTCACCGGCAAATACCTTTATATCTCTCGGATAATTATCATAAAAATCATTGTGCTCCAAGAACCACTGCGGCGGCATATAATAATGCTCATCAATTGCATAAACAAAGTTTGGATTGTTCTTCTTTTCCTTGCGGTAGAACTCCCATGCATCTGTGTAATGGTTTGAGGTAACATCCGGTCCTGCTGAACCAATAAGCTTTATCTCTGGATACTTTGCATGGATACGCTGTTCAAAAATCTTATAGCGTGCAAAGAAATCTGTATTATCCATCTGCCACTGCTCATTTCCAATTCCAAGATATTCAAGTTCAAACGGCGCCTTATGACCAAGCTGTGCTCTAACCTTTCCCCACTTACTTGACTCATCGCCATTTGCAAACTCAATTAAATCAAGCGTATCCTGAACCATCTGTTCAAACTCTGCACTTCCAATTTCCATGTACTCATAAGACTGATACTGACATGCCATTCCTACATTCATAACAGGAAGCGGCTTTGCACCAATCAGATCACACAGTAAGAAAAATTCATAATAACCAATTCCAAGTGTCTGGTTGTAGTGAGAAAATTCACTGTGGAAATCGTTTTCCTTGCGGTTGTTATGTACAGCCCAGCGATTCCAATTGCACTTTCTGTCTTCAATGCGCTTTAATGTATCCTTGAAACGATAGCGGTTGGACATTGTATTTCCTTCTACAATACAGCCGCCTGGGAAACGCATAAATGCCGGCTTTAATGCCTGTAAAATCTCAAAAGTATCCTTTCTAAATACACCTGCAACAGCATCTGCCGGAATCATGGAAACAAAGTCAAACTCAGCTGTTCCTTTTTCTGCAAGTGCCAATACAAACAGCGCACCATTTACGTCATCTGATGCAGTTACAGTAAGTGTATACTTGTGCCAGTAGTGCATCTTATCTTCCTCTGCCATATGCACACTGCCCTCTGCATATGTTACGCCATCCTTTACAACCTTTGCAGTAATCTCTCCTAAAAAACTGACTGCTCTTGCATAAAAGGAAACGTTATATGCAGCACCTTTCTTTAAGGTAATTCCGCTGTATGCCTGATTGGAAAAGCCAGCACCTGCCTCATTTGCTGCAAAGCGAAGATAATGAGGATTTTCATCAGAAACGGGACTTCCACAAACGACCTGCAAGCGAGCGCTGTCCTCTGTCGGGTATGCCTTCCAGCCATATCCCCCATCAAAAATTGTATAATAATCACCCTTATCACCATAGCAATCTACAAATTCAAAGTTACGGTTTTCAATAAGCTCTGCATAAATGCCGCCATCTGCACCATAATTAATATCCTCAAAAAATACTCCGATCAGATCCTTTGAAATTGGTGTTGTTTTTTTCTGTGATACTGTTAATTTCATGATTTCGTATCTCCTTTTCCTTTCTGTTGATATTTTCTAATTTTTTGTTTTATGCTTCGTTTTGTTTTTGCAAAAACTTAGCTGTTTTCTTTGCCTTTATTTGCTGTTTTCTTTTTCGACACCATTTTTTTCGCATATGTCATTTAAGCAGCAGCGATGACAATATGGTAATGTTCTTGCCGTACATATCTCTCTTCCGTGAATAACAAGTCGATGACAAAAATCACTGCCTTCTTCTGGAGGAATCAGCTTCCATAATGCCATCTCAACCTTCTTTGGCTCCTTTATACCATCTACCAGACCAATGCGATTCGAAAGTCGAATGCAATGTGTATCAGTTACAATTGCCGGCTTTCCAAATACATCTCCCATAATCAGATTTGCACTTTTTCTGCCAACACCCGGAAGCTTCAACAGCTTATTAAAATCATCTGGTACCTTGCAGTCATACTCATCGCGAAGCATTGTCATGCAAGCCTTTATGTCTCTTGCCTTACTTTTTCCAAGTCCACATGGACGCACAATCTCTTCAATATCTGATTCATCTGCGTCTGCCAGAGCACTGATTGTTGGAAATTTTTCATAAAGCCCTAGAACAACCTGATTTACTCTGGCGTCTGTACACTGTGCTGCAAGACGCACGCTGATTAAAAGCTTCCATGCATCCTCATACTCAAGCGTACATCCTGCATCAGGATATTCTTTTTTTAAACGTGCAACTGTCTCAAGCGCAAGTTCTTTTTTTGTCATATGTTCCTCCCAAAAACCACAGCAGTTTCCGCATCCTCATAAGCACGAAGAAGCTCTGCCACGCTCCATGCCTGCGCAAAGCAGCCTCTTGATTCAGCAGGACATTCACCATCATAAATCTCAGCAATTTGTCCCAGACATCCTTCTGCAAGTGCTGCATTTAGCTGGTCTAGCTGATGCAAAACCTCCTTTGCTGTCTGCTTTGGCTCATCAGAAAAGCGAATGCATGCACGATAATATGCACCAAGCGGATATGCCCACACAGTTCCCTGATGATATGCCATATCACGCTCAAACTGAGTACCGCCATAATGTGGATGAAACTGCGGATCATACAGAGAAAGACTTCTTAATCCCACTGGTGTGTAAAGCTCTCTTCTTACCTGTGCAAGAATTGCTTTTGCCTGTTTTGCTTCAATCATAGTAAATGGCATTGTCAATGCAAAAATTTCATTGCAGCGAACCTGCTTTGACGCATCATCTGGCTCTCCATTTTCAGGCAGTACATCATAAAGTGTACCGTCTGGCTTTGTAAATTTCTTTAAAAAGCTCTTTTTGATTTTTTCTGAAAGCACATCTAGGCGCGCTGCCTTTTCTTCTTCACCCTGCTTTTTTAAAAGCTCTCTCACTATACAAACAGCATTATACCAGTATGCATTGATCTCAACTGGCTTTCCATGGCGTGGTGTTGGCAAAATATCACCAAACCGCACATCCATCCACGTCAGCTGCCACAGACCATTTCCAGCCGCAAGAAGTCCATCCTCTTCCATATGAATGTTATAATCTGTTCCTTTTTTATACCAGCTGATGATCGACTCTGCTGTTTTAATTGCTTCTGCTTCAAAGCTAGGATCACACTCTTTCTCTGTCACATGCTGCAGATATTCCCAAAGAGCATTTATAAATAGCAATGATGCATCTACTGTATTATACATCACCTCATCCTTACCCTCTGGAAAGAGATTTGGCATGATTCCCCTGCGGCAATAACGCATAAATGTTTGTAAAATACTCTTTGCTGCCTCCATCTGGCCAATTGCAAGCGTACATCCATAAAAAGCAATCATCGTATCACGGCCCCAGTCACCAAAAAATGGAAAACCTGCCATAATACTCATGCCGTCTGTGGAATCACGTCTTGTCAAATGTGCCTGTGCACTTACAGCTAACTGACGAGCCGTTTCACTTACTCTTCCACTTTGCTCCATAACTGCTTTCTGGCGCTCATGCTCCTGATTCCATAAATGAGAAAATACTGCTGAAAGATCATTCTGTGTTTTTTCTTCTCTTTCGCGCTGTATATTCATCCAGTTTTCATCCATGCCATAAATCAAATTAAGCATAACACTGCCATTTAACACACGCTTATCAATATCTTCTTCTGTTGTATGCGCTGACTTGATTTTATGAATCTTTCGTCCGCCGCCCCAGCCATCTCGTCCGTCAGGTCCATCCTGATCAAAACGATACCACTGTACTTGTTCTTCTTCCATCGACTCGATATCACCATCTGTATCAAGATACAAACTTGCCTCTTTTGTTGACATAAAAAGGCGATCTGCTTTTTTTCGGCAGCTAATCGTCTCGTATGTAAGTGGACGATCATTTTTTGAATGAAAACCATACACTGGAATAACCTCAATCCATGCATCCACGCCCTCATCTGCATAAAGCTGATACTGTATTGCCAGACTGTTTGTTCCATATACAAGTGTCAAACGTTTTGTGACACGCACACCCTCTGCCATATATTCCCAAGAAGGCAGTCCGTCATAAAAAAAGCTGTCCAGAAAACGAAAACCCGCTGCATCATCTGATGATGTAACATACGCCTGTGAATCCAGACGATAAGCATTGCTGCCCACATGAAGAATCTCTTCTATTCGGCGCACCATGGCAAAACGCTTTGTTGGTGCCACAAGCGCTGCCGTGAGCAAATTGTGGTCATGACGCGCATTTGAACCAATCACTGTCTGGCTGCAGTAGCCGCCAAGACCATTGACCAAAAGAAAACTATGTTCTTCTCCACGCTGCAGTGTTTTCCAATCTGATCTTCCCAAATAAAAGTCCATAATTTTACATCCTTCTTTATATTTTCTCGAATTGCTTCGACAAAAGTATACCATAAATTATTTATCATGACAATGGACACAGACTGAAGAAAAAATTATATTTTTGCGCACTAAAAAGCGGGCATCTTTTCTTCTTTTTTGATGCCCGCTGTCAAACTATTTCATCCATCGGATTTTGCCTCTTTCAATTATTTAGTTTTATTTGTTTTCCGTTCCTCTTCTTTATCTTCTTTTGCCTTCGTTAGCTTGCTACTTTTATGTTATCGGTCTTCTACCGTTCTCCTATTAAACTAACTTCATTTCATTCATCTATCTTTATTCTTAATTCTTCACTACAAACCTTTATGAGACTTGAAAAACATTTATCTGACTTCGTCTGATAATTCTTATTTGTTTTTCTTTCTTGCCTATTAGCCTTTCACTACGCCATTGGACTGTACTCCACTTCATACATTTTTGTTCTTCTATGTACTTTCTGCTTTTGTACTTTGTACATTTACTTTCTATGCCATCGGACTGTACCTCTTTCCAATCGTTTTGCTTTTCAGCCTTCTTTCTGATCTCTTCTAATACAACTTACCGTCCCATTGGTCCGTACCTCTTTTCGATCATTTTTGCTTTTCAGCTCTTTTAGATTTTGATTACTATCCCATTGGACTGTACCTCCTTTTTTAGATTTCTCGTAAGATTTATTTCTAATATCTTACTTAAGTTGCTTTTCTTTGTTTGTGACTTCATTATATCCTGTCTTTTTCTATTTGTCAAGTACTTTTTTAAAATATTTTTATTTATTTTCACTGTTTATTTTCCATTTCGTAATTATCAGAATTTTCTAACAATTTTAGTAGGGCAGCTATTCGCAATCTGCTTTCGCTACCTGCTCACAAACACAGTCGCCTAGATTATACTGCAGTAAAGCGTTCATGAGCAATCCGCTCCGCGCACTTGAAGCGGGGGAATGCTTATCTACGTTCAAAAAGAGGAGGGATTTCTCCCTCCTCTGGCTGCTTATCAGAAGCCCTTCAGCTTGAAAATAATTGTTTCATAACAGGAAGCATCTTCGCGTTGATCTGTAATCGCAACGATCACATTTCCCTCTTCATCCATGCAGGTTCCGTTTACATATGGCCAATTTAAAGTTCCAAATAATTCTTCATAAGAAATCTCTTTGAGGATCGCACCATCAAAACCAACAAAGATTACATTTTCCATCCAACTGTCAAATATAACCCAGCCATTTTGTGTCTGCTCAAATGCAGATACACCTTCTAACATACCGCTTTCTGTATCTGTTGAACTAATTGTCATCACTTCATTCCAATTATTATCATAGATATTAAGCAATGTCTCTGATTCCTTATATCCACATACTGCCTGATAGTCCTTTGTTACACTGACTGAATTGATACCCTCAACTGGATCAATTACACGTTCTTTATTAGTTCCTGTTTCAAAGTCGTATTCTGTAATACTGTTGCTGTAGCTCCATCCAACTGCTTTCTTTCCTGATGGATGCAGTGACACCATTACGCAGTAATTAAGCAGCACTTCATCCTCTTCTGTACCCCATCGAACAAGCGGTCCGCAATTTCCAAGTGCATACAGATTTCCATCTTCGTCTCCAAAGATATTTTCAACATCAAAATCAAAATAGACATCTCCTTCATATGCGAGTCCTCCATCTTCATCACTGTACTCGCTAACGTCTCCATCTGTAAGTACATAATACCAGCCGCCTGATTTTGCTACTTTTGAATATCCATTATTGAAGGTAGGATATACAGTATCAATTGGAAGATATTCTGCTTCAACTGTGAAATTTCCTACTTGAACTGGTTCTGTATCTTTTGGAACATATACCTCTCCATCCCAATACCATGGTGTTTTTGTTTTAGTGTATTCCTTTTTATGGAATGTAACATTATCTATCAGTTCTGTTACACGAGGATCCTCAGGATCTCCATATACCATAATTTTTGCATACATAGCAGATTCTTGATCGTATCCAAAAAATGCTTTGTAATAATCATTTTCTCCCTGGACAAATTCCATTCCTCCGATTGAAACAGTTTCGCAGGAATCCTCTACAATCACATCATAAGCATTAATTCCAAAATCATACAGCTCAGATGCATAGTCAAGCGGGGTATTGATGCTTGCATTAATTCGCACGTAAATTCCATCATCCGGAATACTTAACTCCACATAAGATCCATAATCTGAACTATATGAGTACTCACTATATTCCCAGTCCGAACTGTATCTAACTGTCACATGAATCTGCTCTGCTTCCTCAAATTGCTTTTCTGCTTCTGTCGGAGTGGTCTCCCCCGTCGTATTTACTTTGCTTCCATGTGTCTTTCCCGTAGACACTGTCTCTGCCTGTGCACATAAAACACCAGACATGACCATAATAATAGCTAAAATCCACGCTGCGTACACTTTTTTTCTCATAGGCCTCTCCTTTCTGAGCTTAATTGTTGTCTCACTTTTGCTATATCTTTGTTCTTTTAGTATATACAATTCCTACGAGAAAAAGAATACTCTTTTGTGTACTTTTTAATATCCTGGTGTTACTAATCCCAGACGGCTTGCCGCAACTGCCAGCTCTGTGCGATTTCGATAACCTGTCATATCCTTTAAATGTGATATATATTTTTTTACAGTGTATACTGAAAGATGAAGCGTCTTTGCAATCTCTTCATCCATTTTTCCTGCTGATAACTCTCTCAAAACATTCATATGCTGCCAGTCAATCTCTGTGCTCCATGCATTCCCAATCTTAACAACTGGTATTTCATCCGGATAAACATTTTCTCCGTTAAGAACTGCGCAAATTGCCGCAGTAATCTCACTGTCATCAGAAAGTTTGTAGCAGAATCCCTCGATTTTTGCCTCACGCGCTCTTCGTAAAAGTTCCGGATCAAGCTGCGATGTCAAGATAAGAATTTTCACAGCCGGAAAATTTTTTTTAATTTTAACAGCAGCCTCTAGTCCACTAGCATTCATTGCCGTGCAGACATCCATTAAAATCAGATCAATATGTTCACGGCAGCAATATGCCTCTGCCATCAGCGCATTTTCAATCACATATGATATACAGATTTCCTCCATCCTATCTAACATCATTTCCAGATGGCGCGCTGCCATTGGATCATCCTCTACAATCATTGTGCGATATTTTTTTCTTTTTGTATTTACCATATGCCTGCCTTTCTGCGCTTTTGCGCTCAAACTTATCTGTACCTTTGCTAGAAGGTACAGATAAGTTTAACAGTAAGGCTAAACCTTGGCGTCCATTCAATTGTGACCACTCCTCCAGCTGCCTCAATCTGCCTGATCAAACCTGCCAGTCCACCGACTGGTTCTATTGGTCCCTTCGGCTTATTTCCATCATTTTGAAAGCTCAATATTTGCCATCCATTTTCTTTTTTACTTTCGATTCGAAGCTTCCGTGCATCTGCGTGACGAACTGCATTTGTAAGTGCCTCTGCTGCAATTTTCACTGCGAGTTCCCGAATTTCCTGCTCTTTTGGAAAATCTCCTAAAAACACAAGTTTCACACCTACTGCATTTGCTGTCTGAATCAGATACGTAAGCGGATCTTTTGTCTTTGTACGCCACTCTCCTAAATCGAAAATCGTAATTGTTTTTTTCCAGGAATCTAATGCTTCCAAAACAGCATCCTCACCTTTATCATCCAAAAGTGCTCGTCTTGTCTGCATAAGTGTTCTTCCAAGCTCATCATGAAAGCGCATCTTTGCCTGAAGCAATTCCTCATCTCTTGCTGCCTTCACAATCTGCTTTTGATATTCCTGAAGGCGTTTTCTAATCTGAAATAATGACTTATTTTTTCGTTCCTGCTCACACAAAAGTCCATACAGATCCGTCGTATCTGCTGATGTAATCTCAACGATTTCTTCGCCGTCCAACTTCAATATTGACCTTGTAAATGTTCTGCACTCTCCATTTGCAAAGCGGATCAAGTATTGATTTTCTTTTGTAAGCTCTGGCCGTTTTTCGCACACAATTCCATTTTGCAAGTTTCCGTCTGCAATTCTGTCCCAAAAATATGTTGCATTTTGCAGCGACTCTCCTATAAGCCTATAGCTTAACGATTCCATCATTCGATTTAAAAATAACACATTTCCTGATTGAGCCGCAAAGCATAGCCCCATTGGAAGATTATCACCGCCTTCCTTGATCGCTGCTCTGCGATTTTGAAACAGATTTCTCCACATGAATTATCCACTCATCCTCTTCCATAATAACCTTATATCGGGTATTTTCATCAAACGCTGACTGTACCTGCTCGATCATTACTGGTTGTCCATTATTTTTTTCTAATCTTTGCGCAATCATTATTCTAAGTGTAAGATTTCCATTGTCTGTGCTTATTCTAACAAAAATAGTTTCCATTGTCTTTAAAAACAACTCTATAATCTGTTCAAAGCAATCATACATCTGCAGTACTAATAAAAATGGTACCTTGCCCTCTTTTGTGCAAAAAACATCACCGTCAATTCCAGCCCATTTCATGTTGTCAACTGACTCTCTAATGCAAAATAAAAGCTCATCTAGCAAAATTTGATCATTTTTTTGCCCCAAAAACAAAAGATTGCAACGGCGCTTCATATAAGTTCCAATTACGCTGATCTTAAAAAGCTGTTCTCTCGCTGTATTCTCTTTTTTTTCTAAAAGCTCAGACGCAATTTGCTGAATTGTTTTTTTCATATCAGCTTCTATCCTGTCATAAAGCTGCGTCTGAGCTGCAATTTTGGCCTGCTTTTCTTCTATTTCATTTTCTGCCTTTAACAATGCATTGCTGACTTCAAGCTCTTTCTCGCTTTTTTGAAGTGACTCTAGCAATGTATTAAGAAGAGATATATCCTCCTGCCAGACTACAAAACCTCCCTTTATTGCCCCTGCCTTGACGCGGATATTTTTTTCTGTGCAGCATCCTGTCTGCATTGCCTGCCTAACCATCTGCTCAGATAATAACGAGCTATTATGACTACTTGCCAGTATACTCGCATCATTTCGTCTGATCTGTGCATTTAGCGTGCTGCCATTAAAAAATTGTTCATAACCTGTATTGACTGGAATGAGACCACTCCACATACAACATGTAATAGAAATCATCACAAGCTGACAGATTACTGATGTCATATCTCCTGCTATTAATCTTAAAGCTTGTATTTTGGCAATATACGATATAGCATAAATTCCAATCAGAAGAATTGGCACAAACGGCAGAAGCTTTCTCTTTTTGCTGTGTGGTACCTTTGCACCTCGCATCATAAATAATAATGTCATGCACATACATACAGCTACCCATATCATTACTATATAATATCCCCACGAATAATGATACTGATCATCTGACCAGAAGGTTTCCTCTCCAAATGAAAAAACAGCCTGATGAACATCATTTGTCATTACAAGTACAAAAAGTGCAGTACTAACCCCTGCTGCAAAAACGCTCCATAACGGCAGTCTGTAATCCTCTGATTTTCTAATGTGAAGCGATGTGTACAAACAAAAAAGAGGAATAAAAATCATTGGAAGATAATAGCTGTACCACAAATATCTTCCCCATACAGATGTATTTGGCAGCCTAAATTTTACTGTGCGCACAATCATCCAGAAAAGCATAAGAAAGACTATCGCACTTAGCCATCTTTTTACTGTGCGCACGACAACATGACGGCGCAGCAAGATGCCCCAGACAATATATGTAATAAAATAAATTGCTGTGCGTCCATCACTTAGCCACACAGATAATTTTAAATTTGTGGTCAGGCGCGCCACATGGCGAAAAATCACAGCTGCTGCTACTGCCAGAATCCATATGGTCACAAGTGCCACTTTTCGTATTCGTTCTCTCCCCAATGTTCTGCCCTCTCGCTGTACTTGTATGTGTCATCTGCCGCTTAAGCACATTTTTTCATCACAGCTTCACAACCTGATGACCTGCCGCTTTAAGCAAGCGATTCATAACAGCAAAGCCGCAGCCACTTGTATCAAAGCTCTCCGAGTAAATAAAATCTACATTTTCTTCATCAAAATCTCTAAGCGCCCTAAACAGATTATGAGCAACACTATCCATTGAAATACGGCTTCCAACTGAAATAACTACATCTGCCTGATACGAATCTTTTGACTCATCTGTTGCCATGATTCCAATACGAAGCCCCTGCTCTCTCTTCTTTTTTGCCTCCTCATTGATATAAGTAATCACCTTGTCCTGCGCACCTTCCACTAAAACCATAGATGCCTTTGGCGCATAATGGCGATACTTCATGCCTGGAGCTTTAGGATGCACATCCTTTCCTACCTGACGATAAACTGCGGCATCTGTCTCTACTGCGCCTAATACCTTCTGCAGCATCTCTGGTGTTACAAAGCCAGGGCGAAGAAGCATTGGCACTTCTCCAGTCAGATCAATAATCGTCGATTCTACACCAATTCCAACATCACCGCCATCAATGATCATTTCAATTCGTCCATTCATATCTTCAATTACATGGCTTGCGCTTGTCGGACTTGGGCGTCCTGAAAGATTTGCACTTGGCGCTGCAATTGGCATCTTACATTCCTGCAATAATGCCCTGGCCACCAAATGGGACGGCATGCGAATCGCAACAGTATCAAGACCGCCTGTTGTCTCGTATGGAATATTGTCAGCCTTTGGCAAAATCATGGTCAATGGTCCTGGCCAAAATACATCTGCAAGTGCTTCTGCACGTGCAATAATCTTTTCGTTATCTGTCTTTATAAGCGGATAGAACTGTTCCATATCAGCGATATGCAAAATCAATGGATTGTCAGATGGACGCCCTTTTGCAGCATAGATTTTCTTTGATGCCTCCTTATTTAATCCATTTCCGCCAAGACCATATACAGTCTCAGTTGGAAATGCAACAAGACCGCCCTGTGCCCACACATCTGCGGCTTCTTTTGCGGTTGCTTCTATATTTTCTTTTGTTA
>OGQO01002574.1_pt1 | contig 13884 bp, 17 predicted proteins | sample 1553241 | NCBI WGS metagenome assembly OGQO01 (sample SAMEA2579933, study PRJEB22360) | human gut metagenome | biome: human gut; feature: human-associated habitat; material: faeces | place: Denmark | collected 2008/2010
GAGAAGGTATTTTTACTATGGGGTATAGCAAAAACTATATATAATGTATTGGGGGTTTTACGAGAATTATAATATCATACTCGCTCACATAAGTGTTCACAAATGTTACAAAAATTCACTTCTATTTTTGTGCATATTATACATATTCTGTCTCTATTTTGAAATTATGCCACCAAAATACTTTCTCAAGAAGGCAACGTATCATTCTGAAAAACCCTGATTTTTGTTTTGATGCGCTGCAGTGCATTGTCGATCGCTTTCGGGGATTTCTTCATTTTTTCTGCGATCTGCTGGTAATTTAACCCCGACAGATAATCATCTAACACCTCACACTCCATTTTACTCAGGCTCTGGCGTACTTTTTTCAGAAACAGTTCAAAGTTTTCCTGATCGATCATGCGCTGTTCCGGATTATCCGAACGCTCCGATTCGAGATACTCTGCCAATGGCTGTCCCTCTTCACTCACCTCCGAATAAAAAGAAACATAGGAGTTTAACGGCGCATGTTTTTTCCGGTTGGAAGCCTCTATGGCACTGTAAATCTGTCTTGTGATGCACAGTTCTGCAAAGTGGAAAAACGAAGTTTCTCTCTCTTCCCGGTAATCGCGGATTGCTTTAAACAGACCGATCATCCCCTCCTGGATAAGATCATCGGTATCGCCCCCGATCAAAAACATGGCATTCGCCTTTTTCCGCACGAGTGGTTTGTACTTGTCCAACACATAATCCATGATTGCGGCATCCCCAGCCCGAAGCTGCCGCAAAAGTGCTTCATCACTTAACCTGTCATAGGCTGTCTGCTCTTTTCCCGGATCATTGTCCCTATATTTTTCCATACCTGACCTCCCTGCACAATCGTTCCAAACCGCATCCACGCCCTGCGGATACGCCATATCCAGAAGTTACTGCAGACGCTGTCTCACGATCTCATATGCCAGCACGCCTGCGGCTACCGATGCATTTAAGGAATCAATATCCCCTTTCATCGGAATGGATGCGATAAAGTCACAGTTCTCTTTTACGAGTTTGCTGACACCTTCACCCTCGTTTCCAATGACAAGACCAATAGGTCCTTTTAAGTCGAGTTTGTACATCTCGGTTCCGCCCATGTCAGCGCAGACAAACCATAAGCCTTTTTCTTTCAGCTCCTTGATGGCTGCAGTCAGATTTGTCACTTTTGCGACAGGCGTATAGTTGATCGCACCTGCTGAAGTCTTTGCAACCGTTGCAGTCAGTCCCACTGCCCGGCGTTTTGGAATGATCACTCCATGCGCTCCTGCCAGATTTGCGGTACGGATGATCGCCCCAAGATTATGTGGATCCTCAATATTATCCAGAATAAAAATGAACGGTGGTTCTCCTTTTTCCTCTGCGTTTTTCAAAATATCTTCCACTTCCGCATACTCATATGCGGCAGCCACTGCAATGACACCCTGATGTTTTTTTGTCTCGGATAACTGGTCTAAACGTTCTTTATCCACAAAATTGATAATCGTGTCATGTTTTCTCGCCTCTCTGACGATCGTGCGCACCGGTCCGTCCTGACATCCATCTAAAACAAACAGTTTGTCTATTGTTTTTCCGGAACGGAATGCCTCTAGCACCGCATTACGTCCCTCTATTTTCTGTTCTTCATATCCCATGAAATTCTTTTTCCCTTTCTCTTATCATGATCTCGTCACGCAGTCATTTTGCTGCTTGTCAGACGCGACTATAATTTTAGTTTCATCTCCTCAACGCCGGTTTTTACCAGCTCGACCAGACGCTCAAATTCGTCTTTCAGATACAGATATCCCATGAGTGCTTCAAATCCGGTTGCCTTACGGTAATCCGACATTGTGGCATTTTTTGCCATGGTAAAAGATTTGGCGTTGCGCCCTCTCTTATACACGGCTGCCTCCTCCTCTGTCAGGATTGGAAGCAGCACTTCCATCATCTCCGCCTGCGTATGTGCCTTTACGATCTGACTGGTTCGTTTATGAAGTTCACTCGCTCTTGTGTTTCCTTTTGCCACCACAAGCGAGCGGATCACGAGATCGTAAATCCCATCTCCGATATAGGCCAGAGTCAATGGTGAATAGGTTCTGATATCTATATCTGCAATATGAAATTGTTCTTTTAAATAAGAATCGATTCCTTTTTCCATCTCTCTTTACTCCGCCTTATGCCATACCACACCTTCGCGGGTGTCTTTGATGACGATTCCTTTTGCAAGCAGTTCGTCACGGATGGCATCTGCCTTCGCAAAATCTTTTGCTTTCTTTGCTTCTTTTCTCTCCTCGATTTTGGCAAGGACAAAGTTCTCAAGTTCAGCGTCAACGCCTTCCGTTGTCTCTGTGCTCTTTGCATTTTCCAGATTCAGGGAAAGAACTTTATCAAAATCCTTAATTAACTCGTATTTTGTAATATCGTTCGTGTCTGCTTTTAACAGATCATATAAAACAGTGATCGCCATGGAAGTATTCAGATCGTTCGAGATCGCATCCACGAATTTTGCCTTGTATTCTGCAAATACGTTCTGGTCTGTCTCGCCCTCTTTTTTCAGTCCAGCAACACGTTTTACCAGTTTGTTGTAAGCGGCTTTGGTGTTATCCATGATCTCATAAGAAAACTCAAGCGGTTTTCTGTAATGGGACTGTAAGCAGAACATCCGGTATACGATCGGATCGTATCCTTTTTCCTGTAATAAAGAAACGGTGAGGAAATCTCCTTTGGATTTACTCATTTTACCGGATTTGTCGTTCAAATGCTGTACATGGAACCAGTAATTGCACCATTTATGTCCGAGATAACTTTCAGACTGTGCGATCTCATTGGTGTGATGTGGGAAAATATTATCCACACCGCCGCAATGGATATCCATGTACTCGCCGAGATGTTTGATACCGATGCAGGAGCACTCAATATGCCATCCCGGATAACCGACGCCCCATGGGCTATCCCATTTCAATGCCTGGTCTTCAAATTTGGATTTGGTGAACCAGAGCACGAAGTCTGTCTTGTTTTTCTTATTCGTATCCTCATCGACATCATCCCTTACACCGACTAACGTCTCGAGTTCTGCCTGTGTAGAGAAAACATAGTAATTATCCAGTTTAGATGTGTCAAAATAAACATTTCCTCCTGCCTGATATGCATAACCCTTTTCCAACAGTCCCTCGATCATTTTAATAAATTCAGGAATGCAGTTGGTTGCAGGTTCCACAACGTCCGGTGTCTTGATGTTTAATTTTTTGCAGTCCTCAAAAAATGCGTCTGTGTAGAACTTTGCGATCTCCATAACTGTCTTATGTTCACGCTTTGCACCCTTTAACATTTTATCTTCCCCGGTATCTGCATCGGAAGCCAGATGTCCTACATCCGTAATATTCATGACACGTTTTACATCATATCCAACATAACGAAGTGATTTTTCCAGAACATCTTCCATGATATAACTTCTCAGGTTTCCGATATGTGCAAAATGATACACCGTAGGTCCGCAGGTGTACATTGCGATTTTGCCGTCCTCATGAGGAATCACGGTCTCGATTTTTTTTGTGAGCGTATTGTAAAATTTAAATTTATTTTCCATTTGTGTTCTCCATTTTCCTTCTATATTATTTTAACTTCTTATTATCCATCCTGTCTGACTTTCCGGTCAACCTCTTTCAACTGGCGTTCCAGATCAAGCACACGATTGACAAGCTCGGCGTTCTCTCTCTGTAAAAGAGTAATGTCCTCTTTGACCGGATCCGGCAGATGACACTGATCCATATCGCTTCGTGGAATTTTTATGTTGTCGCGTTTTACCACACGTCCCGGAACACCGACAACGGTGCAGTTTGGCGGAACTTCCTCCAAAACCACGCTTCCGGCTCCGATCTTGGAATTTTCCCCGACCGTAAAAGAACCAATGATTTTTGCGCCGGCACTGATCATGACATTGTCGCCGATCGTTGGATGACGCTTTCCGGTCTCTTTTCCGGTTCCGCCTAATGTCACACCCTGATATAAGGTAACGTTATCACCGACGATCGCGGTTTCTCCTATGATAACGCCACTTCCGTGGTCGATGAAAAATCCTTTTCCGATCGTTGCTCCCGGATGTATTTCAATCCCTGTTTTTCTCGCCGCACGCTGGGAAAGAAATCTTGCCCAGAAATAGTGCCCTTTCAAATACAGTTTATGTGCACGTCTATAACTTAGCATAACACGAAAGCTTGGATAAAGCAAAACTTCCATCGGTGATTTGATCGCCGGGTCACGCTCTTTTATCACTTGAAACTCTTCCTTCACATGCTGGATGATTCCCATACTTCTTGCCCCTTTTCTTTTTATTAATAAATCAAAAAAACGGATTATCTCATCTCCAAGAGACGAAATAATCCGCGGTTCCACTCTAATAAAAATCAATTGATTTTCCCTTAAGACACGTAACGTGTGTAACCCGAATCAGAATACTTAAGTTCTGCCATCACAGACCTTTTTTCCCCTGATCAGCTCCCGGAGGCACTTCGTGAATTCTCTTTCGCAAGACTGCTTTCAGCCGGTGACAGTCTCTCTCTTTGCGCTGCCCAAATTCCTACTCTTTCCGTTCATCGCTTTGCTATTCATTTATCCGGAACATTTTTCATTCCTAATATAGTGTATGCAGTCCGCCCGGATTTGTCAAGAATTTTTCTTATGACTGCTTTCTGCATCCGGCGCAGCCTTCGCATCCAGCCTGGGAATCTGCCACTGCCACACTGCTCTCATAAATGGTTGTCAGCGCACAGATCGCCTGCGATGAGATTCCCTGCTCTGTTCCTGTAAAACCAAGACCTTCCTCGGTCGTTGCTTTCACATTGACCTGACTTACATCAATATGCAATGCTGTCGCAATATTCTTCTCCATCTCCTCGATGTATGGACGCATTTTCGGTTTCTGTGCAATGATCGTTGCGTCGATATTCTCCACAATATATCCTTTTTCCTCGATCAGTTTTGCAACATGCTCTAATAATTTGATACTCGAAATTCCTTTGTACTGTGGATCTGTATCCGGGAAATGTTTTCCGATATCGCCAAGTGCTGCCGCCCCAAGCAGTGCATCCATGATCGCATGCAGCAAAACATCTGCATCCGAATGTCCCAAAAGCCCCAGCGTATGTGGAATCTTTACACCTCCAAGGATCAAATCCCTTCCTTCTACTAATTTATGGACATCATATCCCATTCCTACTCGCATTCTTTTTCTCCTTCTATGACGGTTAAACTGTTTTCATTATAGCATACCCATTTTGTAGTTTCTATTACTTTCCATCAACCTTTTTGCACGACTCCATGTACCTCTTTATATTCCTTCGGCGACACCCCGAACTCCTTTTTAAACGCCCGGTAAAAACTGGAGTAATCCTTAAACCCGAACATTGTGTAAACATCGGTAATACTCGTCTCACCCAGGATTGCCGCCTTGGATGCCTGCATCCGTTTCTTCAATATATATTGGTGCACAGACAATCCCATCTGTTCTTTAAAAATATGTGCAATGTGGTATTTACTGACAAAAAACTGCCCTGCAAGCTGCTCTAAAGACAGCTCCTCATCCAGATGGTCATCAATATAATAAATAATGTTCTGATAAAGATTCTGTTCCTCTTTCTCACTCTTCGGATTCTGCTGTTCATAGACAATACGGTTCAGCTGAAGAACAAGGTCATTCACACAGAGGGAGACCTTTGCCTCTTTTCCAAAACGCTCCGACTTAATCTCCTCGATCAACTGGAAAATCCGGTACTGGATCGTATTAAACGTGATCAGGTCATTGTGAAAAATATATGTTTTCTTTACCAGAACATTCTGCATCAGATATCCGTAAGAGGAAGAAACTTCCATCAACTGGTTGCAATATTCCACACTGATCCAGAATACAAACCTCCGGTAAGGGATCTCATTTCCATGCACCATTGCCATGTGCTTTATCCCCGGTGGTATCAGCACCATATCTCCATATTTTAAAGGATACTGCTCCCCCTCGATCCAGATGGAGACATCCCCTTCCAGGAAAAAATAAAACTCATAGTAATCATGCGAATGTATGGAAACCTTTTCAGATGCCGGCTCATTATAATAGTAGATTTCAAAATCCCGGGACAGCATGTATTGTCTCGTGGAAAACTTGGTCTGAAGATTTTTTGCCATGTGTGTTTCCTTTCCTGCCTGTAAACAGCCTGCTGCTGTTTCTTATGTGTCTGCACTTTTCACTGCCTGCATACATTTTATCATCCAACCGCAACTTTTGCAATGTGAACAACAACTCTGTCAATTTTCTTTTTTCCTCTTTTGGATATAATAAGCTTATCAAAACAAAAACCTGCTGCCACACGGCAGCTTCACAATTTTTTCTAAGAAAGGAAACAAGAAACTATGGAAATGACATTAAGATGGTATGGTTCCAAATTCGACACTGTAACATTAGAGCAGATTCGCCAGATTCCAGGCGTAACAGGCGTTATCACAACTTTATATGATACCGCACCTGGAGATGTATGGAGCAGAGAACGCATTCAGAAAATGAAAGCGGAAGTTGCTGCTGCAGGACTTCATGTAGCGGGTATCGAGAGCGTAAATGTCCATGATGCGATCAAGACAGGTTCCGCTGACCGTGACAAATACATCGATAACTACATCGAGACTTTAGAGAATCTTGGAAAAGAAGATATCCATCTTGTATGCTACAACTTCATGCCTGTATTCGACTGGACACGTACAGAGCTTGCACGTAAAAGACCGGACGGTTCCACAGTTTTAGCTTACACACAGGAAGCTGTAGATGCCATCAATCCAGAAGATATGTTCGCTTCTATCTCCGGCGATATGAACGGAACTGTTATGCCGGGCTGGGAGCCGGAACGTATGGCTAAAATCAAAGATCTTTTTGCAATGTACAAAGACATCGATGATGAAAAACTGTTTGAAAATTTAAAATATTTCTTAGAGAGAATCATGCCTGTATGTGACAAATATGACATCAACATGGCAATCCACCCGGATGATCCTGCATGGAGCGTATTTGGACTTCCTCGTATCATCATCAATAAGAAAAACATTCTCCGTATGATGGAAATGGTAGATAACCCACACAACGGTGTTACTTTCTGCTCCGGTTCTTACGGAACAAACCTTGAGAACGATCTTCCGGATATGATCCGTTCCTTAAAAGGACGCATCCACTTTGCACATGTCCGCAACTTAAAATTCAACAGCCCGACAGATTTCGAAGAGGCAGCACATCTTTCTTCTGACGGAACATTTGATATGTACGAGATCATGAAAGCGCTTTACGATATCGGATTTGACGGACCGATCCGTCCAGACCACGGACGTATGATCTGGGGCGAAGTTGCAATGCCGGGTTACGGTCTGTACGACAGAGCTTTAGGTGCAACATACTTAAACGGTTTATGGGAAGCAATTGAAAAAGGAGAGACAAGACATGCAGTTAAATAGAGCAGGTTTAGCAGATAAAAGTGCATGGGAAGCTAAGGGTTATGCCCTTCCTTCCTTTGATTATGAAACAGTACAAAAGAATACAAAAGAGAATCCATTCTGGGTTCACTTCGGTGTTGGTAACATCTTCCGTGCATTCCAGTGCAACGTTGTCCAGAACCTTTTAAATGCAGGTGTTCTTGACCGCGGATTGACCGTTGCAGAGGGATATGACTACGAGATCATCGAGAAAATGAACCGTCCACACGATGATTTAAGCATTCTCGTTACTTTAAAAGCAAACGGAACCGTTGAGAAATCCGTTACCGGAAGTATCATGGAATCCCTCGCTTTAGATTCCCACGATGACACACAGTTCTCCCGTTTAAAAGAGATTTTTGCAAAAGATTCCCTTCAGATGTGTACTTTCACCATCACAGAAAAGGGTTATAACTTAAATACTCCGGACGGAAACTTCATGGCTGCTGTTGCAGAAGATATGAAAAACGGACCGGAAAGACCAGAGAGCTACATCGGTAAAGTTGCTGCATTAGTTTACGCACGTTACGTTTCCGGTAAGAAACCGATCGCCATGGTAAGTATGGATAACTGCTCCCACAACGGAGATAAGTTAAAACTCGCCATCACTACTTTTGCAAAAGAGTGGGCAAAAAATGGTGTTGTAGAAGAAGGATTCGTTTCCTATACAGAGGACGAAAATAAAGTTTCCTTCCCATGGACTATGATCGATAAGATCACACCAAGACCAGACGCTTCCATCGAAGCATTATTGCAGAAAGATGACATCGAAGGTCTTGATCCGGTTATCACAAGCAAAAACACTTACGTTGCTCCATTCGTAAACGCTGAGGAAACAGAGTACCTTGTCATCGAAGACAAGTTCCCGAACGGACGTCCTGCGTTAGAAAAAGGCGGTCTTATCTTCACAACCCGCGAGACAGTAGATAAAGTAGAGAAGATGAAAGTCTGCACCTGCTTAAATCCACTTCACACAGCACTTGCTGTATTCGGATGTTTATTAGATTATAACCTCATTTCCGCAGAGATGAAAAATGAGACTTTGGTAAAATTAGTAGAAGGTATCGGATACAAAGAAGGACTTCCGGTTGTTGTAAATCCTGGCATTCTTGATCCAAAAGAGTTTATCGACACTGTACTTAATGTACGTGTTCCAAACCCATTCATGCCGGATACACCACAGCGTATCGCAACCGATACTTCCCAGAAACTGGCAATCCGTTTTGGTGAGACGATCAAAGCTTACGCTGCTTCCCCTGAACTGAATGTTTCTGATATTAAATTGATTCCATTGGTATTTGCCGGATGGCTTCGCTACCTTATGGCAATTGATGACAACGGAAATGAATTTACATTAAGCCCAGACCCAATGTTAGACGAGGTTCGTCCTTATGTTGCTGACATTAAACTTGGAGATTCTTTTGACGCTGACGCAAAATTAAAAGATATCCTCTCCAACGCTAAGATTTTCGGTGTAAATCTTTATGAAGCAGGACTTGCAGAACTTCCCTGCCAGTACTTCACAGAAATGACCAGAAAACCTGGCGCTGTTATGGAAACATTACAGAAATATGTCGGATAATCTTTCAAATTACACTTTATAATGTAAAAAGACAGCCGCACCGGGATTTTTATGAATCTCGGTGCGGCTGTTTTTTTTGTTTTTCTTCATTTGCATCTCTTTTCATTCACAGCACTGAATCAATGTAACAATATCCAACCTATCCATATCATTATATAAAGTCTTTTCCTTTATCCATAATCTCATAGAAATTCTTGTGCCTTTTTTCAAATCTGTAAACTGAATTAGTTCATCATTAGTATTAACAATTTTTATCTGATCTGAATTATAAATTTGATAATGCTCTGTAAGCCCGCAACCATTCGTTCCATCACCCTTTACTACTATTTTTCCACTATCAGCTTCTGTGATTACTCCCTCAAATGGAATATTTTTTAATGAAACTGCTGGTGAAAAAAATAATAATTTCACATTTACCAATATACTGACTACAAACAGAACAATAAAAATGACTAAACAAATTTTTTTCTTCATAATCTCTCCTAACAATTGAATATTCAGCTTTACAGGAAGTTAAAACGATCGTTTAAGCATGAAAACTATCTATAGTTTACATAAAACGTATTGCATTGATTCTTTTCCTTTTTCCATTTCCTGACGAAAATTTTTCACTGCATCTTCAAATTTTTGTTCAATAAGCGTTGGTTCTTTTTCCATGATATTCTCCATATTTAGAAAGATTTTTATTATTTACCATAACATTCATTTTGTAAATACTTAATCCAAGGCAAACATCTTTCCACCTAATATGACTACACTTTCTTCGTGTATTTTGTCTCTTCATTCCAATTTCTTTCTATACAAGTAAAACAATACACCCTGCAACTATAAATGCAACAATACCAACAATCCGGCAAAAACGTGTCCATTTTAAATACTTCGCGCTGTCCTCCATTTTTCTGATGTTCTGTAAAAGCAGCCAATAGTAGCATAAAAAAATAATAAACGCACTCACATAAGTAATGATTCCCGCTACATAAGGTGCCCCACTCAACTCCTGCATGATAATATTGGAAATGCAAATAATATACATCCATAATGCAAATGGAGTTACGATCAATATGTTTAACTTGCTATTTGTACCCATACGCTTTCCCTCCTATTAATTGTTTCTGCATAACCGTTGACTTGTTTTCACTTTTCTTTTTAAATTCCTATATCAGACGAATAATAGGTTTCTTGAATTGGATCCCAATATATATATTTTACGCTCCAAGATAATAATGTGCCTTCCTCGTCGTAATAATTAATCGTAATTCTATCTGCATATTCATCTTCTATCTGATTGTCTGCATTCAGATAATAATTTACCTTACTGTATTTCGAAATGATATTACTTTGTACTCGTCCGTTCTCACATTCTACCTTACAATATGCAAACTCATCCTCCTGTGGAATATATTCAAGTTTCAGGTAATTCTCTCCATTTATATTTTCACACCAGAAATTTACACCTCCACTGACTTCCAGATAGTCAGATGTAATCCTGTTCCATGAATACAATATATTCTCTTGTTCTTCTACGTCGTTCTTTTCTACAACAGTTGTTGCATATATTTGCTGGTTATTATACCCTGATAATAATATGTTCACAGCAAAAGTCAGAAGGATAAAAAATATTTTCATAAATATGCCTTTCGTATTGTTCCTGCCTACTCGTATATCTTCTGATTTCAGTATAGCATCATATATATTTTCTAACAATATTCAAATTATCTAATATTTAATCTGAATCTTTATGTACTTTATCATGTGCTTGCATGAAAATGTTATTTAAAATTTAATTTTCTGTTCTAGCTCAAGTTTATTCATGCATCTGTACCACCAACCAATTTTCTTTCAGTTATTTCAATCCACACACAATCTTTCATAAATTCAAATACTGCATTGTCTGAATAATAAACATAGCCTGAAGCATCTGCATAATCCGTTAAAAAAGAAAATAATTATGCTTCCTTCTTTTTTTTGATAATTTACGCTTCCATATGATGTCATAATCCAATTTCATCCATCTATCATCTGAAAATCCATATCTTTCTGATGATTATATACGATAATTTCTACCTCATTTGCATATTGATTCTGCAACATCTCAAATCTTATACTCTCAAGATTATGAAATAAAGAAGTAAACTGACCTAGACATATTGAAAAATACAGCAACACAATTAAAACCATTTCCGATTATCTAATTGTTCCCTATAAGTATCCAGACTTGTCACCTCTATATCATTATCTACTTTCTAAAGTTTCAAATATCCATCAGAATCCATATAGATATGTCCCTTTTCACCCAAATCTTTCCATTGTTCTGCCACTTCATTATTACATAAATCGACCGTTAATATTTTTACAAAGAAAATGTATTTTCTTGAATTATAATAATATTTTAATATCAATTTTGAGGTGTATAGAAAGTTTCCGTATTTTCCTCAATACTACTTCTGTTTATTGTTCCAGTTCCTCCAAGATTTTCTGATTCTAGATTATTAATAATCACTTCCGTATCGCTTTTAGAATATATAGAATCTAAATTTTCTTCAACATTATTATTGATAACCTTTGAAGATTTTTCAATACTTTCCTTTTCGTAATTGCTATTTACCACAGCTGTGATTGCAAAAACAGAACCACAAATAAGTATCATACCTATAGAGATAACTACCACTAATTTTTTCTTCATCACTTTTTCCTCTATAAACTGTATGAACCAGTATATGTAATTGTAACAGATGAAGCATTTTCTATTCCGAAAGAATATACTGCTGAACTTATATTGCCCAAAACAACTGTTCCTTTCCATCCATTGGTAACTTTTGTATTTGTGAATCGCAATGACGAATTACTTGTTCTATTCTGAAATGTCAGATAACTTGTTCCTGTCTGACTCTGTGAAATACTCACCTGTATTTTAGAACCTGATGAAAGAGTATACTGATTCTCTCCATATGAATATTTTCCTGCTGGAATTTCCCAATTAATATTTGCTGTATATCTTGCTGTTTTTACTGGCTCTGGATTTGTTTCAGAATATGGCTCGTAGTATCCCATGAAATTGCCATTATCATCTAATAACTCATAGACTTCAAGACCATTTTCTCTTTTTTCTTCAAACTCATTCCATATTGCATTTTTCGATTCATTACTTATTTCTTGTGCCATAACTGGATGAATATTAATAAAAAACACCATTACCAAAGTTAAAGAAAACAAAATTTGCTTTACAGATCGTCTTACTTGTTTCATGTCAATTAATCTCCTTTTAAAATATTTTTGTTGCAGCATTTTTCTCAGAAACATTCAGAAAATACATTTCCTCTGTAAAAATATTACTTTTAACTATTTTTAATATATTATTGCTTTCCAATCAAGGGACAGAATTGTCAAAAAATTTATGGACAATTCTGTCCCTTGTAATATGTAAACTAACTATGGCACAATAGAAAATATGATGTATGGAGGTTATCACAAATGAAAAAATTTATTTCAAAATTATTTATCACTTTAACAATTATTTGCTTTATCCAGGTAAACATTCCATCGATACACCATATAGGATTCATTGCTCCTTATAATGATATTCCTGTCAGCGGTGAAAACGATCATTAGCTTAATTTCTCTTTGTATACATTTTCATAAAAATAACGCTTTACATAATGACTCATAATAATACAACGTTTCAACTCTGTATTCATTCGATTATTACTGACTCTTTTTCCGCTTTTTTTCATAAGTTTTTTCTCATTCCATAATATATCATATATTTTATAATGAATATCCCACACCCTTCTACACGATAAGCTTGCCTTAATTGATTTTCTGTCTATCTCTTCTGCCCTCACATGTTCCCCATTATTTCCAAGTTCATTGACAGCAGCTTCAGTAACAATTTCATACACTGAAATTGCCTGTGACAATCCATTATTTAAAGCATAATAGTCATAAAGTCTAAGTATTAAATTAATAGATTCCCTTTTCTGTTTTCCCTCCATCCCTTTCCAGCTATTGCTAATACAGATTATTTCCCTCTCTGTCAGATACACGTTCTCTTTCCTATAAAGATTTTCCGCACACAACGTACATTCCAGAGCCTCTTTTTCCATTTTTACAAATTCTTCTCCCGTTACTTTTCCCTGTTCAAACTCTAGTAATGCCTGCTTCTCTAAAAAATATTGTTTATTCTGCGGAATATCCAGATCAATCCGTGATTTCAGGCTTTCCAATTGTTTACTTGCCACAGAAAACTTCCGGTCATTGATGTAATCTGCCAGTTCTTCTGCCATTCTTATGACTTCACGGTCACTTGTGATAAGCCGTGACCACTGCATTTGTCCTGACAGTCCCAGTCTGTTTAATAATTTTTTGAGTGTTTCCCTCTGCATATCTGTCTGTCCTTTTTCCGCCCTGCGAAGTGATTTTACAGAACAGATTCCCTCACAGAGCTGCTCCTGCGTTAATCCGAACATTGCCCTGCGGGTTCGTAGCACATCTTTCATACTAAAGATCCACTTCTGTTGGTAAAAGTAGGTGCAATCCTGCATATATGCCGGAACTTCATACTCTGCATACAAGTTTTTAATCATAGACATTAATTCTTTTGCATTTATCCTATCTGTCCCGTTTTTTTCTAAATGCTCTGTAACTGCATCCTCTGGCATTATCTCTAATATTTGTATTTCTATTTCCAGCAGTTCGACCAGATAATATGTCCGCCCGGCATCTCTTAATTTGTCAATAGCTTTTTCACATATCTTCAAATTTTCAGTCTGTGTTTCCACATTCCAATACTCTTTAAATAAAATCTGCTTTTTCAG
>OGQO01002579.1_pt1 | contig 13853 bp, 9 predicted proteins | sample 1553241 | NCBI WGS metagenome assembly OGQO01 (sample SAMEA2579933, study PRJEB22360) | human gut metagenome | biome: human gut; feature: human-associated habitat; material: faeces | place: Denmark | collected 2008/2010
AATTCCACATTTGCGTTTTACCTGAGAAATATATAAACTTGAAACCTTCAAGCCAAATTCTTTCAGCACATAATCTTTGATTTCCTGATAGGTTGCTTTCAACTCGGCACTGGTGGCATCCAGCTCGTCCAGGTCTAAGTCGATCTCTATCGTGTCATCTGGTTTTTGTTGGGACAAAAGAACAACCGTCTCCACATGCACAGTCTGTGGAAACATATCGACCGGGCGGACGCGTTTCAATTCATAGCCGCCGTCACACAGAATCCGGAGATCACGGGCAAGCGTTGCGCTGTCGCAGCTCACATAAACGATCCGGTCCGGGGCCATCTTAAGCATGGTATCAAGACACATCTCATCGCAGCCCTTCCGTGGAGGATCCACGACAATCACATCCGGATGAAGCATGCCTTCCCTGCCCTGCTCCGCGCTGCCTGCAGAATGGGATACCACATCTTTTCTTCCATAGAATTCCGGCAGTACCTCTTCTGCCTTTCCAGCAAAGAACTCTGCATTAGTGATTCCATTATTTGCTGCATTCTGCTTTGCATCCTCAATCGCCTGTGGCACGACTTCCACTCCATAGACCTTTGATGCTCTTCCGCTTAAGAACAGGGAAATCGTTCCGATTCCACAATACAAATCCCACACGGATTCCTTACCGCTAAGTCCTGCATAGGAAAGTGCCAGACTGTATAGCTTTTCTGTCTGCACCGGATTTACCTGATAGAAGGAAAGAGGTGAAATAGAAAAGGCAATGCCATCTCCGGTACGTGCGAAGCAGTTATCCACATCACGGACGAAAATCGTATCTGTTATCCTCTCTTTTCCCCAAAGTGTATAAATTTCTGTCCCCATAATGACATTGGTTTTCTCGCAATTAATACTTACAGAAATACTGGTCATACCCTGGATTGCCACAAGCCGTTCAATCAGCTCCTTCTGATGAGGCAGCCATTCCCTTTTGCTGTTCTTCTCTCTTATCCCGGTACGGCCTTTCATGTGTTCCGGATTAATTACCAGACACACCATAATTTCTCCACTGGTAAAGCCCTTACGGATTAACACATGGCGGACCAGCCCTTTTCCGGAAGCCTCCTCATATGCGCTTATGCCATATTCCTTCATATACTGCAAAATTGCTTCCAGAATCGTCCTGTTCTCATCTACTCCAAGCAGGCATTCCGTATTGGCAATAATACTGTGCGTGCGCCCTGCATAGAAGCCGGCAACCGGATTTCCCTCTTTATCCATGCCAATCGGGTACTGCGCCTTGTTTCGATATCGAAACGGCTCCTCCATTCCCACAACCGGCTCCATAATCCGGTCAAGCTCCTCCGGCCCGAATCCACCGATACGAAGCAGATTATTCCGCACCTTATTGTGTTTAAATGCAAGCTGCTGCTCATAGCTCATTGCCTGGATCTGGCATCCTCCGCATTGCCTGTGAAAACAGCAGGACGGTGTTACACGAAAAGGAGAAGGTGTAATCACCTTCTCTAATCTTCCGTAACCGTAATTCTTCTTTAATTTAATTGCACGGATCTCTACCTGATCGCCAATGATCGTATCTTTAATGAAAAAGGGATAACCGTTTACCTTGCCAATCCCTTCTCCCTCCGTGCTTATATCGATAATCTCAGTTGTAAGCAGTTGATTTTTCTGAAAATCCATATCTCTTCGTTCTTCCCTGTTGATTCGATCCTGTCCCATATTTTACGCAGCAGCTCCGCGATTGTTACGATTCACTGCTGAATCATGTTCTTACGCAGCCTGACAATAAGTATCCGGCTGCTATGGGAACAATAACCGGTTATTTCACTCATAGGCTGCCGGATGGTACAGGTTACTCCACCCTGGTTCCAATAACATTGGAATCAAACAGCCGGTTGAAGCCAAGCCAGCCGGTTTCTGTAGTATTGTCCATTAATTCAGTAAAGGTCTGCAGCTTTGCATCCGTATTATCCGCAAAGTTAAGAGCTACTGCCTCCATGATTGCCGGCTTCTTCGGTGAACCAAACTCATATTCTCCGTGATGCGCCAGAATACAATGCTTTAACTCACTTGCCAGAACAACAGGAAATCCCGGAATCTCACGAATCTTCTCTCCAACCATTTCCGTACCGATCACGATATGTCCAAGGAACTGCCCCTCATCGGTATAATCATTCTGCGGAAAAGCAGAAAGCTCTTTGATTTTACCCATATCATGACAGATTGCAGCAGTTAAAAGCAGATCCCGGTTCAGTCTCTCATAATTCTTACAGTAATAGTCACACATTCTGGTTACGCTTAAGGTATGCTGTAATAAACCTCCTACGAAGCCATGATGTACGGTTTTAGCTGCGGAGGATTTCTTAAAGGCGGCAATAAAGCCTTCATCCTCAATAAAAAACCCGGAAAGAAGCTGCTTCAGATATGGATTCTGAATGCTGTGAATGTACTTCAGCAGTTCCATATACATTTCCTCAATATCATATTTACTTACCGGAAGATAATCACTGGGATTCACCTCTTCCTCCTGGCATTTACGGATCCGTTTTACATTTACCTGTAAAGCGCCCTGAAAGCTCGTTACGTCACCATAGACCTCTATGTAATCCAGTGCATCAAAATCTGCAATTCCTGCACTGTTCGGATCCCAGATCTTACCGTCAATCGTTCCCGTTTTATCCTGCAGGATCACGCTTTCATATGGCTTGCCATTCTTGGTTACTGCAGAAACCTTATGCTTACACAGATAAATGTCAAAGAAACGGTCTCCATCCTTATAATCCTTTAAATATTTCATCATGCTACCTCTTTCTGTTGCTTTATTTTAATGTCACATTAACTTCCATTTCTGTATAGCCATCCGGTCCCTGCCGCATCAAGGTCACGGTTACCTGTGCATCCGGCCGTAACTGGTATAGTGCATTCACCAGTTCCTGATAGGAGGTAATTTCTGTCTGTCCTATCTTCGTAATGACATCACCACTCTGAACTCCTGACTCCATAGCCGGAGAATCCACAACGGTTTCATAAATATATGCCCCTAACGGAACCTGCATCTGCTCATGGGCATCCACCGGTACATCCATGCCATAAACTCCCAGATAAGCAATTGCTTTATCATTGGAAAGGCACTCCACCAGCTTCTTAAGCTCGGAAATTCCGATTCCGCTGATGAGATTCTTCATATCACCGTCATTATAGGTCATATCAATAATTCCGATTAACTGCCCCCGCAGATTAATAAGAATACCGCTCGCTGAGGTACTTCCGTAGATATCGGTTCCAATCCACTTATAGGTGGCATCCGGAAGATGCACCGCATTTCCGGATGAAGTGACAACGCCAATGCTGATCGAATTCTCAACCCCCATCGGACTTCCTATGGCAATCACCGGATTACCCGGAAGATTCACATTAGATGAGGTTCCCATGCTGACCGGCTTTGCAACATCTATGGTAGCAGGCGCCATCTTTGCCTTGACAATGGACAGAATTCCCAGTCCCGTGTTACGATCCTCCTGCTTGATCTCCGCAACATAAGTATCTCCGTTTATGAATACAATTTCCAGTAATTCCGCGCCCTTGATATTCTTTAAATTCGCAAGGATCAGAATTTCCCTGCCATTATCTGCCACAACCACTCCGGACACAATATCTTCATTCTGATATTCATTATTAAACCAGTCTCTGTCCGAGGTGATTCCTACAACCTTCACCATCGAATTCTCTGCGGTTTTCGCAACATCACGCACTGCTCCGGATAACGACAGGTAATCCTCTACTCCAAGCTCCATCTCTGACAAAACCTGTTCAATCTGGGAATCCTCCAAAGCAGCCGGTGCTGTCGGCTCCGGTGAGCTCTCAGCCTCATCTGCCAGCCGGTCTTCCGTGAGCATATCCTCCGGCAAAATTTCATCTTCCCTGGTTTCCTCAACAAAAACAACCGTCTGCGGCTCCTCTTCCGGATACAACCGGTTACTGATTACCGGTTCCAACAGCAAAAAGGTCACACACGCAATCAAACCGAAAATCACCGCCATGGAAGCCGTAATTATCGTTCTCCGCAGAAGCTTCTTCCGGTTCAGAGGCCGCTGCTTGATCGTCTCTTTCATAAAATCTGTAGTTTCCGGTTTCGCCTCGGAATTTATATTTTCCTGATTCTGCTTCTTATCCTTCTGATCATCCATGCCAATCACCTATATTTGACTTCATAAATATTCCATGTTATATAACTATTCAGACCCCCATTCGTAAAACCGCTGCTATACGCAGCTTAAGTTTTACTCATGTGATTACTTCGCCATATAAATTATGCCAAATGGCCTTACGAATGCATGCATTCGACGTTCATATTGTCATAATTTACATGGCTCTGAATAGTTACCATGTTATTTTATATCCATAAAGTGGTGCTGCCGATAGACGTTTGCCCTCAGTAACAGTTAAAAATAACCGCCCGCCGTAATATGGTAGCACCTGATCTGATTATAAATGTAATCCTCTCAATTAACAAGTAAATAATGCCATTACTCAAACATGATCCACTGGATCATGTTCTCATATACATGGCGGACATACGAAAACAGCTCCTTCATAATTTATGAAGAAGCTGTTTCATTTATAGTCGGCGTGACAGGATTCGAACCTGCGGCCTCTACGTCCCGAACGTAGCGCTCTACCAAGCTGAGCCACACGCCGTTATACGACCATTGACAATCATACCTTTTTTAGGCGCAATTGTCAATGGTTGTTTTAGAATTATTTTTTACGATGAATAATATATTTGCAGATCGGGTTCCCCATGGCGGAAAATTTTTCTTCATATTCCGTCATAATGTTCCCCTTCACCAGCTCTTCATCATGATGCAGATCATAAGTAATCACGATCGCTTCCCACCCTGCAAAGGGCAGCTCCTCCACTGCAAAATCAAACAGTGGCCGGTTATCTGTCTTAAATTCCAAAATGCCATCCTTCTTTAAAAAGGTGTCATAACGCTTTAAGAACTCTCTGGATGGAAGACGACGTTTCGCATGCCGGTCCTTTGGCCATGGATCCGAAAAATTCAGATAAATCCGGTCAATTTCTTCTTCCGCAAATACTTCACTGATCTCTTCAGCATCCATGCGGATAAACCTTAAGTTTGGGAGTGGATCTGTTTCCATCTTCTGGATGGCACGGAGCAGGACACTAGAATACTTTTCAATTCCTATGTAATTGATCTCCGGATTCTCCTTCGCCAGTTCATGAAGGAATTTTCCCTTTCCCATACCAATCTCTATGCGGATTGAATGGTCATTTCCGAATACTTTCGTCCATTTACCCTTTTGAGAACAGGGCTCCTGAATTACCCATTCGCTTTCGGCAATCACATCCCTGGATCCTGCAATATTTCTTAATCTCATGATTTCTTAGCCCTGTGTGCGATTCTCTTATCAATGTACTCTTTGAGCATCAGTACGGTCTCTTCCTCACCAAGCCTGCTGCTGTTTACACACACGTCATAGTTTCTGGAATCGCCCCACTTGATCTTGCAGTAATAATTATGATAATCCTTACGCTTACGGTCACTACGGAAGATGAAGCTTTCAGCTTCTTCCCTGGTAAGCTCGTAGATCCTCATAATACGCTCTACCTTCGCATCCCAGTCGCTCAATACGAAGATGGATACCAGTGCCGGATGATACTTCAGCATGGTTTCTGCACAACGTCCGACAACAACGAAAGACTCTCCGGCATTTGCCTTGTCTTCCAGATAACGGAACTGCAGCTGTGCGATGTTCTCCTCCATGGAATTGGAAAGTCCCTTAACGGTTCTGGAAAAGATCATCTTTTTAGGAACTTCATCATATTTCTCATAGCTTGCCACATCAACATTCTTAGCCTCTGCAATGTTCTGCAGGATATTCTTATCATACAGCTTAATTCCATAAAGTTCGGAAAGCTTCTCAGCGATTTCATGTCCGCCGCTTCCGAATTCACGGCCAATCGCAATAATAATCTGTTCTGCCATACGGTATCCCTCCTTGTTCTGTCTGATTTACAGATATCTTACAAAAATGATAATCATGGAAACGAAAACTACCATAATTGTGGCAGGTGCCATGGCCTTACAATACTTGCCCCATCCAATCGGATAACCTTCCTTTGCTGCCACAGCGGTACCTACAACGTTCGCAGATGCGCCAATCGGTGTTCCGCTTCCACCAATGTCTGTACCCATGGACAATGCCCATGCAAGGGTAGATAAGTCCACACCTTCCATTGCTGCAAGACTCCGGATAACCGGGATCATGGTAGCTGCAAAAGGAATATTGTCAATAAAGGCGCTTGCAAAAGCAGAAACCCAGATAATAATCGCAATCATCAGTTTGATATTACCACCACTGATATTTCCAATAAATTCTGCAATAATCTGCAGGATTCCGGTCTGTTCCAGACCACCTACTACAACGAATAGTCCAACGAAGAATAACAGTGTTTTGTAATCTACCTTCTTTAATAACATCATACTGTCTTTTCCGGAAGTAATCAAGGTTACAATTGCAATAAATAAGCCAATAAATGCAACGCTTAAGCCTGTCTGAGCATGAGTAATCAGCATAACAACCGCACATGCAAAAATGATGCAGCTGATAGTAAATTTACTCTTGCTTGTAATAGCTTCCTTCGGCTCCGGAAAGCTTGCAATGTCAAGTGTTTCCTTCTGTACAAGCTGTTTGTGGAAAATCGCATAAAAGTAAATCAGAGATAATATTAAGCATACGCCGGCAATGAGTCCGGTATGTGTAATAAAGTCTGCAAAAGAATATCCCAGGGAGGTTCCGATAATAATATTTGGGGGATCTCCACACATTGTTGCGGATCCACCTAAATTTGCACAGAAAATCTCTGACAGGATAACCGGAACCGGATTGAATTTCAACAGCTGTGCAAGCTCTACGGTAACTGCTGCCAGGAACAGAATAACGGTAATACTGTCAATAAACATGGACAGAAAGCTTGCCATTAACATAAATGTAATGAAGATCGGAATGGTCTTATACTTAACAGCCTTTGCAATCCGCATGCATAACCAACGGAAGAATCCTGCATTTCCCATTCCTTCTACCATGATCATCATGCCGGCGATGAAGATAATGGTTTCCCAGTTGATTCCTGCAGAGGCCTCTCCACCCTGTCCTGCCGGATACCAGAAACTTAATGTAAAAATCGCACGAAGATTCAGTGTCTCCCAAATTGCCGCCGGACTGTGCATTACTAATCCAAATACAAGAACCAGCACCAGAAGACCACATACCAGTGTTACGATGTGACGCTCGATCTTTTCTGTCACGATCAGCGCAAACATTGCCACAAAGATGATTACTGCTAATATCTGAGCCATTTTACTCCTCCTTCTTTACATAAAAAATACCACTCCGTTGCCATAAACTTCTTCGTTCATGGTAAGTGGTTGTCTTTATGTTTTCTTAATAAATTTTAATATCTTGTTAAGACTTATCTTTTCTAACATATATTGACTGTCTTTGTCAAGCAGTAATCACATATAATAGGTAACTTTTACAAAATTTTTACACCTGAAAAAAATAAGAGCTTCATATAAATCCGGAAATGATGTATGATAAAAAAGCAATAATTCTGTTACGGAGCAATTTCTATTTACGAGGAGTTTTTGAATGAAACGTTTTCTTACTTTCCTGCTTGTGCTTGGATTGTTAATTTCATATTCTGCGACGGCTCTGGCTGCCCCTTCTGCCTCTGCCGATTATAACGAGGAAGCGGAAGCGCGCAAATCCCTTCCGGTTCAGACCAATGAAATTGCCAACTGGCCAACCGGTCCGGATCTTGGTGCAGAAGCTGCTTATCTGTTAGAGGCCAACACCGGTACGGTTCTTTATGCCAAAAATATGGATGAAAAGCTTTACCCTGCAAGTACCACCAAGATTCTTACCTGCCTGATTGCTGTTGAGAACTGCTCCATGGACGAGGTCATCACCTTTTCCCATGATGCCGTATTCAGTCTTGAATCCGGAAGCTCCAACATTGGCATTGATCCCGGACAATCCATGACCCTGCGTGAATGTCTGTACGGAATTCTTGTCGGATCCGCGAATGAAGTCGCAAATGCAGTTGCTGAACACATCGCAGGCTCGATTGATGCCTTTGCCGGCATGATGAACGAAAAGGCTGCAGAGCTGGGCTGTACGAATTCCCATTTCGTGAACCCACACGGTCTGCATGACGAAAACCACTACACCACTGCACATGACTTAGCCCTGATTGCCAGAGCCTTTTTCCAGAATGAACAGCTTGCAAAGATTGGCAATACCGGTAATTATCATTTTGAAGCAACCAAAACCCAGCCGGACGATTTCTATATCCGTAATAAGCACCAGCTCATTTCCGGAGAAATTGCTTATGAAGGAATTAAGGGTGGTAAAACCGGGTACACCGAACAGGCCAGACAGACCCTTGTCACCTGCGCAGAAAGAAATGATATGCGCCTGATTTGTGTCATCCTGAAGGAAGAGTCGCCGAATCAGTTTTATGATACCGTAAAGCTGTTTGATTACGGGTTCACGAATTTTTCTCTTGTAAATATTGCAGAAAATGAGACAAAGTATTCGATCAAAAGCTCCAGCTTCTTTCATAATTCCACAGATATTTTAGGAAATTCCACGCAGCTTCTTGGATTAAATGAAAGCAGCTATCTGATCCTGCCAAAAACGATTACTTTTGATGATCTGGATTCGGAAGTTTCGTATGATACGGATAATGACCAGGAAATAGCCATCATTAATTACAGCTACCACGGTGCTTATTTAGGATCAGCCACGGTAGATTTATTAAGCACAGAAGGCTATAGCAGTGCGCCGGCAAAACGGATTTTCTTCCCGTTATGTCCCGTGGAACTGTTAGATAAAACCATTATCATCAATGTGTTTTATGTGATGATCTGGATTTTCGCCCTTGCCCTGCTTGTGATCCTCATCAGCTTTATTCATTCCGTGTTCATCAATTACAATCTGTTTGATGGTATGAAACGGAAGCATTACAGGAGACGGACCCGGAAATCAAACAGAGGACCTCATTTCTAGGTCCTCTGTTTTTATTATACCAGTTTCTGTAACTTTTACTTACTCTTCTTATGATGTTCCTTTGCCGTTTCTCTTTTTTCCACAAGCTGGTCACTTTCTTCACTTGTAATGAACTTCGAGGTTTTCACCACATAAATCTTATCATCCTCCGACCTACGGATCCGAATTTTGGACTTCATCAGACCATGCACCGGACATTCGGAAACGCTGTAATAATGCTTCCCGTTTGGTGTAAACCAGCGGATTTTCTTTCGCAGATTCTTATGACAGAGATAACATTTCGTGCTGATGACCTCATGATCTGCCAGAGCCTCCTGCTTATCTTCAAACTCACGGGAAATATACTTCATGTAATCCGGAAAAAGCACATGGATCTCTTCTTCATGGGTTTTCGGAAGAATATAGGTATCAAACGAATAATTAACCCGGATCTCCGGTTCAATCTTCGCAAGAATTCTGGCGGTATAATACGCATCACTGAACGCACGGTGAAACGGAACATCCTTCTCAATATGAAGAAAATCAATGGCGAATTCAAGGCTCCGGCGCAGCTTACGATCCTCATACCGGATACTGAACAGCTTCTGTACATCTAAGAAACGGATCGGTGCAGAGGCTAACGGATCCATATAATAGTACTTCATATTCCGCTGCAGTTCAAACAAATCCAACGGTCCCCACGTACAGAAAATATAATCTTCTCCGCACCAGTCAAGGAACTCCTGCATGACCTCCGGAAAAGGACGACCCTTTTGCAGATCCTTCATATGAAGATGAATAATCTTACTGGTGATATGATGCATATGTTGATATACCTGGGGTTTCACAAGCTGATTGAATTCATCAATCATTTCATCCCTGTTATTCAGTTTAATTGCCCCAAAGTCAATGATTTCAAAAGGAATCTGTTTTACTTCCTCTTCATCACCGGTATTACTCTGATTCCATTCTAAATCAAGTACAATATAATTCATAGATTCCCCTTATCCTATTCACCGGACATCCATTCCGTATTCACGGTCACAATACAAAATCTTTCCGGCTGTTTCATGAGATAACCGGCATTGATTTCCTTTTTCTTCTGTGCTAGACTAACTCCTATGAAAACTACAAATACAAACCAGACTACAAATTCTATCAGTAAAAAATATTTTTGGAAGAAATTCTTTTCTTATTATAAGCCATATAAGAGACTTTTCTTCTCCGATATGCTGTTTGCCTGTATCGGTGCAGGCGTTACACTCATACTGCCCCTTATTATACGGTATATTACAAGTGATGTCATCTACCGGGCTGCAGATGAAGCCCTGCAGCTCATTCTGAAGCTGTCTTTGTTAATGCTGGGACTGATTGCTCTTGAATTTTACTGCAATTATTTCATTGCTTATTATGGCCACATCATGGGCGCCAAAATGGAATATGACATGCGAAACGAAATCTTCTCCCATTATCAGAAGCTGTCCTTCAGTTTCTTTGATAACCAGAAAGTCGGGCAGCTCATGAGCCGTGTTACCAATGATTTATTTGAAATCAGCGAACTTTATCATCATGGCCCTGAAGATATTGTTATTTCCATCATTAAGCTGATTGGTTCCTTCAGTATTCTCTTATCCATTCACTGGCAGCTTGCATTGATTGCATTTGCCATTGTACCTATTATGCTTCTTTACGCCTTTTATTTCAATATTAAAATGAAAAAGGCCTTCGTAAAGAATCGTGCACGTATCGCAGATATCAACGCACAGATTGAAGATAATCTGTCAGGAATCCGTGTTGTAAAGTCCTTTGCCAATGAAGATATTGAGCTTTCAAAGTTTAAAAAGGGAAACGACCGGTTTGTGGAAAGCAAAAAAGAAAGCTATCGATATATGGGACTTTATAATTCCGGACTTGGTGCTTTTACCACACTTATTAATGTCATTGTAATTGCATCCGGTGCTTTCTTTATTACCAGATCCATCATTTCCGTTACGGATCTGATTACGTTCCTGCTTTATATTAACAACTTTACAGAACCGATTAAAAAGCTCATCAGCTTTACCGAACAGTTCCAGAATGGTGCCTCCGGATATACCAGATTCCTTGAAATACTTAACGTTTGTCCGGATATTGTGGATCGCCCGAAGGCCATTGAATTAAAAAACGCAAAGGGCGATATTACCTTTCAAAATGTCAGCTTTCAATATGAGGATACCACAGAGGCTGTTCTTTCCCATATTAACCTTCACATCAAAGAAGGCGAATATATTGCACTTGTCGGTACCTCGGGTGTCGGGAAATCCACCTTATGCAGCTTAATTCCCCGGTTTTATGAGGTTACGGAAGGTCAGATTCTGATTGACGGACGGGATGTCCGTGATTTCACAATGCGAAGCCTTCGTAATAATATTGGTATTGTCCAGCAGGATGTATACCTCTTTGCCGGTACAGTAATGGATAATATCCGTTATGGACGTCCGGACGCTTCGGATGAAGAAATTGTCCTGGCTGCCCGTAATGCCAATGCCCATGAGTTTATTATGAATCTTCCGGACGGATATGATACCTATATCGGCCAGCGTGGAATCAAGCTTTCCGGCGGGCAGAAGCAGCGTCTGTCCATTGCCAGGGTTTTCTTAAAGAATCCCCCGATTCTTATTTTTGATGAAGCCACTTCTGCACTCGATAATGAAAGTGAAAAAGTAGTACAGGAATCCCTGGAAAAGCTCGCAAAAAACCGTACCACTCTGGTTATTGCCCATCGATTATCTACCATCCGGAATGCAGAACGCATTCTGGTTCTTACGGAAAATGGCATCGCAGAAAGCGGAAACCATGAGGAACTGCTTGCAAAGAACGGGATCTATGCGGAATTATATAATATGCAATTCAGAAAATAGCTCTGCTCCGTTCATAAAAATCGTAATTATTCCGTTACAAAAAATCAGGATACATCTTTGTGTGCAGACACACAGACATATCCTGATTTTTATATTTGAAACTGTTAATTACCACACTCTACGCTGATTCTGTTAAACGTACTCATAATATCCTCGGTGGAAAGTGCCTTTTTATCCTCACCGGACTTATCAATAATTGCTTCTCCCTGATGCATCATGATGAGACGGTTTCCGTATTCCACCGCATAGCGGAGGTTGTGGGTAACCATAATGGTCGTAACCTTCTTTTCCTTCACGATCTGGTCGGTAAGCTCCATAATAAGGTCTGCGGTCTTCGGATCAAGTGCTGCTGTATGCTCATCCAGAATCAGAAACTCAATCGGCGTCATCGTTGACATGAGTAAGGCAAGTGCCTGACGCTGTCCACCGGATAAGGATCCTACCTGTGTATACAGCTTATCCTCCAATCCAAGATTCAGCTTCTTTAAAAGCTCCTTATATTGTTCAAGCTTTGCTTTGTTTATCCCTTTTCCTAGGTTATAAGGCTTTCCTTTATTGTCAGCAAGCGACAGATTTTCCAGTATGGTCATGGAAGGACAGGTACCCTTTGACGGATCCTGATATACCCGGCCGATGCTTCTGTGACGCAGGAAATCCTTTTTCCCAACGATGGAAGTTCCATTTACTATAATATCTCCGGAATCAATCGGTATCGTTCCACAGATAATATTGAGCAGGGAGGTTTTACCGGAACCGTTACTTCCGACTACTGCTACGAAATCCCCATCCGGAATTTCAAGAGAAAATTTCTGGAACAGGCAGAGTTCATTTACGGAGCCCGGATTATAATATTTATGAATATTCTTTAACTCGATCATGCTTCCGTACCTCCCTGTGTAGTCTCTTCTTTACTATCTGCGGTTTCTTTAATCTTCGCGCTTTTGTTGCGATCCATGCTGACTACAAGGATCACAAGGAATAATACTGCGGTAATCAGCTTCAAATCGGTAGAAGGGAGTCCAAGGCGTAATGCTAATGCGACACATCCCTTATAAATGATGGAACCAATCACAACACTGCTGGTTACCCGCATAAAGGTAACCTTCTTAAATATGCTTGTTCCGATGATTACACTTGCCAGACCGATGACTACGGTTCCGGTTCCCATGGAAATATCAAAATAACGCTGCTGCTGTGCGTAAACGCATCCACCAAGGGAAACCAGTCCGTTCGCAATCGCAAGTCCGACAATCTTTACAAGTCCCTTGTCTACACCGAGGGAAGTAACAATCATGTCATTATCCCCCACGGCACGAAGCAGGAATCCCGACTTCGTATGAAGGTAAGCATCCAACAGATACTTTACAATCAGGGTAAAAATAAGAATGATTATAACGGTCTGATACGGCCGCATGGCTTCCGGGAAAATCCTGTTCACAAGGCCATTATCAAAAATGGTTTCATTGGTATAAATGGGGAGATTGGCACGTCCCGCTATCCTTAAGTTCACCGTATAAAGGGCAGTCATCATAATGATACCGGAAAGCAGATCCCTTACCTTCAGCTTTACATGGATCACACCTGTCAGGATTCCAACAAGAACACCTGCTGCAAAGCTGATGGGCAGTGTAAGCAGCGGATTCATTCCTTTGGAAATCAGGATACAGGTAATCGCTGCTCCCATCGGAAAGCTTCCATCTACCGTCAGATCCGGGAAATCCAGTATCTTATAGGTGATATAGACACCCAACGCCATGATGGCGTAAATCATACCCTGTTCAAATACACTTAATAATAACGACACGTTTCTTCCTCCCCAAACAATCTGTATTCGTAACTGTTCAGTACCTTCACAGTTACGATGCAAAATCCATTCCAAATCGG
>OGQO01002584.1_pt1 | contig 13835 bp, 16 predicted proteins | sample 1553241 | NCBI WGS metagenome assembly OGQO01 (sample SAMEA2579933, study PRJEB22360) | human gut metagenome | biome: human gut; feature: human-associated habitat; material: faeces | place: Denmark | collected 2008/2010
CACTGCCGGCAGGGCGACGCCGGCCGCCAGCGCGGCGGCCACGATGCCCGTGAGTCCTTTATGTCTGTTTCGGGGTCTGATTGATAACGGTTTCATCTGCTGTAAATGTCGTCTGTATATTTCGGGTCTCTCGCTGCGGGTGACGCAAATAAGACTTGTGGTGTTGCGTAACGTTTAAATTCGTAAATATTTTTTAACAGATGCGCATGTTTCGGGAATTTTATTGTAACTTTGCCTCATATACAAAACAATTATAAAACTGACACGTATGAGAAAGCTGATTATGCTCCTGGCCCTCGCAGCCGCCGGCGCATCCTGCGTATGGGCCGAGAATATACAGAAGGTGGTGGTCACCACCGAACCGCAGTTCCATTGCGACAACTGTGTGGCAAAGATCAAGAACCTCTTCAAGGATGAGAAGGGCGTGAGCAAAGTGGAGGCCGATGTGCCCACACAGCGCATCACGATCACATACGACGCCGACTGCATGACGCCGGAAGCTATCGTAGACTGCTTCCCGAAGCTCAACTACAAGGCACGTATTGTCACCGGCGACGGACCCTGCTGCGAGACTCCCGTGGTAGAGGAGCAGTGTGACGGCACCAGCTGCAGCGACCACAAATGACGCGCTGCCCCGAGATACTGATCACGGGCGCCACCGGCACGATGGGCATGGCCACTCTCCGCGAGTGGGCATCCCGCCGTGGCGACTGCCGCGTCACGGTGCTCGCACGCCCCTCAAAGGCCAACCGCCGCAAGCTCGCTCCGTATGCCGGCCCCGGCTTCCGTGTGGAGTGGGGCGACCTCTGCGACTATGATGCTGTGGCCCGCGCCATGGCCTCGGCCGATTATGTGCTCCATCTCGGAGGCATGGTGACTCCGCTCACGGAATATCATCCCGAGCAGGCTTTCCGGGTCAATATCACGGCTGCCCGCAATGTGGCGCGCGCGGCGTCTGCCATCTCCCGCGAGCGACCGGTCAGGGTCATCAATATGGGAAGCGTGGCCCAGCTCGGCGACCGGCTTCCTCCGCGACACTGGGGACGTGAGGGCGACCCGGTGTGCCCGGCTCTCTACGATGCCTATTCCCTCTCGAAGATACTTGCAGAGCGCGAGATAGCCGAGGGCTGCTCCGCGCCATGGATCTCGCTGCGCCAGACCGGTATCCTATCTCCGGAAATGCTGCTGAAAGGCACCGACCCCATCACTTTCCATGTCCCGCTCGCCGGCGTGCTCGAGTGGACTACAGTCGAGGACTCCGCCCGCCTACTCATCAATATAGGCGTCTCCGACCCCGACCCCTCCTTCTGGGGCCATTTCTACAGCATCGGCGGCGGCGAGTCTTACCGCCTGATCAACTATGAGTTCGAGTCGCGGCTGCTCGCAGCCCTGCGCTGTCCGCCTCCCGAGAAGATATTCGATCCTTACTGGTTCGCGCTGAGGAATTTCCACGGGGTATGGTGGGCTGATTCCGACCGGCTCGAGGAGCTCGTGCCATACCGCTCGGCGATGAGCTGCGACGACTATTTCCACCATCTCGCCAAGGGCACTCCCTGGTGGATGCGCCTCACGCCACTGGTGCCGCCCTATTTCATCAAGAAGATGATGTGGGGGGTGGCCCGTAAGCCCCATTCCCCGCTGCGCGCTATCTTTGATGACGACAGAAGGCAGATAGAGGCCATGTTTGGCCACCACCGCAAATGGCTGTGCATACCCTTGTGGGATGAGGAACTCGAGATCCTCCGGAAGGCCGCCGGCGACGCGCCCCATCCGAGGGTGCCCGATGCCGGGGCATTGCTGCCTCACGGCTACGATGAGGATAAGCCGGCCGGGCGCCTCGACATCGGCGACATGCGCGACAAGGCCGCCTTCGAGGGAGGGGAGTGCCTCTCCACAGAGATGACGCCCGGCGACCTGTACACCCCGCTGAAGTGGCGCTGTAAGGAAGGCCATGTCTTCGAGGCCTCGCCGGCGCTCGTGCTCCGTGGGGGCCACTGGTGTCCCTACTGCCTCACCGCCGCCTCAGGCATGTCAACCCCCCTCCTCTCAGCCCACCCCGAATACGTGAAATACCCGAAAATGTGAAATAAATGAACCATGGTCAAAAGAGACCATGCTGCCTTTGGCAATGTATAGATAAGATTTTCACGACCTCTAACCTCAATGAATGATAGGAATGGACCGCAAACAACCCCGTAGCAGTCATCACAGGCATAGAGACTATAATTCTTATCGGCATCCTCAGTATGTAGACCTTTGATCTCGCATTGCCTTACGGTATCTTGATAATCGCGCCAACATGTGTCAATGTCGTTATGTAAGGAGACAACGACTGCGAGCCTGACGACTCCTTTTTCCTTGTCGTGAACTTCCACGATGTCACCCTGTTTGAATCTTATGGAATCTTTCGGGCGACCCCGGAAGTGACCTTCAGGTTTATCCAGATCTTCCAACAGGGAAGAACAGACGGATTGTTCCAAGAGATTTCCATCACAGTCAAACACCCATTCACGTTTGCAGAGATCTGATATCACGTCTTTGCCAAACGGCAACTCATATATATGAACGCAGTATATGGGTCTATAATCGTCTTTTGATATTTCATCGGAATGAATTAGTCGTTTTGCATCTTCAAAAGTTGACATCAAGAAACTTTGTGCCTTACAGACTTTATATTCAGGATAATATTCTTGCTTATTGTCATCTGATTTTTCGTGGATGTAATCAATCCGTGAAAAACATTCCCATAGATTTTCTTCCGGATAGATTGTGAGACAGGATTTGCCGTTCTCTGTCTCCTGTATCCTGAAAACGTCCACACGATATACAGATGGTTCGTAATTATATGGCGGATTCAATGCCAGTCTCTTGAATTCTTCAAAGGTCATATCCGTTTGATGTTACATTCCTTACATAGTTCCCTGAGTTCAGGGAGAGATATCGGGAGTCCGTGCAGGTATTTGCGACAGGCAGGGATATCATCAAAATACATATCATTGGACTCACACAGGAGATGGCCTTTAAGTTTCCATGCAATTTGATTCTTCTCTATCAGTTTTACAAATAAAGGCACTTTAGACGGGTTTATTTTGCAGCAGTAACACTCTCCATCCTTCATCCAAAGCAATATCAGCTTGTGTGTCTTTGTTCCCGGGCCTTTCAAGATTGGGGCTTCATCATAAATGGAGATTTTCAGCTCTTGTGGAAAAGCCTCGTTGATTCTTTGCATAAAATCCTTGAACAATCTGCCATGTGTGCTTGTGTCCGGCAAATCGTTCTGAAATATGTATTGATGTATCATCTCATGCACGAGAGTGTCATCAATCTCTTCCACAGCCATATCCGCAGACTGACGATAGATGATGATTCTGTCGCGCAACCGACGGCGGACATTCACTTTGACCCATTTGCGGTGAAACAATCCCACATAGGATTTGCAACGCTCCCGCACGACGAGTTCCACCGGCTTGAATTTGTCAGCCTCCCAAATTCCTGCATCGGCTAATCTCTCAATCCAGTAGGCATGTCGCTGCCTCAAATATTCAACTGTCAGTTCCATATTCAGTTATATGCTATGATTTCAAGACGGTATTCTGAAGTTCCCGGGCATAACCTGAATCCTCTTTTCACTTTATTTATTTTGCTGAGATTGGGATAATTTTGTTTAAGTTTATTCCACCATTTATATTGACCGGACATTCTCAGCCTTTTATTCTTAATATCGGTATCTATAAAATTGATAATAAATCCGGTGAAATGTTCAAATATATCCGGTCTAAGTTCAAGCAGTTTATCAGTCAACATATCAAGCGGATTTGACACAGAGCATTTAACAGATACAGAAGCATTAAAATACTCCTTGGCGGCATAAAATGGCAAGAAATCCTCAGGCGTTAATGGCGGACCATACGGACGGTATCGCTTGTCAATTGCAGCGACTCTGCAAACTATTAAATCTTTCTCACTACCGCTTTCTCTCCAATAAGAAGACTGCAATACTGAATTGTCATGTGAATATCCGATAAGTTCCTGTTTCCTCTCATCTGAAATATGAAAACGAGGCTTGAATACATGAATTGGATGTACCTCGTCAATCCACATTTCATGTCTTGGACTATCTATATAACAATAATGATCATCAACCCACTCCATGTAAACCCCATCGGGAAGCTTATTTGCTACGGCCCAGGAAGTTTCAATAGATTTCGGGACATCTGTTATTAACGCCGTTCTGACATCAGCAGAAGAATCTTCGCCATAAATGCTCAGTATTTCAACATAATTACCAACATTGTGTTTTATCATTGAGTTTCCTCTTCCTCTGAACGTCTCTATGACAGGGTTATTGATTGAACCCTGTGAGCATACGGATTGTTCTGTGAGATTGCCACATTCATCATAAACTTTTATTGAGACATATTTGTCCATCCGAGTATCAAAACCGACAGGAATTTCATATATGAAATGACAATATATCTTCATTCCCTTTTCTATAATCTTCAATTTGATTTCGGTTAAAGAAGATTCTGCATCAGCTAATGAATGGTGCAATGAGGTATGCTCAAGATGTAACGAATAAGGTTCCCCCATATCAATCCATTCTTCATAATAACAATATGTATCCACACGAAATACAGATTGTCCATCATATGGCGGCGGATTCAACGCCAGCTCCTCGAACTCTTCAAATGTCATGTTTTACGAGATTTAGTTATTTCACAAAGAATCAAGTATTTGGTTGAACTCTCAGCCATGCCTAATTTAGCCTTCAAACATCCGTATGTAGTAATATCATAATCCTTTCCAATACCTTATAGACTTATACAACCACGATGTTCAAAACGCTTCATACTACTATGGTTTATATGTTAGGAAACGGGATCAATAAAGATGTCTGAATTTTTACTATTTCTACGTCTGCTTCTGCGTTTGCATTTATACGTATTGTATATGCTTCCTTTGGATAGTTGTCACAGCAAAGCACTTCTGACTCAGAAAAACGGGTTCCTATAGATTTAAGTTGTTCTCGGTATTGTTCCCGGAATTCATATACATCTTCTATTGAAGGTGGAAGCCCGATTATTTCACCTAAAAACACTTCATCTTTATATGGATCCAAAACTCCAACCTTATCACCTATCTTAAATCTGTTGTTATGTTTGTTTCGACCTTTATAAGCTTTGACTTGACAATGTTCAATGCTTCTGCTCAAATAATCTGTCGACCAATGTTGTATGGCATCTTTGGAGCAGGTATAAGGCGAAATAAACCGATTAAATTTACATTCGGAAATAGTAAAGAAACTTATTGTGTCAAGATTGCTAAATAGATATTTAGAATTTGCATATTTCTTACGAATCAAGGCCTTAGCTATAGAGAATTTTTGAGCAAATCCACAACTGACACGTTCACATTTGCAATGTTTATTTTCAAGAAGTTCTGTAATATTTTTTACATAATACTCTTGAATGAAAAATACGCTACCTTTTATACTTTCAGCAGGCTTGGCCGCAAACTTCTTGTATTCTTCAAAAGTCATATCCTTATTTTGTTAGTTGTTTTACAATGAATCAAGCATCCGGTTAAGATACTGGATTTATTGAATTACGTTCATTAATATATTTTTCAAAGTTATGCAAGATTTTAAGTAGGTCAGGTGTCAGTCTCTTTTCGCACTCCATCGTTATGTTCTCAGGAATCGGATAGACGCACGCTGCAATAGAACCAGCGATTGCCCCAAGCGTATCGGCATCCCCACCGAGGGAAACTGCCAGTCTCACCACATCCTCAAAATCCTTTCCATCAAGGAAAGCGATTATTGCTTCCGGCACAGAGTTCTGACATGTTGCGCCCCCTCGGTATGTAGGGCGTATTTCTTCAATCGTACGGAATAGATTATAACCGAACATTACTGAAATTAGTTCTCTTATCTGTTCTTTGGAATATCCTACGCGAGCCATATACACCGCAGCTGCTACCGCCTGAGCTCCTTTGATTCCTTCCGGATGACTATGTGATACTGCTGCCGTAATATACGCCAATTCTAATGCTTCGTTAAGTGATTGCGCATATAATCCGACCGGACTCACTCGCATTGCCGAACCATTACCACAACTATCATTCGGAATTGGATTGTCACACCAAAGCCAATTTAAGAATCTGACTCCATAATCACTTGGATATTTACGTCCCAAAGATTGCATATAACCGACTAATTCATCAGATGATAGGTTTTCGCTTTCAGTAAGCCATTGTGCAACGGCAAGAGTCATGATAGTATCATCTGTAAAAACACTATAATCAGAAATTAATTCAAAATCATAGTCTTTCTTGTGTTCGTATTCAAATGGAGAACCAATTATGTCTCCTGCGATTGCACCTAACATGATCTTATTTGTTTGAAAATATTATCGTCATTTTTATGTTGTCTGATAAAGAATTATCCATTCCAACCCCAAACATGACATTGACTGTATTGGGAAATTTCTCAATAAAGGCGGCTAATTCTTTAATCTCTCCACATGTAACACATTTTTCTTTAGGACTCCATAGATAAATAAGGATACTGTTATACCAATCTACATAATCACTCAAATAATTGTCCATAACTTCAATCATAGAATTCATCCGATTCTCGTAATCTCCGTTTTCATGGCGATATGAAAACACATAATGGATTGCATTAGGAGAAAGAATATCAATCATGTCACGTTCGCTTATGTAGAGAACTGCATTATTACGGATAATCCGAATGATTTCGTCAGGATTACCTTTGATTAAATAAGTCCCAAAAGAAAATTTACATTCGAACGGTTCATAATTAACTCTAAATTTATTGGATAGAGTCGTATGGTAATCTTCGACGTTATGCTTTGTTATACTTGGTCGGGAGATGCCAGCTTTTTCCATAGACTCCCATAAGTTATCATCTCCATCAAATGAATATTTGCCATGTTTCATCATATTTTTGTCATGAGTTAAAAATATAGTATTTACAACACCCCCTGCGACCGAGGCGGCCGCAGGGGTGAAATTGCGGTCTGTTGTGAATTATCAGTTCGTATGTGGCTTTTTGGTTCGAGTGAATTTCTTTGGCTGGTATGCGTCCGGATTTTTGGAATATGATTTCATAAAGTCTATGTACCTATGCAAGGCGGTTCTACCATTGGCAATGTCTGAATCCAACAAAGTTTCAGCCGACGCATATTCTCGCGCATTGTCTATGCGTTTGAACAGTATGCCGCAATGCTCCCACACAGGTATCTTCATTCGAAGAATCCTGTCCAGATTCTCCGCAACCCTTCTTACTGTGTATTGTGTTAAAAGAAGATTGTAAAGCTTTGTCAGACGGGAAATATACGTATAGGTTGAGGTTTCTCCCCGATAGGTATTGCCCTTTATTCTTTTACTGTCTTTCGGCGGCTCCCATTCGCGATCTTTTTTACTTCTGATACTCTTCAGATAAACGGAGAACTCTCTTTCCAATGGCAAGGACATCCATTCCCATCTTTCAAGCGATTCATTGACAGGGAGGTAATTATGAGCATATATGTCATTGATTTTCCATCTCAGATACTTCACATAAGTTCGGAAAGCTCTTAACCAATCCTCTTTCGGTAATGTAGCCTCGCCGCCATCCGACGTTTCAATCATGATCGGTCCATACTCATCGATGTTCTCGATTTCATACAGATAGTCAAATATATTGTCATATTCATCCTCCATGTCAAGCCACTTGTAAAGTAAGCGGTTGTATAACGTTTCCATGGGATGATTCGGATCCAAAGAAGGCCTTGGCGTAAAAGCTTCCTTCAGATTGTCGAAAAGCCTGTCATCATCATCAAAGATTGTGAGATATGCAGTCTTTATGTCATCTGCATATTTTTTTGCGGAACTGACGGCCTTACCTTGATTATCCACACACCAATTTATGAAACCCTCGCAATCATACGGGATTTCATAATTGGTGTGTGGTATTGGAAATTTACGATGTCTTGCCATAATTGTCAATTATTTTTTCACCGCAAAGGTACGACTTATTCCCGATGCGTGAAATTAAGAAATTGACAAGGTCTCTTCCATCATAAGCAATTATGCTTCGGGATTTTCATGAACGGATACGACAATCTTTTCTATCCGGTTGCGGTAGTCCTTGACAAACTTCTTGCTGTGGAGGTTGTTGTAGAGGTTTGCACCTGTGATGTCACTCTTGGTGTTGTTCCATTCCTTGGTCACAATCGTTCCGCCGAAGATGTGATAGTGGATGAAACACTTGCCGTTTTCTTTGAGAGCATTGATCACTCCTTCCTCGGAAGGGACGAATTCAAGAGGACAGGAACCTCTCTCTGCAGTTTGCTTTTCCGGCATGCCGTAGCGGAGCACATTTGAAGATTCCGATTTTGCACGGGTTCCCTTGTCAAAAATCCCGTGGTGTGTCGAGCAAAGTATTTTCACGGTCTTGTGCAGAGGTTGATGTGCATCGTGATATTTCCGGAGAAAATCGTTGAAATCAACCTCCACTATTCCGTCTTTCTCATAGCCTTTGAGGATTCCGACGGCTATGCCTATGCGGTCGTAATGGTCTATATGGTTATGAGCTGCTTCCAGACGTCTGCTGCATTTCTTTCCCATATTGCCTTTGTGCTGACAGGTGCCCACCATTTTTTTATATTCTCTTGTGTACGCTTCAACCGCATTGGTCAGGAGCGTCCCCCCAAAAAGAGTGATAAACTCTTCGATAGTCCCTATGAATTTTGCCATAGTAACATTGTTTTTAAGATTTCCCGCCCTCCCGGAAGATGTTTGGATACGAAAGCGTGAGAGCCGCTTGCTTATCTTCTGGATTAGGTGTCTGGAAAAACCTTTGCACAAGATAAGTAGCATACTCTCACGCCATAGTGTGTATGACGCGAGAGTGTCCACCTTTCCTCTGTGCATAGATTACAGTTTTCCAGACTTCAATCCATGAGAATCAGTAAGACACTTTCGTGTTTTTTCTTATGTATGCTGAACCGATGTTCAACGCTGCAAAGTTAATCATAAATCTTGTATCATGCAATGTCTTTTTATTTAAGAACTTGACTAAGAGAGACCCTGCAATTTCCAGATCAGATGCTTTCCTTAATATCCTGCTGGTTATCAAAGAATCAGGTGTTGCCATATAGTTAGTGTTTGTCGGAATAATCTGTACCATAGGGGATATCGGGTTCGGCGGCGATGGCGCTGTCCGGCTCCGGAGTGTAAGTCGGGGAGAGGAGGGGAGCGGTGATGGTCTCGTAGAGGCGGTCGAGATAGGCATCGCGGCCGGCGACGGCGCGGATGTCGCATTCCCACACGCGGATCACACGCCAGCCCATGGCTTTCAACTCGGCTTCGTTGCGGGCGTCGCGTGCTACGTTGCGCTCGATCTTCTCACGCCAGAATTCCACATTGCTCTTCGGCAGACGGTAATAGCGGCATCCTTCATGGCCGTGCCAAAAGCAGCCGTCGACGAAGATGACGGTCTTGTATTTCGGCAGAACGATGTCGGGGCGTCCGGGTAGTTTCCTCGCCTGGATCCGGAATCGCAGTCCACGGGAGAAGAGGTATCTGCGCACTATCATCTCGGGCTTCGTATCCTTGCCCTTGATGGCCGCCATACATCTGTGGCGCTGTTCCGGTGTCATCGTGTCTGTCATGCCCTCAGTCTTCCGAGTCTCATTGGCGCGAAGCGGTTCATTCCACTATCCACGAGGAGATGTTGCGTTCTGATGTCGAGAATTCCACTCCGACCTTGACGACGGTGCGGCTGTCGGCGAGATAACGGTCGGCATAGCCCTTCTCGTTGATCTGAGCGAGTGCTGTCTCCGGCGACCGGTCAACCTTGAATTCCATTACGTAGACATACCGCTTCGTCTCCATCACCATGTCGATGCGCCCCCGGCTGGTGTGCAGCTCGCAGTGCACCGTCAACCCGATCAGCCGGCAGAGTATGAACATCACGTCGCGCAGCCGCTCCTCGGGAATCCTCTTCCTGCTGTCGCCATACGGCACTCCGGCAAGGAGCGCTTTCAGCAGCGTCATGAATTTATCGGTATCGCCTTCATCCAATGCCTCGATGAATCGAGAGACCCTGAATCCGCCGTCTATCTGCCTCGTGTTGATGTAATAGGGGACGAGGGCGCGGAGGAAGGCACGCTCCACTTCCTCGTTGGGGAAGCCGAGACGGTAGACGGTCTCCATGTCATATTCCGTCCCCTTTATGGTGAGGTAGCCGCTCTGGAAAAGCAGCGGTATCGGATCGCGGAACACCGGGTCGAGCCCCAGCAGCTCGCTTTCGGTGCGCGTGGCTCCGTCAAGCTCCGTCAGCTCGATGTCCCGGTCTCGCAGCAGCTCTATCAGCATCGTCGGTGTGCCGGTCATGAACCAGTAGTCGGCAAACCGCCGCGACTCCATAACGTTGAGCAGGCTGAACGGATTGTAGATTCCCTCGGCACTGTCATCCTCGGAGAACCGGTAGCCGTCATAGTTCCTCTTGAGCTTCCCGCAGGTCTCGGCTATCGAAAGCTTCTGCCTTTCGGCCAGCGCTTCTATGCCTTCGCGCATGTCGGTGAGAAGCTCCGACTCCGTGATGCCGCAGATGGAGTTGTAGTCAGGCTCAAGGGTCAGGTCACGAAGGTTGTTGAGGTCGGAGAAGACGCTCACCTTGCCGAACTTCGTGACACCGGTCAGGAACGCGAAGCGTATATATTGGTCGCAGGTCTTGAATACACCGTAGAATCCCTTGAGCATATCACGGAATTTTTCCCGACGCTCACGCCTCTCTCTGGATAAGTTCTGAAGCAGTGGCTTATCGTATTCATCGATGAGGACCACCACCTGACGTCCGGTCTTTTCATAGACCGTCCGGATCAGATAGCGAAATCGAATATCAAGTGCCTTCTCTTCCGTCGTTATGCCATATTCTTCTTCCCATTCCCTGAGATAGCTATCGATGTGGAGATAAAGAGATTCATCGTCTCTTGTATAGTCTTGGGCATTGAAGTCGAGGTGCAACACAGGATATTCCTGCCAGTCCACATCCACGTGGCGCTCGATGGCCAGTCCTTTGAATAGCTCTCGCTTTCCCTGGAAGAAGGCCTCGAGAGTGGATAGCAAGAGGCTTTTTCCGAATCGGCGTGGACGGCTCAGAAAATAATACTTATTTCTGGTGATAAGCCGGTAGACATATTCCGTCTTATCGATATAGAGGTAGTTGCGGGATATTATCTCGGAAAAACTCTGCATGCCGATGGGATATTTCACTGACGCGCTCATACCAATGATCTTTTAAGGTAAACTTCTGCAAATATAAGCAAAAAATATGAATTAGCAGATATAACGAAAAAGGAAACGGGCTATGCTCGTTTCCTTTCCGGGGTGGAAGATGGGCCTCGAACCCACGACCTACGGAACCACAATCCGTCGCTCTAACCAACTGAGCTACATCCACCATGTCGCTTCTCAAGCAGGTTCCACTAAAGGCTTCGCAAGGTCCCTGCCGAAAAGCAGTGCAAAATTACGCATTATTTTTGATTCACCAAAATTTTCCGCGTTTTTTTTTTAAAATTTTTTCAGAACTTGATTCCCGAGAAGCCCATGAAGGCCATCGCCAGCAGCCCTGCGCAGATCATCGCGATCGGCACGCCCTGCATCGCCTTCGGCACCGCCGCCAGCTCCAGCTGCTCGCGGATGCCGGCGAAGAGCCACAAGGCCAGGGTGAAGCCGATGGCTGTCGAGAAGCCGTAGGTCACGGATTCCATAAGGTTGAAGCCTTTCTGGATCACCAGGATCGCCACGCCAAGCACGGCACAGTTGGTGGTGATCAGCGGCAGAAACACTCCCAGCGACTGGTAGAGTGCCGGCAGAGTCTTCTTCATCACGATCTCCAGCAGCTGCACAAGGAAAGCGATTACCAGGATGAAGACGATCGTCTGGAGAAACTGCAGCCCCAGGGGATTGAGCACGAAATACTGCAGCAGCCACGCCACTACGGTGGCCAGCGTGATCACGAAGGTCACGGCAGCGCCCATGCCCAGAGCCGAGCTCGTGTTTTTCGACACTCCGAAAAACGGGCATACTCCCAGAAACTGGGCGAAGACGATATTGTTGATGAATATCGCCGTTATGATTATCGATAGATAGGTCAGCATGGCGGTCAGTGTGTTTTGCGGATTTTATTGATGATGGCGATGAGGTAGCCGAGCGCTATGAAGGCTCCCGGCGCCAATACGAAGAGGAGCATGCCGTAGTCTTCGGGATAGACGGTGGCTCCGAATATCTTTCCGGTGCCGAGCAGCTCGCGGGTGGCGCCCAGCAGGATGAGGGCGAAAGTGTAGCCCACGCCGCAGCCCAGGCCGTCGAGCAGCGAGGCGATGACGCCGTTGCGCCCGGCGAACGCCTCGGCGCGTCCCAGCAGGATGCAGTTGACCACGATCAGGGGGATGAAGATGCCCAGAGAGGCGTTGAGTGCCGGCATCCAGGCGTTGACGGCCAGCTGGAGCATCGTCACGAAGGTGGCGATGATCACGATATACGCCGGGATGTGGACCTTGTCGGGAATCAGCTTGCGGAGCATCGACACCACGACGTTGCTGCACACAAGCACGCTCCCTGTGGCCACGCCCATCATCATGCCGTTGTAGGCCGACGAGGTGGTGCCCAGGGTGGCGCACATGCCCAGCAGAAGCACGAACACCGGATTGCCCGGCACTATGCCGTTGTAGAATATTTTCCAGTAGTTTCTCATTTCTTTTCGTTTTGCGCGGTGGCTCCGCTGTTTCTGTAGTTCTCGTAGGCTTCAAAGGCATGGCGCAGCGTCTCCAGGAAGGCGCGGCTCGAGATGGTGGCGGCGGTGATGCCGTCGACCTCGCCGTGCTGCTCCTTGTCCTTGGTGACGTAAAGGCTGTAGCTCGCCGGGTTGCGCCCGATCACGCTGCGTGCTCCGGCGGGGTCGCGAAACCATGCCTCCATCCTGGCTCCGAGCCCGGGGGTCTCGGCCTGGCTCAGCACGCGGTAGTCTCTCACGGTGCCGTCGGCGTCGAAGCCGCACATCACGGTGATCTCGCCGGAGAAGCCGTTCATACTGCTTCCCTTCACGGCGGCGCCCACGAGCTTCCCGCCCATCTCGGCGGGATAGACGGTGAAGGTGTTGCCGTCGATCTCGGTGGTCCAGCTGTCGGCCTCGGGATTGTTGTCGCAGGGGGGCGCCACGGCCTTTATGGCCGCCTGGCGCTGTTCGTCCTGCTGCCGAGCTATCGGCTCCTTGGTGGCGCTGTACATCGCCCCCAGCAGCGCTCCGGCCACTATCGTGACTATGCCCAGCGAGAGGATCATGTTGGGCAGTGTGGATGCGAGTCTTTTCATGCCGTCTTCCTCCTTTCCGCCGCTCCGAAGATGGCCGGGCGGCAATAGCGGTTGATGAGCGGGGTGAAGCTGTTCATCAGCAGGATGGCAAACGATACACCCTCGGGATAGGCTCCGAAGCGGCGTATGATGATGGTGATGACGCCGATCATCACTCCGTAGATGATCTGTCCGGTGCGTGTCATCGGGGATGTGGCGTAGTCGGTGGCCATGAAGCAGGCGCCGAGCATCAGGCCGCCGGCAAGCAGGTCGAGCAGCGGATTGCCGCCGAGAGCCCACGAGAAGAGGGCGGCCGAGCCGAGCACGGCCACGGGGATATGCCAGCTTACTATCCTCATGATCATCATATAGGCGAGGCCGAGGAGGATGGCTATCGAGCCTACCTCGCCGAGCGAGCCGTTCATCTGGCCGACTGCGAGATCCATGAGGTCGACGCTGCCGGCGGTGGCCTG
>OGQO01002587.1_pt1 | contig 13823 bp, 8 predicted proteins | sample 1553241 | NCBI WGS metagenome assembly OGQO01 (sample SAMEA2579933, study PRJEB22360) | human gut metagenome | biome: human gut; feature: human-associated habitat; material: faeces | place: Denmark | collected 2008/2010
CGAGGCAGCCGAGACCAACGCCATCAGCAACCACGCGCTGCACAAGCATATGTAATCAGGAGATTTCAGTTGTCAGATTTCAGTTGTCAGAGGGGAGACTTTAAGGACCTTAGAGACCTTAGAGACCTTAGAGCCCCCTCTGACAACTCCACTCTGACAACTCCCCAAAAACTGATACTATTTTAACCAAATCAACCTTGATAAACCGCCGTAAACGCCCGCAATCTCTCATTTTCAGCCCTTACGCTAATAAATTTTCACTTTTTCAAAATATTTTTTGTACAATTATTTGGTAATAAAATACAGAAACCTTATCTTTGCCGCCACGAAGATTGAAGATATTTGTCTCCCTCCGGCTGCGGAGGTGACTCTATAGATAGTTTTACTTACATGCCCGGCGTAACACACAGTGTAATGACCAGCGCCCGGCTATGTTGATTTTGATTTGAGATTTATAATTAACCTGATTTAACAGTGAAAGATAGAGTTGTCCTGTTTTTATTATTGCTGCTGACAGGCTTTAGCGTAAAGAGCCAGAACGTAGCAATCAAGAGCAATTTGCTCTACGATGCGATAGCCGTCGCCAACCTTGGCGTCGAGGTGCCGCTCGCTCCACGATGGACCGTCGACCTCTCAGCCAACCTCAACGCATGGACTATCAACGAGCACAAGTGGAAACACTGGCTCCTGCAACCCGAGGCGCGGTATTGGCTGTGCGATCGCTTCCAGGGTCATTTCTTCGGTGTACACGCCATCGCGGGTCAGTACAATGTAGGTAATCTCCACAACAACATCAAGTTTCTCGGAACCGACTTTTCCGACCTCACCCACAACCGCTATCAGGGATGGATGTTTGGCGCCGGACTCGCCTACGGATACTCCTGGATACTCGCTAAACACTGGAACATCGAGGCTGAGATAGGACTCGGATGGATTCACACACGCTCCGACGTCTACCCCTGCGCCGAGTGCGGCACAAAGATTGCCGAAGACAAAAACCACGACTACGTAGGCCCGACCAAAGCCGCCGTAAGCCTTATATACCTCTTCTGAATACACAGTCTCTTCCCGATTATTAACCGCAACCAATGATGAAAAAGATATTTTGCACAGGCGTCTTGTGTGGCGTCACGCTCCTCACAGCCTCGGCAGTGACCTCGATGAATGTCACCATCGGCGACGCCCCTGCCGATAGGGGGGGGTAATTCATTGACCATCAACCCGTTAGATATAGCGCATACCGATAGTAATCTCTTTGTATTGCTCGACATCGACGCTACCGGGCTACGGATGAAGTCAAACCGCGAGGTCACGCTCACCCCCATGCTCGTCAGCGACAACGCAGCCGACACAGTAAGGCTCAAATCTTTCACCATCGCCGGACGCAACCGCTACTACCACGGCATACGCAACGGCGCCCCCTCCCCGATATTTCTCCGCGCAGGCGACATCGACCGCCCCATCAACTACCGCGACGACACCCCTTACCGCGACTGGATGGCGACAGCGCGCCTTGTGATCGACACCCGCGAGAGCGGATGCTGCAACGCCGTCGAGGCTGAAGGCGCGATACCCGTGGCGCGCCTCGACTTCGTGCCAAAGACCTTCGCCCCGCAATATCTCTACATCTCCCCCAAGGCTGAGGCAGTCAAGACACGCGCCCTCAAGGCAAGCGCCTACATCGACTTCCCCGTCAACAAGACCGTAATCTACCCCGATTACCGCCGCAACCCAGCCGAGCTTGCCAAGATACGCGCCACGATCGACTCCGTGCGCACCGACAAGGATATCACCATCACCTCACTCCACATCACCGGCTACGCGTCGCCCGAAGGCAGCTACGCCAACAACACGCGCCTCGCCGAAGGCCGTACCGAGGCACTCAAGCAGTATGTCCAGAAGCTCTACAGTTTCCGCCCCGGACTGATATCGACCTCCTACGTGCCTGAGGACTGGGAAGGACTCCGCGCCTACATAGCCGCCGACACCGCCCTCACATGCCGCGACGAGCTGCTCGCCATAATCGACTCCAACCTTGACCCCGATGCTAAGGATTGGAAGCTGCGCTCGGCATATCCCGCCGTAGGCAAGATGCTGCTTGCCGACGTGTACCCCGCCCTCCGTCACTCCGACTACGCCATCGACTACACCATACGCTCCTTCACCACCCCCGAAGAGATAATAGAGGTGATGCGCACGGCACCGCAGAAGCTCTCGCTCCAGGAGCTGTATGTTGCCGCGCTCTCGCAGGAGCCTGGAAGCGACCTTTACAACGAGGCGTTTGAGATAGCCGTAAGGATGTATCCCGACGACCCAACCGCCAATCTCAACGCCGCCAACTCCGCCATGCAACGCCGCGACCTGCGCAATGCAGAGCGTTACCTCGCCAAGGCAGGCGACTCAGCCGAGGCACAGTATGCCCGCGCGATATTCACCGCCCTTTCGGGCGACCGCCCCGCCGCCGTCGAGGCTCTCGGCGCAGTACCGGCGACACCGCAGGCAGCCGACGCCGCAGCCCAGCTCGACGCCCTCATCAAAGCCGACGGAAAGCATTTCCATATCATCACCGAATAACCCATGCAGCGCCCTCTCGAAAATATAATTTTTGATGATTCTTTCAGAAACATCTTCCCGGCTGCCGCTTTCCGTAGGTATCGCTCCGCTCAACCTACGGCTAAACGCAGATTATCCCTCCGGGAAATTTTGCGCGATGATGCCCATTCCGGGCTACCCGCCGTTAACAAGATACATCCCTTTCAGGGAAACTGATTCTAAATAGTTGAAATTTTCTTTATTCAAATAAACCAATAAAAACCAGACAAATGAACGTAATTAACAAATTCCTCATCCCGGCACTCGCCCTCGGCATGTTTGCTGCCTGCTCGGATGACAACAAGTTCGAAGGTCCCGCAGACGACACCACACAGGACACCCGTGTGCAGTACCTGAACATTTCAATCGCCAATGGCGATTCATACGGTCGCGCCGGAGAAACCGGAACTGATCAGGACTATGATGATGGCGTAGGTGACGAAAACGCACTGAATACTATTTATTTCGTTTTCTACGATGCAGCAGGAAATTTTGTAACCTCAGTTGGACCTAAATCCACCAAAGACTTCACGGTTGGAGAAAAAGAGCCCTACAATGTAGAAAGTGTTCTTTCTGGAACAGTCGCAATCGAACTTGAAAAGGGCACTTCCGACCCGGCTTACGTAATGTGCTATATCAACCCGATACAGACTGGCTCGACTGAGGGAGCAGACGACAATGTGTCACTTAATGCACCCACTATCGGTGAAATTAAAAATATTACAAGGACAGAAGTATTCAAGGAAAGCGACGGACATAAATCTTTTGGCATGTCAAATTCCGTCTATTATGATGACGCAAATAACCTTGTCCGCGCAACACCCATTCCTACAGGGGCTCTAAAGCTGAAAGAAGAAGAGTTGAAAAATGCTCCCGCCGTAGAAATTTATGTTGAGCGCTATGCTGCAAAAGTAAAAGTATCTTATTCTGTTGCCGAGGACAAAAATAAGGATCTTACACTCGATTCAAAGTACAAACTCAAATTTACCCCTTCAGAATGGTATCTCAACGCTCGCGAAAAAAAATATTTCGTTTCCAAGAGTTTTACTAAGACTGTAACAGGTGATGGGCTTGGTGCAATGGGTGCCGAGAATGCAACAAAGGCAGATCTGGATGATCAGCTTAAACATTGGGGAACATGGAATGCATCTACTCTTAAGCGTTCATTCTGGGCTCGCTCCGTAAACTATTTTTCATCTAACTACCCCAATGTTTCAGATGATATAAACGATGACGGTTCAAATTACAACGTGGATTATTTCTCGTATAATCAAATAACCTCCGGAACAGACAAAGTCGGTCTTACTTCAGGCAATGCAATTTATGCACGTGAAAATACAATCGGCGGTAACGCTCTTACCGGTGTAACCAACACACTTGCAGCTCTTTCCTCTGTTGTCATCACCGGTAAATACACTCTTGAAGGTTATGATGAAGGAACAACTTTCTATGTAAGAGATGGAAAAGTATATTTTGACCCGACAAGTGCAAAAGATGGAGATGTCACAATTTATCAAGGACTTCTTGGCAACAGTGTTAACGGGACTCTACAGGTAGAAGTATCGGCAGCTACCGGGGACGCAGAAGCAACATACAAATCAATCGACGGAACAGAAGGTGCTGCAGTTTTGTCACTTCTTGAGGTATATCATCCCTTTGGTAAAACTGAAGCTGCTGTTTCAGTTGGCGTCAAGGAAGGCGCAACCGATGCTGAGCTCACCGCAGCAAAACTGTATTATGTAAGTTCAGGTGTACGCAAACCGCTAAAAGCTGCTGATATCAAAGCAATGAATAATCTTCTTCTTGCAAATGTTGGTACAATGGACGCCTACAAAGGTGGTATGGCTTATTTCTGCATTCCCATTCGTCACCTTGGCTGGCAGCGTAGCTCTAACACTCAAAAAGATGCTGCAACAATCAATTGGTCACTTGTTAAAGAAGGTGACTTCGGTATCGTCCGTAACCATTCTTACGAGATTGAAGTAACCGAGTTTGGCAATGGTCTTGCAACCGGTGTGTTCGACCCCAACAAGCCTATCGTACCGGAAAAGACAAAGACTACATGGTACGGAAACTACAAACTCCGCGTTCTTTCTTGGCGCATTGTTCCCAAGCAGAGCGTAAAACTCTAATCTCCTCCCGAATCAATAATTGATTCACCTTTACGCCCTAACGGGTGGACACAGGGCGGGAGGCTTTGACCGGCCTCCCGTTCACAAAAAAACAAATAAACCGATTAAGCAATGAAAATGCTAAACATAGGCAAATATATCATTTCGGCAACAATGGCTTTGACTACCTGGTCATGCGGACTAATCAATGAGGATCTTGACCCGTGTACCGTTGACTATAAGGTCAAGTTCACATACGACCGCAATATGCTATACACCGATGCATTTGCCACTCAGGTAGAGTCAGTCTCACTCTTTGTATTTGACAAAGAGGGCAACCTCGTATGGAAAGGGAGCGACAACGGCGAAGCTCTCACCCGTCCGGGCTACACCATGACCCTGCCACTTGAACCGGGAGACTATGACATGATTGCATGGTGCGGGCTCAACGAGGGAGAAGAGTTTTCTCTTGCCGCCGCTGACCCTAAAACAAAAGACGACCTACAATGCTCACTCCGCAAACTCTCTGACGAGCGCGGCGTATACTCCGCATCTAACCTCAACCGTCTCTATCATGGTACTGTCAATGACATTCATCTCACCCGTTTTGACGGCAACGGAGAGCAAAGCGTAATAATCCCGCTCACAAAAAACACAAATATTCTCCATGTATTGCTGCATAATCTTGACGGTACACTGATGGATGAAAATGATTTTGCCGTGACCGTCGAGGCGTCTAACGGTCTTATGCACCATGACAATTCAGTAATCGGCAATGACCGCTTTGAATATCGCCACTGGCGTCGTCGCTCGGCGATGGTAGGTTCTCCAGCGGAAGAGGCAGGTCGCGCTCCTATCACTACTTATTCGACCCATATTTCCGATCTGACTGTCGCGCGACTTATGGCTGACCGTGACCCGCGACTTATCGTGACCCGTAATGCTGATGGCGAAAAAGTCGTTGACATCCCTCTTGTCGACTACCTACTAATGGTGAAAGATGATGATTCGCGCCGTCCTATGACCGATCAAGAATATCTTGACCGTCAGGATGAATTTACCATCAATTTTTTCCTGACCGGGGACAATTCATGGGATCGCACCACTGCTATATACATTAACTCATGGCGAGTGGTGCCGAAACAGGATACAAACCTCTGATTTCCATACGGGCTGAAAAAATGATGAATATTAACGACATATTATCACGGTCGACGGCAATACTGCTATTGTCATTTATTCTCGGCGCCTGCTCGTCAACCTCTGAACCAGCACCGGCTGTCGATGACAATGACGGGGTGTCTCTGACCTTTACCGTTGCATCCGACATGGAGGGGTCACGCGCCGCAGACTTGTGCAATGGCGATGAGACAGCATCAGCCTGGGAAAACCATATAATTCTCGGGAAATCCACAGTGTTTGTATTCAAACATGACGGCACACTGCTAAAAAGTGCCACAGGCAATGACCTTGAGGACGTGACCGTGTCAAACGACAAATCAATCCTCACCGCCACCATAAAGATTGACGATCCATATCTGCTCAATCTCAAGCAGGCTGTAGTCGACATCGCAATAGTGGCAAACGTGGACTTTACCGAACAACTCACTCCCGGCACAACTACAATCGACGATATCGCCGACATGATAACACAATTTACAGTACCGACAGTTAACGACGACAACAGCGGCATTCCTATGTGGGGCTACCGTGGGACTGTATATCTCGGCTATCTCGCCGGAGATGGTTCAAAAGCATCTCCGCTGCAATGCGGGACTATAAATATGCTCCGCGCATGGGCAAAAATCAATGTGCTCACCGGTTCTCTTCCTACAGGATATAGGGTAACAACTACTACTTTCAATACACCTAACGAATCCTTCTATACCGCGCCTTATGATGTATTAAAAATTTATGCGCGAAATACTGAAAACATCACAGCACCGTGTCCGACCAATCCATCAGAATCTCTGACGACATTTAACTCCGCTACAACATCTGAAGGTGTAGTGACTTTCTATGCCCCCGAAACGGGCAACTCCGATGACGACCACTACATTCAGCTCTCTCTGCAAGCTCCGGATGGGACAGCAGTAGAAGATAAGCAAAATATCCGGATACCCGTATGTCTCTATGACGAGGCGGGGAAACCGAAGCCCAACTCCAAACTTGATCTGATTCGCAATCATATATATAGCTTTGAGCTGCAATATGATGCTAATGCGGAAATCACTTTGAAGGTGAGGGTGAAGAAGTGGGGATATCATAAGATAGAATTTGAACTGTAATAAACCAAGGCATTGATTCAGTGATGAAAAAGCTTTTATCGACATATCTTCTCAATATCATAGCGGCGATGGCGCTGATGATGACCGCAGCCGCGTGTGTCGACGACACCGACCTACCCGAAGTAGCCGCCCCCGGCACCTCGGTCACCATACGCATACCCAATCCGGCAGCCGCCGATGCCTTCGCCCGCTCCCGCGCCGAAGCCGCCGATTCACCCGCCAATGCCGGAACCAATGTAGGGGCGAGTGGAAGCTCGCCCGCAGCCGCCGCATCACGCGCCGAAGAAAAAGATCTGGATACCAAGGCTAAAGAGGGCGACATCCATTCCCTCTGGCTACTTGCCTACAATACCGACAATAGCGACTACAATGTCATCCGTCAGCTCCAGTCATCCGGTCAGCTCACCCATGAGTACAGCGAATACCGCATAGAGTTCAAGCCCGGCAAATACCGCATCTATGTCGTGGCAAACCTCGACGAGTATATCACGGGGGAAATAAGCGCCTCCACAGAAGAAAGCTATTTGGAGAAACTCATCCTCAACTTCTCCCCCGAGAAACTCCCCAACACTACCGACGGGCTTCCCATGGCTTGCCTCCCCGCACAGGTCGACGGTGCTGACCCCGACCTCGGCATCATCACTGTCGAAGCAGGCACAACCAAAACCATACAGACCGACCTTACCTTCCTCTGCGCGAAGGTGCGCTACACCATCCTGTTTGACAACAGCGAGGGAGGCTTCTCCCGCGAGGCTTTCGGCTCCTCAGCCGTCACCTTCAACACCGCCTCCCTCACCGGCGTAAGGAAAAAGACCCCCCTCACCGATGCTGTGAATGCGCTTGATGGCGCATTTGAGGTTGACCTTAATGACCTTAAAGTCATTAATGACTCTAAGGACCTTAACGACCTTGCCGACCCCGGCTTCACCCCCTCCGCCACCGGCGCGCAGCGCGCCTGGCAAGGCACCCTGTATCTCCCCGAAAACCTCCTCACCGGTGCCCGCACAATCCTCCACCTCGGCGCAACCCTCGACGGCAACGGCGCCAACCTCTCCTACACCGTCAAGCTCCCCAAAAACGACAACGAAACCGCCTCTCCCAAAAATACCCTCACCCGAGGACACTTCTACGACCTTGTAGGCAGAGTGACCACCATCGGCGACCAAATCGACATCACCGCATCGGTAGCCGACTGGACTCTCCAGGCCCTCACCTACGACCTCCACGGTCCCTACTTCCTCCATGTCGACAAAACGAAAATTGAAGATCTTGTAGCCGGTCTTGAAGAGACCTTCACCTACGAGACCGATGCCCCAGATATCAAGTTTGTGTCATGCGACTACGACGGAAAGAAACTCTTTATCGTAGATAAAGGCGTTGACGAGGAAACCGGCAAAAACTATATCTCGGTCAAGGTAAATCCCCAAATCGCCGCCTCAGGCGCTGTCCTCGAAGGCAACGAATACTACTTTGACATCATCGCCGCCAATCTGCGCAAACGCATACTGGTGACACCCGTCAAACTGACGCCGTTCCTTAACGTAAGCCCGACCGAAATCGAGATAAACATAGCCGAATATATCGCCTCCGGCGACTATGATGCAGAAATCCCCATCGAGTTCACCACCAACCTCACCGCTGTCACCATCACCGGCTACGACGGATGGGACACCTCCAAGATCGAGCTTGAAGGCGAAAAGTCACACACGGAATCACAAGGCACCAATACGCTGAAAATAAAAGGCTTCAATGATGGCAAATGGCCCTCCGACCAAACTTTTACTTTCACCCTCACCTACACCGCGACAAACGGCACAAACACCGAGACAGAAACCGTCAAAATCACCGTCAAGCCCAACATCCTCGACTATGTGATTCATCTCCGCGTACCTGACTCATGGACGGCACCACACATATATGTCTATCAATGTCTACAATTCCCTGCAAACCTGACAGGTGCAGCTGCAGTGCGCAGGAGTAAGCCCGTAGGGGAAAATCATGATGTTGCAGCACTCGAATATGCCTTTACAAGCAAGATAGCATTCAGAGGATGGAATGGCTATGGAGGCGAGTCAGTAAACAATCCTTATGCATCAGCTACATATGACAAAGGATTCTATGTATTAGCTGAAGATGGCAACGGAAATTATTCACCGTCAAACGACAAGCGCTATTTTCAGGATATGGATTTCAGTGCAACCCATCGTAAAGACGGCATCACGGCATGCACAACCTGTAAAGAGGGCACTAATAACCTTTGGCCTGGCATCTGCATGATAAAGGAAAGTAACGGGTGGTGGAAATACACTCTCACAGGTATTGCAACACCCGGAAGAGCACTCATCATGTTTACAAATGGTCATGGGACTGAGACTAATGTACTCCGCTATCCTGACCACTTGCAAGTCGGAATCCCTCTTTTCGACTATCCAAGCCGTGAAGGATGGTTTGACATCGCCGGTGGCGCTACTCAGTTCTCGCCGAGTATAGTTACGACTGCACCACAGGACCGTACGTATCGCATATACTGGCCAAAATCTCTCAATCACCAATATATATATTGGGGTAATCAGACAAGAAATTACAATTATTGGGAGTACAATGATGCACATCGATATACCGGAGAAGAAAATGGATACTATTATTGTGATCTAAAAATCAAACCCGACCTCGGAGAATTTAGAGTTGTATTTCGCACTGGTAGCTCTAATGGAAGATATCAACCGGAAGGTAGCGACTCGAAAATTCCGGTAAGGCAATTTACCACTAATGGGAATGGAATTTATTGTTATACCTGGGTTTCCGACCAAGGTGGCGTATCGGGTACACCATCCAATATTCCTGTCTATCGCTTATATTGGCCCTATTCATCATCATTCAATGGCGTAAACTTCTGGAGAGACGGTAAGGCATGGGGAAATAATACATACTCCAACTATAATTCCGGAACTCAACAAGCCACACAAAACGGCATCTACCATAGGTCAACTGAATATCCGGGATATGCTTACTTGGAATTCAGTGAAATGTCCAATGCCGAATTTCATTGCCAATGGATACCCAATCACGTTAATCAAACCGATGGCATATATCTCTCTAATTTCACCGGCAATGGAAATATCAAGAGCTATACATTAAATGATAATGGTTCAGGAGGAAAAAGCGGTACACCTAATTCTACAACTGCAAAAGAAATTACATTCCGTATATACTGGTATAAAGATGATGTCGGAAATGGGAATTACCGTGATGCCTTACATTACATCGCAGGAGGCAAAGAAGATTATGTTCAAGCAGCACAATCTGAATCTTATAATTATCATGAACGCTTCTATTATGATGTAACAATCAAGGAAGGTCAATCACTGGCAATCCAAGTTTATAATTGGACATCAAGTACCAATTACCATCCAAAGGACATAATGGAAACTGTTAGCACAAGCTCTACGAAATGTAAAAAAGAGACTGGCAAAACGTATGATTACTCCTATCAATTATATTAATTGCAATGATTAAACGACTATTATATATATTTACGATTCTCTTGCTGGCGGCTTGCAGCGATGACGAGAAATACACAGTCGAGCCTATGGGCGATGACGACACCATCACCTTCTCCATCTCCATTCCGGAGCCGGAGAAGGTTGTGAGCCGCGCTGAAAAGCCCGACGAAGCCGACGAGCGCAAAATCAACGACCTGTCAGTGCTGATTTACAAAGCTGACGGCTCGTTGCTCCAGTCCGAACTTAACATCAAAGCTAAAGACTTCATTTCCGGACCGACAGGCGACAATTCAACCACCAAAATCACCGTGAAGCTCAACGATGACGCAAAAGCCTACACCACCGACGATGCAAACATCTATATCATCGCCAATGCGGGCGCAATCCTTGAAACATCCGACATATCAACTACCGATAAACTTAAAAAAGTCACCTACTCCACAGGCAGCTTTGTAATGTCGGGCAAAACAAAGAGCAAACTCACCTCCGCATCGCTCCTCACCAATAAGGTGACACTTTACCGCACAGCAGCAAAATTAACCATCGCGTCAGCTGTAGGGGCGAGTGGAAGCTCGCCCGCCACTGGAGCAAGCAGCTTCGACCCTGTAAGCGCCGCCCTCTACAACGGCGCGACCGCCGGATATGCCATCGCCGGAGCCGAAAAAGACCTTTACGCCCTATCCAAGGGAGGTAGCACTCAATTCAAGAAAGGTAGCGACAATCTCCTCCTCTACACCTACCCTTGCGAAAGCTCTAAAAGCGCTAATACCTGCCTTGTCGTAGGCGGCAAATACAAGGGCATAGACGCATATTACCGCATAGACCTTACTGAAAACGAAACCGGAAAGCGACTCGACATCAACCCTAACCACTGGTATGAGGTAGAGATAAAGTCGGTCAACAGCCAGGGCTATCCCACGGCTGATGAAGCCGCGCGTCATCCCTCCGACATAGAGGTCGAAATCAAGGATCATGCGCCAACGGTGCTTGACATGGCATTTGACGGCATCCGCGAGCTTGGCGTGACCGACAGTATTACCAAAGGGGAAAGCAACACCGCTACCCTCACAGTGAAATATTACTCCGATATTGCCGAAGAGATGAATACTGTACCCACGATTAAATCTGATGTAAACTGGATTACAATCAGCGCGACAGGCACGCCACAACCGGATGACAATGGCGGCAAAGTCGTAGAATACACCGTCACATTCACCGAGGACGCTACCGAACTGGGACTCGGTACACTTGAGGGTGCAATCACCGTCACCTGGCAGGGACTCGAACGCAAGACCGCAGTAGAATGGGTGCGCGCCTTTGACGGCACAGAAATATGCTCTACTACAACGCTTACCATAACTCCCACCGACGGTACAGGCAATAAGGTTATCACCGACTACTGGACATTCCTCTCAGGAAAAGGTAAATCTGCTTCTGAAACATCATCGTCAATCGGAGAGACCGCGACACCCCAACTCTTCGGCGCGCAGCCCGACGACATGGGAGGCAAAGTGCGCAATGCGGGCTTCCATTTCCCGGTGATGTATGGGAAAAAGGATGTCACCGACACTCAAGCAAGATGGTCATACACCTACTATGTCGTGACCAAGCTCGAGACATCAAAATACACAATCACACCATCGCTTAGCGACAACTATAAAAACTATATCAAATTTAATCGAGAAGCTGATAAAGATGGTTGTTATGCTTTCACGCTGACCCGTGATGGCAATGCTGTCGGAAATGACGGCAGCGATGGCTCGAAAGAAAACGACTATAACTACTATATCGGCTCGCTGATTCTCTCAATCGAACCCATCTCACAAAGAGAGGCGCCTAAAATAGCACCGAAATATGTGTTTGACCTCTACCACACAGGATTTTTCCATTACGATACAGGCAATCGTCGCAAAGACAGCCACGAGACAGGCTATTACTATTACGAGGTACTGCCTGTAGACGGAGCCACAGGCACACGCACCCGATATATTCTTGACCGCAACCTTGGTGCGAAAGCCGCCGGCATGTATATCCAGACCGCCGACGGAAGCAACCACATAAGCTCTTCCGAATGGCCGTTCGGTCCGGGTGAAAAGTCGGCGGGCGGATATTATGAAGTGGCAAAAAAAGGAGATTATACAGAACCGCAGATGTACGACGACGTGTGTCCTCCCGGCTACCGTGTGCCGCAGCAGCGCATGTGGGATGCCATACGCAATTCCGGTAAATTCACAACTGCGCAGGCACAGGCATCGGCATCATATTTCCGCGCCGAGTACAAGACTACGCTTGATGTGGAGCGCAACGGCGTGACTGAGAAAGAGACTATATATTTCCCCAAGTCGCGGTATATGGAAAACGGCAGCATGACCGGCGACGCAAACGCAGGCTACTACTGGAGCCAGACCGAGGCAGCCGGAACCGAGAAAGACGAGATAGGGCGCTGGCTCAAATCGCTCCAGATAACAGGAGAAGTGACATCCTATATCAACGGCAATGTCCAGACATTCGGGATGTCGGTGCGCCCCATCAACGATGTAACCGACAATGCCAACTACAACGTCATCTCCTTCAATGTCAAGGGGGCGACCCACGTATTTCTCTACACAGGTGACACAAAAGACAAGAACTATACGACCTCATGGCCCGGTCACGCCATCGGCAACTCCGACACCGCCGACCAGCAATTTTTCAACTTCGTGTATGAGTCAACAATCTACTCCGCTGCCAACCTGAAAGTAATCTTCAACTATGTCAAAGACGGCAAGATTACCACCATCAGCAAAAACGGCATCGATGGTCTACACGACGGCGACACCTGGGCTCAAGGCTGGGACGTCTCCGACCTCCAAAACGAAAAAGTAGAGTGTAAAAAAGATGAATCAAATAATCTCATAACCAACCATATATGGGTCAACAATGTTAAATACTAAAACAAAACAACCGCGTCAGCTGTAGGGGCGAATGGAAGTTCGCCCGCCCACATGCAAAGGGTCACCATCCCGGGGACGCGGCTTGCTCCCACAAGCCCCTACAGCTACGCGATGCAACCCTCCCTCCTCTGAAAACTGACAACTGAAAACTGAAAACTAAACAAAACAACCGCGTCAGCTGTAGGGGCGAATGGAAGTTCGCCCGCCACTCTGACAACTGAAAACTGACGACTGAAAACTGAAAACTAAAAACTGAATATAATAAAACTGAAGATAGTTAGTTGAATTAGATTAGGTACTTATAAATATCACTTTTCCAGTGTCTGTCTCGTGTTGGTCACGCGGCAGGCGCGCAACAGCGGCGGGCGGGGCTCTCCCCGCTGGCGATCATCAATC
>OGQO01002594.1_pt1 | contig 13781 bp, 10 predicted proteins | sample 1553241 | NCBI WGS metagenome assembly OGQO01 (sample SAMEA2579933, study PRJEB22360) | human gut metagenome | biome: human gut; feature: human-associated habitat; material: faeces | place: Denmark | collected 2008/2010
GGCGGCCAGCCCCGACGCGTCACCTTCGACTCACGCGGCGCTACACCAGAGGCCTTCACTCCCGACGGGAAGAGCATCGTCTACACGGCGGGCATCCAGGATCCTGCCAAGAGCGCCATGGCACCCTTCGGCGTCATGTCGGAGCTCTACTCGATACCGGTGGAGGGCGGCCGGCCGACACAGATCCTCGGCACCCCGGCCCTCGGAGTCAGCTATCTCGGCGACGGCAAGTCGTTTGTCTACGAAGACAAGAAGGGATTTGAAGACAAGTGGCGCAAGCACCACACCTCGTCGATCACCCGCGACATCTGGCTCTACGACGCCAATACAGGCCATCATACCAACCTCACAGACATTGCCGGAGAGGACCGCAACCCGGCCGTGGGAGCCGACGGCAAGACCGTCTATTTCCTCAGCGAGCGCAACGGAGGCTCCTTCAACGTCTATTCGATGAATCTCGACAAGCCGGGCAGCGTGAAGGCGCTCACCGACTTCACCACACACCCCGTGAGGTTTCTCAGCCGCGGCGGCAACGACCTGTTAGCCTTCACCTACAACGGCGAGCTCTACACCATGCGCCCCGGCGCGAAGGCCGAGAAACTGAAGGTGGATGTGGTCGACGATGACCTCGACGAGCCTTCCGACATCTCCTTCTCACGCGCGTCGGAAGCCGCAGTGTCGCCCGACGGCAAGCAGGTGGCCTTCATCAACCGCGGCGAGGTGTTCGTGACCTCCACCGAGTATAAGTCGACAAAGCAGATCACCCACACGCCGGCCATGGAGTATGGCCTGAGCTGGGACAAGGACGGCCGCGGCCTCTACTACACCTCGCTGCGCGACGGCCGGAGCAACATCTATCACGCCACAATCGCCCGCAAGGACGATCCCAATTTCTCCAACGCCACCCTCGTCAACGAGGAGCCTATGTTTAAGGCCGACGGAGTGGAGCGCTCATATCCCATGGTGTCGCCCGACGGCAAGAAGATGGCCTTCATGCAAGACCGCAACAACCTCATGGTGATGGACCTCGACACCAAGGCAGTGAAGCCGCTGCTCGAGCACGTGAGCAACTACCGCTCCGACGGCACTAATATGGAGTGGAGCCCCGACAGCCGAATGATAGCCGTGGAGGTGATGAATCCCAGCCACGAGCCCTACAGCGACATCTCCATCATCCGTGTGGCCGACGCCGAGGTGATACCGGTGACGCGCACCGGCTATTTCGACCAGAATCCCCACTGGAGCGCCGATGGCAACGCCGTGATCTTCGCCTCGGAGCGTTACGGCATGCGCAACCACGCCTCCTGGGGCTCGCAGAGCGACGTGATGATGACTTTCCTCAACAAGGACGCCTACGATAAGTTCCGCCTCAACGAGGAGGACTTCGCCCTGCTGAAAGAGGTCGAGAAGGAGCAGAAGAAGGCCGCCGACGACAAGGACAAGGCCGACAGGAAAAAGAAGAAAAAAGACGACTCCAAGGCGGAGACCGAGGAGAGCAAGGAGATAACCATCGACCGCAACGGCCTCGAGGAGCGCACTGTGCGCCTCACACCCAACTCGTCGGAGCTCGCCGACTACGCCCTCTCCGACGACGGCGAGACGCTCTACTACCTCTCGGCCTTCGAGGGTGGCTACGACCTCTGGAAGAAGGAGCTGCGCAAGGACGAGGTGGAGCTCGACAAGAAGCTCGACGCCTCCCCCGCCGCCATCACCAAGGACAACGACGGCAACCTCTACCTCGTGGGCTCGACGGTGAAGAAATACGTTCCCTCCTCCTCGAAGCTGACTCCCGTCGACATCTCGGGCAAGGTGAAGCTCGACCCCGCGAAGGAGCGCGAGGCGATGCTCGAATATGTGAGAAACGAGGCAAGGGAGAGGTTCTACCTCCCGGAGATGCCTGTCGACTGGGATATGTATGTCGACAACTACAGGCGTTTCCTCCCCCACATCAACAACAACTATGACTTCGCGTCGCTGCTCAGCGAGCTTCTCGGCGAGCTTAACGTGTCGCACTCCGGCGGCCGCTACTACGGTCCCGGCGCCAACGAGGCCACGGCATCGCTCGGCCTGCTCTACGACATGACCTACGACGGCGACGGCATGAAGGTAGACGAGATCATCGCGGGCGGTCCGTTCGACCGCGCCACCACACGCCTCAAGAAGGGCGACATCATCGAGAGCATCAACGGCAGCAAGCTGGAGGCCGGCAGCGATGCCTCTAAGCTTCTCAACGGCATCACCGGCAAGAAGACACTCGTGGGGATCCTCGACCCGGCCACAGGCTCCAGATGGGACGAGGTGATTCTACCCGTCTCGAACGGCCGCACCAACGGTCTGCTCTACAACCGCTGGGTGAAGAGCCGTGAGAAAGCCGTCGACAGCCTCTCCAACGGTCGTCTGGGCTACGTGCACATCGAGTCGATGGATGACGAGAGCTTCCGCCGCGTCTACGCCAAGCTGCTCGGCGAGTATGTGGATAAGGAGGGTATCGTGATCGACACACGCTGGAACGGCGGCGGCCGTCTCCACGAGGATATCGAGGTGCTCTTCAGCGGCGACCGCTACCTGACGCAGGAGATCCATGGCCGCAAGTCGTCGGAGATGCCTTCTCGCCGCTGGAACAAGCCGAGCATCATGGTGATCGGCGAGGCCAACTACAGCAACGCCCACGGCACGCCCTGGGTCTACAAGCATAAGAAAATGGGCAAGCTCGTCGGTATGCCGGTGCCCGGCACCATGTCGAGCGTCAACTGGATCACTCTTCAGGACCCGTCGATGATCTTCGGCGTGCCCGTGGTGGCCTTCCGCACTGAAGACGGCACCATCCTCGAGAACACACAGCTGGAGCCCGACATCAAGGTGGCCAACAAGCCGGAGGATGTAGTGAAGGGGATCGACTCGCAGCTCGACGCAGCCGTCAGGGAGCTGCTCCGCGAGATCGACGGCAAGTAAGCAGAAAGAATCGCCAGCCAACAGCAGAGGCCGGATATCCATCGAGGGTATCCGGCCTCCGTATTATCCGGCTTGTAGGGACATGCCTTTGGCATGTTTCCACTCCGGCAATAATTCCGTCAATGCTGTCAGGCGAGGAGCTTCTTCACGAATTCGTAGTCGGGCTCCTCGGTGATCTGGTCGCAGAGCGATGTCCCCATCACCTTGCCGTCGGTATCGATCACGATGAGGGCACGGGCATAGAGGCCGCGGAGCGGACCGTCAACCAGCTCCACGCCATAGTTACGGCCGAAGTCGGAGCGGAAACCGGAGGCTGTGGCCACGTTGTCGATGCCGTTGACGGTGCAGAAGCGGGCGGCTGCGAAGGGAAGGTCTTTAGAGACGCAGAGCACCACGGTATTGGGGAGTTCGGAGGCCTCCTTGTTGAAGTGGCGCACGGAGGCGGCGCATACGTCGGTGTCGAGGCTCGGGAAGATGTTGAGCACAACACGTTTTCCGCGATAGTCATGGAGTGCGATGTCGGAGAGGTCGCGGCCTACGAGGGCGAATTCGGGAGCTTCGGTTCCTACCTTGGGAAGCTCACCGCAGAGATGCATCGGGTTGCCGTTTAAGAATACTGTTTCCATATTAATTCTGGGTTTATGTCTGATTGATGACGCGGCGCACTGCCGCCGCATCATATACAAACGCCCGGGCGCTCGAAAAGGTTCATCAATGTGCCGGACAACACTTCGTCAAATTGAAAAATTCAAGATAAATTAAACTAAGGGGCGGGGGAAACCGTTGAGAAAGCAAACCAACTATCAAAGATTATGGAAAGCGATAAGGGGCATGCCACTCCCCTCAGACTTGAGTTCAAGGACATCACCATCGACGACATACCACTTCTGCGCGGCTACTTCAACCGCGGCCTCTCCCGCTCATGCGACTATTCGATAGGCGGAGTGCTGATGTGGACCGACTTTTTCAAATATCAGTATGCTGAAGTCGACGACACGCTGCTGATGCGCGGCATCAATCCGGCCACCGGGACGGCCCTCTATTACGAGACACCACGCGACGGCAAGGGAGAGCGAGCCGTCTCGCTACTATGTAACTGCGGAGTATGCGGCGAGCCACGAGCCATCGTGGAATGCCGGCAGCGCGACTGCGGCGACACCCAAGCCGAAGCGGGGAATGATATCGAGGAATGGAAGGAATACCTCTACCTGCTGAAACAGTTCACCCACTTCTCCGGCAAGAAGATGGAGAAGAAACGCAACCACCTCAACTATTTCCTCAACAACATCGGCTACACCGTGAAGCCCATCACGCCTGAGGAATGCGGACGGCTCATCGACTTCACGAGGCGCTTTATGGAGCGTCACACCGGCTCTGAGCTCCTCGACTACGAGGGAAACGAGACGATAAAGGTACTGGATAATTATCACCTCTATGGCTTCGAGGGGATGCTGATAGAGATTGACGGCGAGATCGCCGGCTATACTTTCGGCGAAGTGATCGGCGACACTTTCTTCGCACACGTGGAGAAGGGAAACATCGAATACCGCGGCATCTATCAGGCGCTGGCGTCGTTCATGGCCCAGCATATAGAGAAGAGTCATCCGGAGGTGGTGTATGTCAACCGCGAGGAGGACATGGGCGACGAGGACCTGCGCAAGAGCAAGGAGTCGTATCACCCCTGTGCCTACGTTGTGAAGACATATAGGCATATAAACGATATCTGCCATAATATCAGAATAGGGGCAATAAAGCAGGAAATCAAGGCTCAATCCATATAAGACAAATATCAATATTAATATATACTGCTAAATATCAATATATTATAGCCTTATTGTCGCAAGCGTTTAATTTTTTGCAAAATTTCTTGCATCAATGCTTTACTTTTATTAAATTTGTGGCGTTAACATTTAAAATCTTGCATTATGAAATCAAGACTCCTTTTCTATTTGATTCTTGGTATCGTTCTGGGAGCATGCGAGCACCTGGAGATGCCATCAAATGAGGATGTCTCGCTGCAAAAGGAAAGCAAAGCCTTTCTATCAGCAATCAAAGTAGCCGATGACTTCATGGGCCAACTTGACGGCGGGACCAGAGCTCCCCGCATCCTTTCAGATAAATTTATTTCGGAAATTGCATGGTATATGGTGTTACTCGATAGAGAAGGAGGTGAGTCATGAAGAGAATCATATCTATATTGATGGCGCTCATATCGGTGATTTCGGTATACGCCTTCTCAGAGGAAGTGATCGATGGTGTAGTCTATCGTATTCAGTATGAGCATGCCGAAGTCATGTCTCTATCTGAAGGAAGCAATCCCGACTTTGTCATCATCCCCGAGAGTATAAATTACAACGGTGTAACACTTCCTGTGGAATATATTTTGGACAAGGCATTCTACTGCAACTACTGGCTGACCGGCATAGAGCTGCCTTCAACAATAAAACATATCGGCAACGATGCATTCTATGGGTGCATCTCATTAAAGGGAATCACCCTTCCAGATTCTCTGGAACTAATACAGAATAATGCTTTTGCTGATTCCGGGATTGAGAATATAGCTTTTAAATCGACATCGTGTCCAGAATTTTTTGACATCGCATCGTCTTTCAAAGGTCTTACACTAAAGAACATATCATTCCCAAAAATATCTGAAGAAAGCTATAAGGAGATGTTCAATCCATGGATTGAACACATGTCAAGAATAGATTTCAATATCGAGGAAGAATATGATAAAGTATTCTACTCGGGCGAAGAGTTATTCATTCCGGAACATGCAGAGATTGCCTCCAGCTATGCGCAGCATTGTGCAATGGCAGATAATTCCTCTGTATTATTCACAAAAACCGGAGAAACCATAAATCTATTCACACCATTTCTGGTAGGAAGAGGCTATGATATCAAAATCAATGATATCACTCCTGATAATGGTTATCTGTTTTTGGAATACTTCGGATATCCAAATCATTGCAATATGGAGATTGAGTCTGAACGGTTCCTAAACAATAATTTCTTTGATATGGCGACAGGAATCTACCAATATCCCGTAGAGGCCGATTTCACTTATCGCGTAGCCAACATACCCGGAGCAGGTATAGAGAATGCCGATGAAAACGACAGACTGTTTGATGTCTTTACAATAGATGGAGTGAAGAAAGCATCCGGTCTTAAAGAGTCAGATATCCGGAAGCTGGGAAAAGGGTTCTATATACTCCACGACGAAAACGGCTCCAGGAAAGTAATTGTGCACTGACCTAACCCGACAATCTCTCAATCATAAAAAGGCCGAAGACTTGAATATAGAGTCTTCGGCCTTTTATCTGCAAGCCATGATGAGAATTCAGATTATGATGGCATATAGTGCCGCGTTTTTTTATTAACTTTGCAGAGAGTTTATCCCCAACGTCGGGAATCAAGCTCGATCAGCTTGATTTTCAAAGCATATTAAGCCGAATTATTAAAATGAGCGACGTACTTGTAATCATACCCACCTACAACGAGATAGAGAATATCTCCAACATACTGGAAACGGTGATGAAGTTTCCCGACAATTTCGATGTGCTCGTGATCGACGACAACTCGCCCGACGGCACAGCGGAGGCCGTGGAGCGCCTCATGAAGGAATATCCCGGGCGCATCCATCTCGAACGCCGCGCCGGCAAGCTCGGCCTCGGCACGGCTTACATCCACGGCTTCAAGTGGGCGCTCAAGAGAGACTACGGCTACGTGATAGAGATGGACGCCGACTTCTCCCACAATCCCGCCGACCTCACACGCCTCTACCACGAATGTAAGGACAAAGGCACCGACCTCTGCATCGGCTCACGCTACATAACGGGCGTGAATGTGGTGAACTGGCCGATGGGACGCGTACTGATGTCGTATTTCGCCTCGGCCTACGTCAGGCTCATCACCGGCATGACCCTGCGCGACTCCACGGCGGGCTTCGTATGCTACCGCCGCCGTGTGCTGGAAGCCTTCGACCTCGACGGAATAGAGTTCAAGGGATATGCCTTCCAGATCGAGATGAAGTTCAAGGCCTACAAGATGGGATTCAAGATCACCGAGCTGCCCATCATATTCATCAACAGGCAGCTCGGCACATCCAAGATGAACTCATCGATATTCGGCGAGGCCATGTTTGGCGTCATAAAGCTGAAGCTGATGAGCATGTTTCGCAAAAAGAAATTTCAGTCGCCCCGGTAATACTGCTGCAGATAGCAGCGGGCGATGAAGTCCCAGTTGTCGGCCACGAGCCGGCGGTCGTCGGTGCCGGGGAAGGCGGCATCTGGAATCCATCCCTTCGAGGCGCAATAGGTCAGCAGGTCGGCCGGACACACTCCCCTCACGGTGAAGAGGTCGATGGCGTGCTCGCGCGCGAACGCCTCGTCGTAGTAGGGGTTGATGGGAGCCTTGATGCAGCGGGCCACGTCGTGGGCCACGAGCATCCCCTTCTCCCTGTTGATCATCACCACAAAGTCATCGCTTCCCTCCAGCTGCTGGAGATGGCGCTGCGCGGGATTCCAGCCGAGGGCCTTGATGAAGAAATCGTTGAGGTCGTCATACCTGTCGAAAAACTTCACCATCTCCCCTTCCGTAGCCTTGATGAATCCCTCGTAGTAGGGATGCGGCGCGGCGTCGCCGCTTTCCTGCGGCTTCTGCTCCGGCAGGGGCTTGCGGTCGATGATGAGGCTCAGCCACTCCACCACATAATAAGCCAGCGGACCAGTGGGGTCTTCCATGAAGGCCTGCTCCACGCGCTTGTTGATCTCCCCCACCTGTGACTCGTCGTTGAGGTCGATTCCCTTGAGGAGCTCTGCCATGGAGAAGGCGAAGGCCGGTGCCATTAGCCAGGAATGCATGAAGAGCCAGTAGCCGTAGTCGTAGATGGCCTTGTGGTCGGTCTTCTCATGCAGGTCGAGTGCGATCGCCAGATTGTAGTCTTCGGGTGTGGGAGCGTCGTCATAGACGCTGTCGAGCAGCTCATGCCAGGCGTCGGCGGCGGCCATCACCTCCTTGTCGAGGGGATAGAGCATGCGTCGGTTCTCATAGTTCATCGCCAGGGCATACCACACCACAAACCTCACGTCCTCACGGTTGAGCTCGTAAGGGATGTAATCGTCAGCCACTTCAAAGAAGGGAAGCCAGCGGCCGTAGCGGCGCCGGCACTCGTCGATGAAAGAATGCCAGAGGCCGGCATCCGTGATTGTGTCCTGATAATAGCCGATGACGCAGAGGGCGGCGCGCTGCACCACGGCCTCGGGCCAGCCGGGAAGGAGGTGGCGCTTCTCCGCCACCTCCATCAGCCTGTTGACGAGGTCATAGTAGTAAGGATCGGTGGCCGACACCTTAGGAAACGAGGGCTGGCGGAGCAGAAACGACTCCCTGGATATCTTTTCCATGTCAGCACTGCTTTTTCAGTTGGGCCACAAGCGCGTCGGGCGTAAGCTCGCATTGGCAGCCGCCGACCATATCCTTGAGCGTCACGACGCCCTTCTCGAGCTCCGACTCACCGATGATAGCCACGTAGGGGATGCCCTTGGTGTTGGCGTAGGTGAGCTGCTTCTTCATCTTCACGGGGTCGGGATAAACCTCGGCTGAGACGCCCTCGCGTCGCAGCGCGGCTGCGAGCTGGAGGGAGCGCACGGCCTCGGCGCTGCCGAGGTTGAGGAAGATGACGTCGACGGCCGAAGAGACATCCTCCGGATATAGGTTAAGCTGGTTGAGCACATCGTAGATCCTGTCGGCGCCGAACGAGATGCCCACTCCGGAGAGGCCGGGCATGCCGAAGACACCCGTGAGATTGTCGTAGCGGCCGCCGCCCGTGATGCTTCCGATCTCCACGTCGAGGGCCTTGACCTCGATGATGGTGCCTGTGTAGTAGTTGAGGCCGCGTGCGAGCGATACGTCGAGCTCGATGGCCGACTTGTGGCCGATGGCTTCGATGCCGGCGAGCACCTCGCGCAGCTCCTCCACGCCCTTGCGACCGGTCTCGCTGTCGGCGAAGAGGCGGTCGAGCACATCGAGCTTCTCGGCGTTGGTGCCCTGAAGCTCGAGGAGCGGGCGGAGACGTTCGATCTGGGTCTCGTCGAGCCCCTTCTCGCGGAGCTCGGCGTTGACATTGTCGATGCCTATCTTGTCGATCTTGTCGATGGCCACCGTGATGTCGATGAGCTTGTCGGCCGCGCCTATGGTCTCGGCGATGCCGGAGAGCACCTTTCGGTTGTTGAGCTTTACGGCCACGCGGATGCCGAACCTGCCCATCACATAGTCGATGAGCGAGAGGAGCTCAACCTCGTTGATGAGCGAGTCGGAGCCTACGACATCGGCGTCACACTGGTAGAACTCCCTGTAGCGCCCCTTCTGCGGACGGTCGGCGCGCCATACGGGCTGGATCTGAAACCTCTTGAAAGGCATCTGGAGGTCGTTGCGGTTCTGCACGACGAAGCGGGCGAATGGCACCGTGAGGTCATAGCGGAGTCCCTTCTCGCAGATCTTGGCTGTGAGGCGCGGAATGTTGCGCTCGATAAGCTCCTGGTCGCATGTCGACTTGAAGCAGTCGCCGGAGTTGAGGATCTTGAAGAGGAGCTTGTCGCCCTCCTCGCCGTATTTACCCATCAGGGTGGAGAGGTTTTCCATCGCGGGTGTCTCTATCTGCTGGTATCCGAAGAGGCGGAAAGCGTCCTTTATGGTGTCGAAGATATAGTTGCGGCGTGCCATTTCCACGGGTGAGAAATCGCGTGTGCCTTTGGGTATTGAAGGTTTCTGGGCCATTATATGATGTGAATTTGTTGTCGGATGTCAAAACAGATGCGAAATTACAAAATCTTTTTGCAAAAAGCAATAACCGACGCCATCAGCGGTAGCTGACCATAATTTAAAAATGCACAAATATTTTGCGGGTCGGGCATAAATGACTAAATTTGCATTGCAAAAACATCAACCAAAATTTAATTTACACTATCATGATTAGTGATGCAATGGCAGCTGCTCTCAACAAGCAGGTGAACGCCGAATTCTGGTCGGCTTATCTCTATCTCTCCATGTCAAACAACTTCCAGACCATGGGACGCCGCGGCGCCGCCAACTGGTTTCGCATCCAGTTTCAGGAGGAGCAGGCCCATGCCCTCGCCCTCGTCGACTATATCCACGCTCAGAACCGCCGTGTGAGCCTTCAGGCCATCAACGACGTGCCCCAGCAGTGGGATACCCTTCAGGAGGCATTCGCAAAGACCCTGGAGCATGAGATGGCCGTGACACGCCTCATCCACGACCTCTATGCCCTGGCCGAGAAGGAGCAGGACTTCGCCACCCGCCAGATGCTCAACACCTTCATCGCAGAGCAGGTGGAGGAAGAAGAAAACGTGCGCGAGATCATCGACGACCTCACGCTGATCGGCGAGGACGGCTCCGGCATCTACCAGCTCGACCGTCAGCTCGCATCCCGCACTTATGTTGCGCCCCAGCTTTTCAAGTAAGACGGGCCCAACCAGCGTGAAGATAACAACGGAGCCGGAGAGTTGCCAGAGCGTCAGCCTTCCGGCTCCGCGTCATATATCAACGATTGCAATGGACAGTGGGGAAACATGCCGGAGACATGTCCCTACAAGCCAGTAACATCATAAGCCATTATAAGACAGGAATGATACAGATCGAATTCAGCAACGAGATAAGGAAAGCGGCCCCTGGTCTGAGGGTGATACAGATCGAGGCCACGGCCGCCAACGGGCCGACGAGCGACGGGCTCTGGCAGGAGATAGAGGAGGCGGGGCGCCTTATAGCATCCAGCTATGAGCTACAGCAGATCAACAAGCGCCCGGCAATCGCCGGCACCCGCCGCGCCTACAAGGCGCTCGGCAAGGACCCCAACCGCTACCGCCCGTCGGCCGAGGCGCTCTGCCGCCGGCTCGTCAACGGCAAGGGAATCTACCGCACCACGACCCTGATCGACGTGATAAACCTCATATCGATAATCACCGGCTACAGCATCGGCGGCTTCGACGCCGACAAGATAGATGGCGACAAGCTTACATTGCGTCGCGGTCAGGCTGACGACAGTTTCGAGGCCATAGGGCGCGGGCCGCTCAACATCGACGGCCTGCCGGTGTATGCCGACCGCAAAGGGGGCATCGGCACGCCGACAAGCGATGAGGAACGCACCAAGCTCACCCCCGACACCAGACATCTGCTGATGCTCGTGAACATGTATGAAGAAGAGACACCGGCAGACGAGACAATAAGCCTCATAACCCGCCTTCTCGAGAGATATGCGGGTTCCAATACGGAAGATATAAGAATCAGGGTCATAGAGTGCAACTGAGGACTTCCCGAGCACTGCCGCATTTATAATAAACCATATCGGCGCTTCGTTTTATTTTCAATGGAAACGAAGCGTTTTTACATACTACTGGCGGCACTGCTGATGCCGCTCGCCGCCATCTGGGGGCAGAACGTGAAGATCAGCGGAAAGGTGATCGACAACGAGGAGAAGCCGGTGGAATTCGCCACCGTGAGGATAGCCGGCACCGCCATAGGCACGAATACCGACCTACAGGGTCTCTATCAGCTGACGGTGGCTCCGCGCGACACCATCGACATCATATTCAGCTGCATCGGCTTCAAGACCGTCAACCACAAGCTCATCAAGCCACAGGGGGAGCTTACGGTCAATGTCAGGATGTATCCGGAGGATACGGAGCTCGCCGAGGTGGAGATCACGGGATTTCGCAACAACATCAACGGCATGCAGACTTTCGACACGGAGAGCTACAAGCTGTCGCCCGACGTGTCGGGAGGCAGCGTGGAGGCGATGCTCGCCACGATGCCGGGCGTGAACAGCAGCAACGAGATGAGCTCGCAGTATTCCGTCAGAGGCGGCTCTTTCGATGAGAATTCCGTCTACATCAACGGCGTGGAGATCTATCGCCCGCAGCTCGTGAGGAGCGGCCAACAGGAGGGCCTGAGCATCATAAATCCCGACATGGTGGGCAACATCAAGTTCTCGTCGGGAGGATTTCCGGCCCGCTACGCCGACAAGATGTCGTCGGCGCTCGACATCACCTACCGCGAGCCGGAGGCCTTCGAGGGCTCCGTAGGGCTCAGCCTTATGGGCGGTAGCCTCGCTCTCGGACAGAATTCCGGCAAGTTCTCCCAGCTCCACGGCCTGCGTTACAAGAAAAACAACTCCCTGCTCTCCTCGCTCGACACCAAGGGGGAGTATGATCCCTCATATCTCGACTATCAGACCAACATCACTCTTAAGCCAAACGACCGCTGGAGCGTGAATTTCCTCGGCAACATAGCCGTAAACAACTATAACTTCAAGCCGGCCGACCGCGAGACGAGTTTCGGCACGTCGGAAGACACCAAGCACTTCCGCGTCTACTTCGACGGTGAGGAGAAGGATAAGTTCGAGACCTATCTCGGTTCACTCTCCGTCAATTACCGTCGCAACAGGGCCACTGCATTCTCGTTCGGCCTGTCGGGATTCCTCACCAACGAGTTCGTGAGTTACGACATATCCGGTGAATACTGGCTCGATCAGGCCGGAACCGTGGGAGACGACGCCGTGGGCGGACAGCTCGGAGTGGGTAAATATATGGAGCACTCCCGCACGCGCCTCAAGGCAAGCGTGATCCAGGGATTCCTGAAGGGCACCACAACCTTCCGGAGCAACCACATCTCTTACGGACTCGTGTATCAGCGCGAGAAATTCACCGACCGCACCCGCGAATGGGAATGGCGCGACAGCGCCGGATATTCCCTGCCTACGGCTCCGGAGGGCGTACACCTCATATATAATCTCACATCCCGTCAGGATGTATCGACCAACCGCTTCGCCCTCTACGCCGAGGACGCCATCTATCTTGAATCATCGAAGGCATTCATGACCATCAATGCCGGAGTCAGGCTCTCCTACTGGGATTTCAACAAGGAGTTTCTCGCCTCGCCGCGAGTCAATCTCTCCATTTCCCCTATCGAATACAACCGCTGGAACTACCGCATAGCGGCCGGGCTCTATTACCAGTCTCCTTTCTATAAGGAATACCGCCAGGAGCAGATCGACGCCCACGACAACGCCTACATCCTCCTTAACAAGGATATCAAGTCGCCGAGGAGCTTACAGGTGCTTCTGGGCACAGATTATACATTCCGGGCCATGAACCGTCCCTTCAAGATCACTGCCGAAGCCTATTACAAGAATCTCGCCAATCTGATCTCATACGAGTATGACAACCTAAAGATCAACTATTCGGGCGTCAACGACAGCAAGGGATACGTGATGGGGCTTGACTTCAAGCTGTTCGGGCAGTTCGTGGCCGGAAGCGACTCCTGGCTGACGTTCTCGCTGATGAAGACACAGCAGACGCTCGACGGCAAGAAAGTGCCGCTGCCGAGCGACCAGCGTTATTCAGTGGGACTTTATTTCACCGATTACTTTCCTAAATTTCCTAAGCTGAAGTTCAGCCTGCGCGGAGTATTCTCCGACGGACTTACGATGACGCCTCCGAGGATTAAGCGGAGCGACGCTTACTTCCGTGCACCTGCCTATAAGCGAGTAGACATCGGACTTAGCTATCAGCTTGTGGGTGCTCCTACCGATGGCGTGAGGCCGTATAATTTCTGGCGCCATTTCAAGAGTATAGTGATCGGTGTTGATGTCTTCAATCTTTTCGACATCTCCAATGTGAGCAGCTATTACTGGGTTACCGACGTCAACAATATCCAGTATGCAGTGCCGAATTATCTGACGAGACGGCAATTCAATGTGCGTCTGAGCATGGAATTCTGAAGGGCTTGTGTCCCTTCGCAATCAGGCGGGAGGCCAC
>OGQO01002595.1_pt1 | contig 13780 bp, 10 predicted proteins | sample 1553241 | NCBI WGS metagenome assembly OGQO01 (sample SAMEA2579933, study PRJEB22360) | human gut metagenome | biome: human gut; feature: human-associated habitat; material: faeces | place: Denmark | collected 2008/2010
ACATATTTCAATTCCTCAATTACCATGGGATTACTTTCCTGCCCGTTGATATAGCTTCTCAGTTTCAGCTTTCCTATGTCGTGAAGCATTCCTGCAATTGCAAGATCGTAACACTGCTCATGAGGAAGCCCCAGCTCCTGACTTAACGCGTACGCCAGATTACTCACTGCGATTCCATGCCTTAACTCTGCTGATAAATCAAATTCCAGAACTCTGTCGGATGTTTCTGACTGTTCACTGGAAAGCTTTTCCAAGAATTTTCCCTCCCTCCTACAACCAGGTTCCAATTCCTGTTCGCTTTCTTTCAATCATCTCATCAATACGGGCAATATAGCTTGTGACATCTTTCACATTCTCCACCCGCTCAATACGTTTGCCATGGTCAAAGACCAGTTTGGAAGAACCGCCTGCTCCAAGAGCAATGATCGGTTGTTTTTCTTCCATAATCAGTATATTGTAAATCCCGGCTTTGTCAACCTTTGCATAGCCTACATTCTCAAAATTTCCCTTCATATTTTTCTGTCTGTACAGATAATAAGGACCCATTTCCATCTCGTAGGCTGCTCTCATGGTCATATCCATGATTTCCTGGTTGTTTTCAAATGTCATTTCCTGATATTTATCTTTAAACATATTCAGGCGTGCCGCTCTTTTTACGGCAAGTGAATGCACCGTCATACTGTCCGGTTCAAGACGTCTGACTTCATCCAATGTATGTCTGACCATCTCTCTGTCCTCACCCGGAAGTCCCACGATAAGATCCATATTGATATTATCAAAGCCACATTCTCTTGCGAGCAGAAATGCCTGTTCCGTTTCCTGTACAGTATGACGGCGTCCGATAATATCCAATGTTTCCTGATTCATGGTCTGCGGATTTACAGAAATCCTTGTCACCGGATAATTGCGGATCATCATCAGTTTTTCTCTGGTGATACTGTCCGGCCTTCCGGCTTCTATGGTAAACTCTGCAAGGTTATGGCAATCGAAGTTCTCCATAAGGGCATCAAACAGGACTTTCAATTGTTCTGCCTCAAGTGTCGTCGGTGTTCCGCCTCCGATATATACAGTGTCCAGTTTTTTACCCTTCTGTTTCATTATTTCAGAAACAGCTTTAATTTCCTTACAGAGAGCTTCCAGATAAAGATCTACTCTGTCTTTCCACTGTTTCAGAGGATACGAACTGAAAGAACAATACAGACAGATACTTGGACAGAACGGAATTCCTACATACAGACTGTATCCGTTCTCATAATCAATATCCTTAAGGATTTCTCTTTCTCTGTTTGCAATTGTAATGGCCAGTGCCGTCTTCTCCGGACTGACCATATAACGGTTCCTCATTTCCTGTGCCGCTTCTGTATTTTTCATTCCGGATTCAATAAGTCCCATCGCAAGCTTTGCCGGGCGGATTCCCGTCAAGTTTCCCCAAGGAAGAGTTTTTCCTGTTATTTTGACCAATAATTTGTACAATGCAATCTTTACAATGTCCTTTCGTTCTTTGCGGATTGCATGTGCACGCTCTTTGGTGTCACTGCCCTGTGCATCTGTACAGGAAACAAGGGCATCCGAAGACTGCCCTTCCACAAACTCTGCACTTGTCACACCTTTATTTTCGTTATCTTCATAGTAGATCATACAGGAATTATCCTGCTTTTCGATCCGGAAATAAAGATCACAGTCTGCTCCTTTTTCTTCGTAGGAAGATGTAATCTCACTTTCCGGATAAAAAGCACGGATCAACTCATAAATATCATGTTCAAATTCTTTATCCAGAAAAAGTATATCTATCTTATACAAATGGATTATACCTCTTTTCATAACCGATTGTTGTAGATGCATCATGTCCCGGATATACCTCAGTTTCATCCGGAAGTGTATCCAGAAGACGATGAAGACTTCTCACAATTGCCACAGTACTTCCCTCCGGAAAATCTGTTCTTCCTACAGAACCCTGAAATACGGTATCCCCGCTAAAAAGCACACCTTCTTCTTTCAGATAATAGCAGCAGCTTCCTACCGTATGTCCCGGCGTCTCGATCATCTGCACTGAAAATCCTGCCAGTTCTACGACCTGAAGATCCTTAAGATAAACATCCGCATCCAGTGTGCAGCTTCCGTGTCCAAATACCGATAAATTCACCTTGGGATTGAGAAGTGTCGTCTCTTCTTTCTCACTTGCATAAATCGGAATATTATATTTTTTTCGTACTTCATCTGCCGCCATGATATGATCAAAATGACCATGTGTCAGAAGAATCCCGACAGGTTTTCCCTGCATTTCGGAAACCTTACGCTCGATCATATCTGCTGCATCTCCCGGATCCACGATCAGCAGTTCACCTGTTTCTTTGTTTTTAAGGAAATAACAGTTTGTATAAACACTTCCGACAATGCATTTTTGTAATTCCAGTTTTTTCATACAATCTTCCTCTTTTTCTATGTTATAACATCAGCCTGCTGTTCCACGCTCCACATCCAGCACACTCTCGATCTGACGGATCTTTTCGATAAGAGAAGCCAGTTCTTCTTTGCTTCCGATCTCAAATGTAATGGAAATCGTAGCCTTCTCCTGCTTGTTGGTACGACTGTTGATCGTACGCATATCAATCTTACGTTCTGTAAAGACCTTGGAAATATCAACCAGCAGACCGGTACGGTTGTTTGCAAACACCTGCAGATCTGCCATATATTTCTCAGAGCCTTTGTTTTCTGCCGGCTGCCATTCTGCCTCGATCAGACGGGAACGATCTGCTTCTGACATATTCAGTACATTTACACAATCTGTTCGATGGATCGTGATTCCGCGTCCTCGTGTAACAAAACCAACGATCTCATCGCCCGGAATCGGACTGCAGCATTTGGAGAAACGAACTGCAACATCATGGATACCCTTGACTATGATTCCGCCCTTATTCTTGGTTACATGAAGTTTTTCCTGCTGTTCTCCTGCCGCCTCAAGCACCTGCTCATCTGTAAGGTTCTTCTGATTTTCTTTCTCATAAGCCTCCAGAAGCTTGTTAAAAACCTGACCTTCCTTCAGACCGCCATGTCCGATCGCAGCCAGTACGGAGTCCCAGTCGCGGAAACCATATTTACGCATAACAGATTCCAGGAACTGTGTTTTTGTGTACATACTGATCTTATATCCCTTAGACTTGGCATACTGTGTCAGCATCTCCTTACCTTTGAGGATATTGTCTTCCTTGAGTTCTTTCTTGAACCACTGATTGATCTTATTCTTTGCCTGTGTACTCTTGACAAGTTTCAGCCAGTCACGGCTCGGCCCCTGCGAATTCATGGATGTGATGATCTCAATACGGTCACCATTTTTGATCCGGTACTCTATCGGAACAAGCTTGCCATTAACTCTCGCACCTACCATACGATTTCCTACCGCGCTGTGCACGCAGTATGCAAAATCAATCGGAGTAGAACCATTCGGCAATGTTTTGACATCTCCCTGTGGGGTAAAACAATACACACTGTCCGCAAAAAGATCCAGGTCATTCTTGAGAAGACTCATAAACTCCCTGTTATCGGACATATCCTTCTGCCATTCCAGAATCTGACGGAGCCAGTTCAGCTTTTCTTCCTCTCGTTTGTCCACAGGAAGCTTACCGTCAGAAGATTCCTTATATTTCCAGTGCGCTGCGATACCATACTCAGCAGTTTTATGCATCTCAAAAGTACGGATCTGGATTTCAAACGGCTGTCCATTTGGTCCGATCAGAGTTGTATGAAGAGACTGATACATATTCGCCTTCGGCATTGCAATATAGTCCTTAAATCTTCCCGGAATCGGCTTGTACATCTCATGAATGACACCAAGTGCCGCATAACAGTCCTTGACTGTATCCACCAGAATACGGACAGCAAACAGGTCATAAATCTGATCGATGGTCTTATCCTGGTTGACCATCTTCTTGTAGATACTGAAGAAATGCTTGATTCTTCCATCCACCTGTGCCTTGATTCCGGCATCATCCATATGCTGCTTGACCTGTTTTACAATATTGCTGACAAATTCCTGACGCTCGCTCTTACGAAGTGCAACCTTCTTAACCAGATCATAATATACATCCGGTTTAAGATACTTCAGTGACAGGTCGTCCAGTTCCACCTTGATCTTGGAAATACCAAGCCGCATCGCGATCGGTGCATAGATATCCATCGTCTCTCTTGCTTTTTCCTGCTGCTTCTCCGGTCTCATATACTGCAGGGTACGCATATTATGAAGCCTGTCTGCAAGCTTGATCAGGATTACGCGGATATCTTTTGCCATGGCAAGAAACATCTTGCGGAGATTTTCTGCCTGCTGCTCTACCTTGTCTGCAGAATAACTCAGCTGTCCCAGTTTTGTTACACCATCTACAAGAAGTGCAACTTCAGCGCCAAACTCCTTTTCCAGTTCCTCACATGTCATCCAGGTGTCTTCTACAGAATCATGGAGAAGACCTGCAACAATTGTTTCTTTATCCAGTTCAAGATCTGCCAGGATGATTGCCACACATAATGGATGAATGATATATGGTTCTCCTGACTTTCTTTTCTGATCTTTATGTGCTTCTCTTGCTACCTCATAAGCCTTCTCGATCATTGAAATGTCTGTAGAAGGGTGATATTTTTTTACACTGGAAATCAGTTCATCGTACAAAACCTCCGGACTCGTAAAATCATTCATGGATTTTACTGCCGCATCTGCTTTTTTTACAGATTCCAGTTTTTCTTTTTCTACCTGATCCGGATTCTTCTCAGATTGTGTACTTTGTTTCTTCTCTGCCATTATCTCCCACCTGCCTGCCATTATAGATTCAGTCCACAGGCAGTATTTCCGAAATTTCTGGTCCCGGAAATACCGGCTGAAGCCTGATACATTATCGGGTTACTTCTGACTCTTTACTATTTACCTTCATATTTGATCACGGAAGCCACATCATAGCCGGCGAGCTTCTCTCTGCCTTTAAGTCCGGCGAGTTCTATGAGGAAAACAACCTTTACAACCTCACCGCCAAGACTCTCCACCAGTTTAATCGCTGCCTCTATGGTTCCTCCTGTTGCAATAAGATCATCTATGATTGCAACCTTCTGACCTGGTTTGATGGAATCCTTATGCATCTCAATTGTAGCACTTCCATACTCCAGATCATAACTCTGGGACACCGTCTCACACGGCAGTTTCCCCTGCTTACGAATCGGAACAAACGGTTTATGAAGATTATACGCGATCGGAACTCCGAAGATAAATCCTCTGGATTCTGTTCCTGCGATCACATCCACTTCTGCATCTTTAAGACAATCCTGCATGGAATCAATTGCAAGCTGTAATCCATCTGCATCCTGAAGAACACTTGTTATATCGCGAAAAATAATTCCCGGTTCCGGAAAATCCGGAATGCTTCTTATATAATCTTCTATTTTTTTCATATATGCCAACCTCCGCCACTTGTATAAATCTAGGTAATCAGTATATCACTTTTTTTGAGGGGAATCAATCTCTAACCCGACAAGAGTCGTTAAAATACAAGGTTTTTCGACTTTCAGCAATAGTTACGGATAACCGCCTGTAAAGTTTCCCTCCCCTGATATACGTTAATTTCCGGATAATATGTAACTGAAATTGTTTCCTGTTTCTGCACAAAAGCAGCAAATTCATCCGCTTCGCCAAAATACACTGCATCTATCCGGGTTCCCCCCATATCTTCCAGTTTCATCTTTGCCACATTCTGATTCTTTCCCAAAATTCTTAAATTTAATACCCTCAGCCCTTTCTGTGCAAAAAGAGGCTTTGTATTTCCCTTTCCAAAGGGTTCCAGTATCTTTAACTGTTCCGTAAGTTCTCTGGAAAGATACGATACCGGCATTGGCACATCAATCACTATCTTTGGCCGAAGTTCTTCCTCCGTCAAAGTACAGTTTTCATTCAGCCGTTTTCTGAACAGATCAACATTTTTTTCCTCTATTGAGAGTCCTGCTGCCATAGGATGTCCGCCAAACTGAATCAGAAGATCTCCACATTTCACCATCTCCTCGTACATGGAATAAGCCTCTATCGAGCGTCCGCTTCCTTTTACTGATGTTTCGCCTTTCGTAAGAACAAACACCGGCTTATGATATTTTTCCCTGATTCTTCCTGCAATGATCCCGGCAAGACTTTCATGGCAGTCCGGAAGATATACCACAAGCACACGATCCTGGTTCAATCCGGTTTCTTCGATCAGACGAATGGCATCTTCTTTTCCCTTCTCAGTCATTGCCTTTCTGCTCTGATTCAGAGCCACAAGATCTCCCGCCAGTTTTGCCGCTTTTTCCTCATCCCTTTCACACAGAAGTTCCAGTGATCTTGCAGCTGTGTCAAGACGTCCGCTGGCATTGATGCACGGACCAAGAACAAATCCTACATGATATGCCGTAATTTCCGCTCCCTCCAGCTGATTTGCACGAATGAGTGCACGAAGTCCCGGCGTATGTGTCACGGAAAGCCGGCGCAGGCCTTCTTTTACGATAATCCGGTTTTCTCCCTGCAGATCCATAACATCTCCAACCGTAGCTACAGCAGCCAGTTCTGTAAATTCCAGCACTTCACTCTGCGAAATCCCTGATTTTTCATATAATGCCCATATCAGCTTCCAGGCAACCACCGCACCACAGAGATTTTTATTCGGATACCCACAATCTGTCTGTTTCGGATTGATCACCGCATCAGCTACTGGTATGATCCATTCTTTCCCATCAGAAGTTTCCCTGAAGGGAATGTCATGATGATCCGTAATCACAACGGTAAGTCCACGTGCTTTTGCATCTGAGATTTCTGCGGATGCCGCAATTCCATTGTCACAGGTGACGATCGTATCAACACCATCTTCCACTGCTTTCTGGATCAGCTGCTCATGAATACCATATCCATCCTTGATCCTGTCCGGAATATAGGTATCTACATCAGCCCCCAGCCGCTGAAATCCTTTTAAAAGAATACAGGTTGAAGTCACACCATCTATATCGTAATCTCCAATAATCCGGATTTTTTTGTGTTCCCTGATTTTCTTCAGAAGAATCTCCACTGCCTCATGCATATCCTTCAAAAGCCATGGCGATGGAAGTTCTTTTAGGGTACCATAAAGATAACTTCGAATATTTCCCGATCCTTCCACATCCCTGTTCCGAATCAGTCTTGCGATCACTGGATCAATTCCAAATTCCTGACTGATTTTTTGAAAATCCGCCCGTTTTGCACAGACCACCCATTTTTCCATTGTCGTTTCTCCTTTTAATATCCTGCCATAAAACATATATTCCCGGAACAGATAACCTGCCCCGGGAATACACTTTGTTCAATTATTCTTTTTTATTATCTGCAGCTTCTTTCGCTGCTGCCTCCTGAGCTGCAAGACGTTCTGCAACTCTCTTACGATTTTTCTTTTTCGGCTGATTCTTGCTCTTTTTACCAGACTGCTGTGCATTCTGATTGTTTTTGGCCGGCTGTTTTCCAGTGTTTTTGGAAACTGTAGCGCTGCCTGCCAGTGCCGCCTGCGGAACCGGCTTTTTGTAATAGCGTTTCATTACCAGCCACAGGGCACCTGTAATACATACAGAAGAATATGCACCACAGATTACACCTGCCATCAGAGGAGCTGCAAACTCGCGGATGGAAGATACACCCAGGATATACAGAACTGCAACCATGATAAATGTAGTAAAGGAAGTATAAATACTTCTTGTGAGAGTCTGTGTGATACTCTCATTTACAATTTCATCCAGATGATCTGGGTTCTTTCTTCCTCTCATATTCTCACGAATTCGGTCAAAGATAACGATTGTTGCATTGATCGAATAACCAACGATCGTCAGCATGCAGGCAATAAATGTATTACCTACGGAAATTCTGGAGATTGCATAGAATGCAAGTACGATCAGCACATCATGAAGCAATGCCAGAACTGCACTGCTCGCAAAACGGATATCCTTGAAACGGAACCAGATATATGCAAGCATAAAAAGTGTAGCTACGATCACGGCTACGATCGCATCTCTTCTCATTTCAGAGCTTACCGTAGCAGAAATACTTTCCGTTGTGATCAGACTCTCATCCACACTGAATTTCTCAACCAGAGCTGCATTCAGTTTTTCTCTTTCCTCCTGAGACAGTGTACGGGTCTTGATAACTACCTGATTTGTGCCGGATACCTTGGTCGGCTGTACATTCTTGTCTCCGGTAACTTCCTCTACAACCGGTGTGACATCAGAATCAATCTGCTTGATATCCATATCTTCATTAAATGTCACAGTTGTTGCAGTTCCACCGGAGAAGTCGAGTGCATAGTTCAATGCTGTTCCATCGGTCTGATGATGAACTGCCATTGCAGCCGGACCGCTCAGGATCAGGATAATGGAGATAACGAAAAACACTTTACGTTTGCCGACAAAATTAACAAATTTACGCTGTTTTGCACTTCCATAGAATTTCGGATCACGGATTCCTACTGCATACAGTGCATTTACCACCAGTCTGGATACCACCAGAGCTGTGAACATGGAAACCACGATACCAAGAGCCAGTGTATATGCAAAGCCCTTAACAGTACCGGAACCCAGCCACATCAGAACCAATGCAGCGATCAGGGTTGTGATATTTCCATCAACAATCGCACTGAATGCTTTTGCAAATCCTGCCTTGATCGAAGTCCTTACAGAGTTGCCTGCTGCAATCTCTTCCTGGATACGTGCATAAATGATGACGTTGGCATCCACTGCCATACCAATACCAAGAATGATACCGGCAATACCCGGAAGGGTAAGTGTAATGTCGAATGCATTCAGAGTGATCAGCACGAGTGCTGTATACAGAACCAGTGCTATGCCCGCAACCACACCAGGAACACGATACATCAGGATCATAAAGATGATAACGATCACAAGTCCTATAAGACCGGCTAAAACGCTGGTAGAAATTGCCTCCTCACCAAGCTGTGCCGCAACCACACTGGAACGAAGTTCTTCAAGTTCAATACTCAGAGAACCGATACGGATATAAGAAGCAAGATTCTGTGCTTCTTCTACGTCTGACATACCAGTGATCTGTGCCTGTCCACCGGTGATCGCTTCATTTACCTTCGGAGCACTTAAAATCTGATTGTCATAAACGATTGCAATCTGCTTTCCGACATTTGCTTCTGTTGCTTCTGCAAATTTCGTCTTTCCCTCATCTGTAAGCGTCAGGCTGACTGCATATTCTCTGGAACTGTTTTTGTCAGACTGGAACGCACCTCCCTGGGCATCCTTCACGTCTGTACCTTCCAGAACCACTGATCCGGCTTCACGGATCTCATCAAGGCTTCTTGCAAGTGCATAACCACTTCCTGTGTTGGAAAAGTTCGCATTACCATCATCGTCCGTCTGTGTGATAAAACACAGAGAACCTGGTTTTCCAAGATCATTCAGAATTTCATCTGCATCTGTGACTCCCGGAATCTCTACCGCAATACGGTCGTTTCCTTCTTTGTACACCTGTGCTTCCGTACTATACTGCTCTACACGCTTCTGGAGCTTATACACAGTATCTGACATATCTTCCGCACTTGGATTACTGTCTTTTGCCTGATAGGTAATGCTGACACCACCTGACAGGTCCAGACCGGTCTTGATGTTCTTTGCTGCACCAGTTCCTGTTGGTCCAAAACCAATACCGGCCGTATAACACAGAAAGACTGTGATAATGGCGGTCAGGAGCAGCACAACGATTGCTCTGTTTTTCTTCATCGTTTTTTCCTTTCCTGAATTATTTTATTCCGCTAATGCGGCCTTTATCATGATTGCGCACTCCACTCTCTTACGCTGAAGCTCGCACCCGATATCATAATTGCCATTAATATCTTTCTGGAAATGATAAGCATTGGCAGCGCATCCGCCACTGCAGTAAAATCTTGCAAAGCATTCCTTACAGGATTCCTTTGTATATACATTGCACTTACTGAAATCACAACGAACCTCAGGTCTTGTGATTCCCTCGTCCACATTCCCCATAAGGAACTGTTCTTCACCAACAAACTGATGGCATGGATAAAAATCTCCCCACGGTGTTACTGCAAGATATTCTGTTCCTGATCCACATCCGGACAGACGCTTGTAAACGCACGGACCACCAGTAAGGTCGATCATAAAGTGGAAGAAATTAAAACCTTTGCCGGCTTTTTCTCTGGCGATCATTTCTTTCGCAAGAGCATCATATTCTTCCATGATCTGTGGAATATCCTCTTCTCTGATTGCATAATCCTCCGTCTCCGGGGCGACTACCGGCTCAACAGAAATCTGTTTGAACCCGAGATCCGCCAGATGCAGGACATCTTTTGAAAAATCAAGATTATGATGAGTAAAGGTACCTCGCACATAATATTTATCCTGATTTCTGGACTCCGCAAACTTCTGGAATTTCGGAATGATCAGATCATAGCTTCCTGCTCCCTTGCGGAACGGACGCATAAAATCATGGACTTCCTTACGGCCATCCACACTGAGAACCACATTCCCCATCTCACGATTACAGAACTCCATGACTTCATCATTGAGAAGCACTCCATTCGTTGTGAGTGTGAAACGGAATTTCTTATTATGAAGCTTTTCCTGCTCTCTTCCGTATGCAACCAGGTCTTTGACTACCTGCCAGTTCATCAGAGGTTCTCCTCCAAAGAAATCCACCTCCAGATTCTTTCTGGAACCGGAATTTGCAATCAGAAAATCCAGTGCTTTCTTTCCAACTTCGAAGGACATCAGTGCACGTCTTCCGTGATACTCTCCTTCTTCAGCAAAACAATATCGACAGGCCAGATTACAGTCATGTGCAATGTGCAGGCACAATGCTTTAACTACGGTCTGTCGATTCTTTGTAAATTCCTCTATTACATTTTCGTATGCATCTCTGGTGAAAAGCATTCCCTGTTCTTTAAGCTTCTCACACTCAGAAACAGAAGTACGGATATCCTTCTCCGGAAAACGCTCCGCTAATTTAGCAACAATCTCGTCTTCCTTCAGTCCTTCTTCCATATACGGAAGTACTTCATATGTGACTAAGTCCACCAGATGGATGCATCCACTGTTTATATCCAGAACAATATTATAACCATTGTTCTGATATCTGTGAATCAGACTCATCTTTCTGAAAATCCTTTCCTAAAAACTTTTTATCATAAGAATAAGCAGCGGATTTCACTCCGCTGCTTAACTGATTACTCTGAACCTGCTTTATTTGTTCTCGCAGCTCTGATTTCCTACAGTACAGGAAGTTTTACAAGCAGACTGGCAAGATGTCTGACATTCACCACATCCACCTTTTTTCACTGTGTTCTGCAGATTCTTTGTATTTAATGTTTTGATATGTTCCATGTTAGCATACCTCCTTATGTATAATGTTCTGGGCATAGTATAGCATAAATCCGGCTCAAATAAAAGCATTTTTTTATCAGGACAGCATTCCTCCAAGCGTACCTCCTCCAAGGCACATGCAAAAGGTTGTTATCATATGCTGAACGCTCATATCCCAGCTTCTGCTCACAATAAACGAAACTGTTACCAGCAGCAGGAAATAGGCAAGCCCCGACAGAGCTCCCCAGCGATATTTCTCCCGCCTGGCAATCTTTCCAGCCAGAAATCCACCCGCCATACAGGAGATCACATAGATGAGGATAATCCCCACCGTGACTGCTCCCGTCCCGATATCCATCCAAAACACGAGACCGGCAAGAACTAAAAGACATACACCTGTAAGCGCATATGCCAGAAACAATGCTCGCAATACTACCTTTACTCCCATACAGATACCCCCTCATATCTAAATCATATGCCGGAGTTATCTGTATATTTCCTGCTTATTTTATTTCGTAACTGTTCCGTACCCTCACAGCTACGAGTCAGAATGCATTCCAAAACACCTCGCGGGATACTGCCTTCTGAATAGTTACTTTATTTCTTTCTTTTTCTTAAATATACGATCACACCAACAATCGCCGCTGCCGCCGCTGCAAGAATCACAAACGGAAGAATTCTGGTCGGATCATTTGTGTGCACAGCCTTCACAGAACTGCTGCTATCCTCATCATTATTCTGTGCATCATCCGAAGCAGTCTCTGAAGACTGTTCAATCTTCTCTGTTGGCGTAACAGCTGTACTTAAATCTGTCTCCGAAGAAATATCTGTAGATGTATCTTCAGCTGAATCGGCTGAAGAATCTGTACTTTCATCTGCTGCCGGAGTAAGCTGTGTATCTGTAACCACACCGGTATCATATCCATCTTCTTCAATTTCTTCGCCAACCAAGGTCTTGCTTCCTGCAATTCCAAACGGACTGAAAGAGTGCGTACTGAATACCATGGTACTTCCGTCAACACTTGGTACAATTGTTTCCATGGCTCCACTGTCCAGAAGATGCTCAATTGTATAACTGTAACCTGCCTTGACCGGAACTGTCACACTTACATATTCTCCATCCGGAACCTCATATTCCGTATTGTTCTTAAGATCCCACAGTTCAAATTCATAGGACTGGAATACATTTGCCTCCGTTTCATTAGTAAATTCATAATCATCTCCACTGGCAACACGGAACTGCACATAATACGGCAGATCGATTCCGGACACAGTTATTCCATTACAGCTGTGATTTTCCTCTGCGAGCTCCGCCTGCTGTTCTTCTGTAAGATTTTTTTCATATTCTGTAGAGCGTTCATCTTCTTTGATGTCCTTGTCTGCTCCATCAAAGATATTATCCTTATCTGCTGCCGGAGTTAATGTTACCGCTGGTTCTTCCGTTACCTCAGGAGTTATTGTTGCTTCCGGAGTTTCCGAAGTTTCTGGTATCTGCGTTACTTCCGGAATTTCTGTCACCTCCGGTGTTTCTGTCGGTACCTCTGTCGGATTTTCTTTTCTATTATCTGATTCTTCCTTATCGTCAGTCTCTTTTTTGTCCTCTGTCTCAGATTTTTCAACTTCTTTATCTGCTTCTTCTGACGGTGCTTCTGTTATTTCTGCCTCTTCTTTCTCAGTTTCTGCTGGAGCCTCACTTACCTCTGGTTCCTCTTCTGAAGACTTATCCTCTGTCTGCTCTTCTGCATCTGTCCCATTATTCTCATTTTCCTCGGAGTAATCCTGGTTTTCATCATAATTCTCCTGATTTTCATTCTCTGAAGCACTGGCATCATCGTAATTCTCATCATAATTTTCTTCAGAATCTTCTTTCCATTCTTCTTCGGAATCTGATGCAATACTGTTAACTACAACCGTCACACTACTGTAAATAGCATCGGACTCTCCATCCCAACCAGAAATTCTGGATAACATAGAGGAATCATATGGCTTAAATACCACATCATAGGACTGAACTCTCTCAGATGGCACACTGGAACTGTCTGCCCAGGTAAGTGTACCATATTTACTGTCCGGCAAAGAAATATCAGAAAGCGGAACCGGTTCTTCAATTGTCACATTATCCGGAATCAGACTTCCAAGCTGTACAGATTTATCTTCCGCATAAACCGGTGAAGTCTGAACCTGTCCAACCATAAGTGTTGCTGCAAGAGCTGCTATAGCAAAAAAATGTATATTTTTATTATTATTTTTCATAATTATGTACCTCAATCTATTCTAAACATTCTACGATGGTTTTAATTATTCAGTAACTACTCTGAATGATACTTCACAGGATTTCTCCCTGTTGAGTAGCTGTCGATGCCTGGCAATCTTTCAGGAATGCCTCTGCATCTTATTGCCAGATACGACCTCATATGTATGACAG
>OGQO01002596.1_pt1 | contig 13771 bp, 9 predicted proteins | sample 1553241 | NCBI WGS metagenome assembly OGQO01 (sample SAMEA2579933, study PRJEB22360) | human gut metagenome | biome: human gut; feature: human-associated habitat; material: faeces | place: Denmark | collected 2008/2010
GGGATGAGATCGGTCATAACGGAAGTAAAAGCCTTGCAATATGGGAGTCAGATGATCTGGTAAACTGGACGGAGCAGCGCCTTGCAAAGATCGGAGACGAGCAGTTTGGCTGTTTATGGGCACCAGATGTTATTTATGATAAAAAGGCAGGAGATTATGTTGTGCACTGGTCTTCTTCACATGCAAGAAATAATTACGGTGATAAGGCAATTTTTTATAGCCGCACAAAGGATTTTAAAGAATTTTCAAAGCCGGAAATTTTGTATGAGTGGAAAAAACATGATATAATTGATTCCGCACTTTACGAGGAAGATGGAAGCTATTACTTATTTGTTAAATGTTCTCGTAATCCAGGTCGTATCCTGCTTCTTCGTGCTGATGAGATAACAGGACCATATACAAGAATTGAAGCGTTTGATAAGAGTATGGAGGCCATCGAGGAAGGCAAATATGAGGCAGCAACAGCTGTTAAGTTAGAGGATGGCAGATGGTGTCTTTTCTTAGATTACTATGGTGTGCCGGGTGCAGGACAAGGGTATGTGCCATTTGTAGCGGACAGTTTAGCAAGCGGAAACTTTGTAAGAAGTGACGCTGCATTTTCGTTCCCATATGGTTTTAAGCACGGAACCATTCTTAAAATTTCCATGGAGGAGTATCAGCGCATTAAAGACCATGACTGGTCAGATAAGGGCTGGCAGTAAGCAGTACAATGAGTAACAAGAGAGCATTCAGCAAGGGGATGTATGACAGCATCCCCATTGCACTTGCCTATTTCGCAGTTGCATTTTCACTTGGAATTATGGCAAGAAAAGCAGGACTAACCCCATTTCAGGGTTTTTTATCAAGTATGCTCAATCATGCATCAGCAGGTGAGTATGCAGAATTTACTGTAATAGAGGCAGGTGCGCCTTACATAGAGATGGCACTCGTCATTCTTATAACAAACGCAAGATATCTTTTGATGAGCTGTGCGTTAAGCCAACGTTTTGCATCAGATGCACCGCTTATCCACCGTGTATTAGTTGGATTTGGCATTACAGATGAGATTTTTGGAATCTCCATTGCAAGACCTGGAAATGTGAACCCATTCTATACTTATGGAGCAATGGCGCTCGCACTGCCGGCATGGTCATCTGCAACAGCAATAGGAATTGTTGCGGGAAATATCCTGCCGGCTTCTGCTGTAAGTGCGCTTAGTGTTGCATTGTATGGCATGTTTTTGGCAATCGTCATTCCGCCTACAAAGAAAAACAAGGTTTTAGGCGGTGTTGTTTTGATTAGTTTTGTATTCAGTGGCCTGTTTACATGGCTTCCAGTCACGAAAACGCTGTCTGCAAGTATGAGAACTATCATCTTGACAATTGTAATTGCAGGGGCAGCCGCAGTACTGTTTCCAGTGAAGGACGAAACGCAGGAAGGAGAAAAAAACGATGCAGCATAATATTTATTTGTATATCATGGTGTCTGCGCTTGTATCCTTTGCCGTGCGCGCGGTGCCGCTTACACTGATCAGAAAGAAAATTGAAAATCCGTTTTTAAAGTCATTTTTGTTCTATGTACCGTATGTAACATTATCGGTTATGACCTTTCCGGCGATTGTAGAAACAACTGCTGTGCCGATTGCAGGAGTGCTGGCACTAGCAGCAGGAATCATTGCCGCCAGAAAGGGTGTAAGTATGTTTCTAGTAGCAGTAATATGCTGCGTTATAGTGTTTGCGGCGGAGATGTTAATTTGAGGAATCCCTCTTTATTGAACCAGAAAGTTCAGTGAAGAGGGAATTTTTGTATGTATAGTTGTAAATTTAGTCTGGGTAGCCAATCTGCAATAAAAACATAAATGGTAAATAAAAAACAAATAAATGAATAAAAACAGAGAAATAAACTGCATAATGACGATTGCATACGAAACTAAAATATAAAAATACAAAAAACACAATAAAAGTCTAAAAAATACAATTGAATTTTTGTGTATGTACGACATATAATTAAATCATCAAAATCAATGCTGAATTACACAGTAAATTAAAACTGTTGTCGGGCCCAAATTCAAAGCATGAGAATAGGAGGACTGGAAATTTATGAAGAGTAGAAGTTTAGCAGCGTTATCAGTATCGGTCGTTTTTGCACTTAGTGGAATACCAGCATATGCAGGTGAAGCTGAGGCAGATCCGTTTGGAAAATATGAAGAGACGCTAGATGTACATTTCGTGAGAGCAACTGATGATACAATTGAGACTTATGCTTTGGGAAATCTTCCTGGACAGACATTAGAGGACAATTTTTGGCTGGATACTTATCGTGATGAGTTGGGAATTAATGTTGTATATGATTGGGTTGTAAAAGGTGATGATGAATATAACCAGAAGATAAATATCACAATTGCAACAGGAGAGTTGCCAGATATTATGTCGGTTACGGCAACACAGATGGTACAGTTAGCAGAGGCAGATTTGATTGCAGATATATCGGATGTATATGAAGCGTATGCAGCAGATTTTACAAAGGAAACATTGACGCAGGAAGGCGAAGATCCGTTTTTAGCAGCATCAATTGATGGAAAAATGTATGGTCTTCCAGTGACTGGTGGATCAGTTGATTCGGTGGATTTGATGTGGATTCGTCAGGACTGGCTAGACAAGTTTGGCCTTGAAATTCCGCAGACAATGGATGAACTGTTAACCATTATTGATAAATTTACAAATGAAGATCCCGACGGTGATGGTGAGAACAATACCTATGGAATCGGTGTTGCAGGTTCACCGAATGTATTCGGCGGTGGTTATGGTGGATTGAAGGGATTCTTCAATGCATATGGTGCATATCCGACGATCTGGATAGAGAAAGATGGACAGTTGGTTTATGGAGCAACACAGCCAGAGTGTAAGGAAGCACTGGCAACTTTGGCAGATTTGTATCAGAAGGGTATGATTGATCCTGAGTTTGGTGTTATGGATTCTGGTAAGGCAGGTGAGGCTGGAGCAGCAGGAAAATGTGGATTGACATTTGGTCAGCAGTGGCTGTCACTCGTACAGTTCCAGACAAATTATAATCTGGACAATGATGCAGTATGGTCAGCGTGCCCAATTCCGACTGCTGGAGATGAAAAGGCATCAGCTCAGGCGGATCTTGGAACCACGAGATGGCTTGTTGTTAGAAAGGATTTTGAGCATCCAGAGGCACTAATTAAAATGGCAAATTTGTTTATTGAAAAGTGTTGGGGTGAGACAGGAGATAATTCTGTTTATTATGCACCGCCAGTAGCTGAGGGTGTATGGAAATTGTCACCAGTACAGTGCTCCATGCCATTAAAGAATATTTATGCATACAGAGATATTCAGGAAGCAATGGCAAATGATACAACAGACCAGCTTACAGGTGAAGCAAAATCTATTTGGGATAAGCTTGAGCGTTATTATTCAGGAAGTGAAGATGGAAAGTCAGTATGGGGGTGGGAGCGAATTTATGGACCGGCACCAAGCTCTTACGCATCAATTGACGAGATGCAGTCCGAGGGAAGAATTCTGATTAACCGCTTTGTAGGTGCGCCAACAGAGACTATGACTGAAAAGATGTCTACACTTGAGAAGATGCGCGATGAGATGTTTAATAAGATTATCATTGGTGAAGCATCTGTGGATGAATTTGACAAATTTGTGGAAGATTTCAATTCTCTTGGTGGAGAACAGATCACCAATGAAGTAAATGAGTGGTATGCGTCTGTTCAGTAATCGTTTTTTTAAGATGGTAACAGGTTATATGATTTTATAAAGAGGAAAAGGGCAGGCGATGGCTTGCCCTTTTTCAGAAAGAGGATTTTTGTATGGAAAAGATGAGACAAAAAAAGAAAACAAATTTGAGAAAAGAGCTGCCGTTTCATCTAATGCTGCTCCCAGGTGTGATATTTACGATTATTTTTTGTTATGTCCCCATGGTTGGAATGAAGATTGCATTCCAAAAGTTTATTCCGGCAAAAGGATTTTTTGGCGATCAAAAATGGATTGGATTTGATAATTTCACATATTTGATAAATATGCCGGGAGCAATGGCAGCGTTAAGAAATACGATTGTAATCGCGCTGTGGAAAATTGTGTTAAACCTTGTAATACCAGTACTAGTTGCACTTATGCTAAATGAGGTAAAATCAAATAAATTTAGAAGATCTGTTCAGACTGCAATTTATCTTCCATATTTTTTATCTTGGGTTATCTTTGCGGGGGTGTTAATTGATATTTTATCACCTTCAAGTGGTATGATTGGACGTATTTTGAATATATTTGGAATTCAAGCGCCGTTTTTCTTGGGAAGTAACAAGTATTTTCAGCAAACTATCATATGGACAGATGTATGGAAAAATTTTGGATATGGGACGATTGTGTATCTGGCGGCAATCACCGGTATTGATATGAGTTTGTATGAGGCAGCAACAATGGATGGGGCAGGGCGACTTCAGAAAATGTGGCACGTGACGCTTCCAGGAATTCGCATGATTGTAATTCTGATGACTGTACTTTCGCTTGGAAATGTGCTAAATGCAGGATTTGATCAAATACAGAATTTAATAAGTCCTCAAGTATATGCGACTGGAGATATTCTGGATACGTTTATTTATCGTATTGCTATGTTGGATGCACAGTTTGGTCCGGCTACGGCAATGAGTATGTTTAAATCAGTAGTATCATGCTTTTTTATTTCGGTATCGTATTATATCGCGTACAAGTTTTTTGATTATCGTATTTTTTAGAGAGAGGAGCAATGAATATGACAGGTAAAAATAAAAATCGTATCAAAAGTTCATGGAGATCAAAGCTTTTTTCTCTGATTAATGGAATTGTTTTGACATTGTTGGCTTTACTATGTATACTTCCATTAGTGAATGTACTGGCAATTTCATTAAGTAGTAATACAGCTGTTACAGCAGGAAAAGTTATGTTTTTACCAGTGGATTTTACTTTAAAATCATATGAATACGTAGCAAAAAGAGAAGCGTTTTGGAGAGCAATGGGCATTACACTGGAGAGGTGTCTATTGGGTGTGGCGTTAAATGTGCTTTTGTGTATCATGACGGCATATCCACTGTCAAAGAAAAATTCGAGATTTCATAGCCGTACAGCGTATACATGGTTTTTCTTTCTGACAATGTTAATTAACGGTGGTTTAATTCCGAATTTTATGACTGTAAAGAGTCTGAATCTTTTAGGAACTATATGGGCATTAGTATTGCCTGGAGCAGTTCCAGTCTTTAGCGTTGTACTTATGCTTAATTTCTTTAGGGCGCTTCCAGATGAGTTGGAGGAAGCTGCAATTGTCGATGGTGCGAATCAATGGCAGATCATGATGAAAATTTATGTGCCACTGTCAAAAGCATCAATTGCAACAATTTTTCTATTTGCGCTTGTGTATCACTGGAATGCATGGTTTGACGGAATTATTTATATGAATAAACCAGAGCAGTATCCACTTCAAAGTTATTAGAATACTATTCTTGTGGATACACAGTCGACGACTAGTGGAGCACTGGATTGGCAGACGATGTCGCTTGTCTCCGACCGTACAGTAAAATGTGCGCAGATTTTCCTTTCAACGCTTCCAATTATTGCTGCATATCCGTATCTTCAGAAATATTTTGTAAAAGGAATGGTACTTGGATCAGTAAAGGGATAAGGAATAAATGAATGAAAAAACCAGTAAAGGGAAATGCGTTTCATAAGTTGAATATTGCGGTCTTGATTACATGTGTTGCTTTTTTGTGTACTGGGCTGTGCATTAACAAATATTATAAGACAGTTCTAGAAGAACGGCTTATGGAAGATATTGATGTGAGAGTGGTAAAGTGGAAGGATGGCTTTGACAGACAGCTAGATAATCTTCAAATGGCACAGAGCAACCTGCTTTATAGTCAGGGTGTTGCCAAGATAAATATGTACTGGGATTATCGCTCGTCATATGAACGCATGACAGATTGTGTGAACTTGTCAGATAAGCTTAAAGAAATTCGTATTTTATACACATTAATTGACAAGGTTGGTATTTATTTTCCACAGCACCATAAGGTTGTAAGTGGAAATGCGCCTATTCTTGAGTCTTATGAGGAAGATGAATTTTATGATAACAGGCAGTGTTTGTTATCAGATTCAGGGGATCTTTTGCTAACAACATATTATCCATTAGCGATAAGTGGAAAAGAAAACAAGTGTGTATATTATATTCGTTCTGTTATAACTGCTTCGCGTTTAAAAACATTTCTTGAGCAGAACATTCAAATTGATGAAACTGGTTTTGCTGCGGTAGCAGATCAATATGGTAGATTAGTGGCTGTGTATCGGGACAAAACGACACCGCAGGAAGAAAATTGGGAAAATCAAATCAGCTATGAATTAACTGAGGCATTGAAGTATAATGATAATGTAGATGCGTTACGAATAAAATCGGATATTATGATAAGTGGCTCTTACAGTAAAAAATCAGGGCTTTGGATTTTATATGGATATCCGAAGAATGTAATTCAAGATCCATTGAAGAAAACTGTTGTGATGGACGTTATTATGATACTTCTGGTTCTGATACTGTATTTTGCATTCCGATCTTATGCAACGCATATCATTGCGCACCCACTAAATCGGATTATGGAAGCAATGGCAAAACAAAAAATGCCGCCTTTATTGAACATGAATGAAAATGATGAGTTTGCGCAGATTTACGAACAATATAATCAAATGATTATGGATACAAACAGGCTGATGAAAGAAAAGATGGATGCGGAGTATCAGAGTAAGCTTTCACAGCTTCGTCAGCTGCAGTACCAGATCCAGCCACATTTCCTCTATAATAGTTTGTTTACGATATCGAGAATGGCACAACTTGATGATAATGATGAGATTGCTGAGTATGCGAAGCATCTTGGAAAGTATTATCAGTATATTACAAAGTCTAGTGACAGAGAAGTGACGTTTAATCAGGAATTAGAGCAGGTAAAAGACTACTTGTATATTCAGAATATTCGCTTTGAGGATCGGATTGAAATTATTATGGATGAGATGCCAGAGTCGATTATGCAAATAAAAATCGCACCTATGATTTTACAGCCTTTGGCTGAGAATGCATATCAGCATGGCCTGAAAAATATCGCATCAGGCGGAATCATACACATATCAGCCGGATATGAAAACGGATATTTATGGTTTCAAGTGGAGGATAATGGAGATGGAATTTCACCGAAGCAGCTTTCTGAACTTAAGCAGCGCTTGGAAAGGGGAGAAATAAATAAAGAAGAGATTCACGGATTAACGAACGTTCAAGCAAGAATTTCGCTATTATACGGATCAGAAAGCGGCTTGACTGTAAATAGTGGGACTGAAGGCGGATTTTGTGTAAAACTGAGGATTGCTGTTCCAGAAAATGGATAAAAGATTGATAGAAAGGTAGGGTACTTTTTATGTATAATCTGCTTATTGTTGATGATGAGCCACTGATTCTGGAATCATTGTATCAAATGATCAGTAAAAAACGAGATCGACAGTTTGTGGTGTTTAAGGCTGGCTCTGCATTGGAATCTTTAAAAATTTTCAGAGAACACAGAATTGATCTTCTTATGACAGATATTTGTCTTCCAGAGACCAATGGACTGAAATTGCGTGATAAGATTCAAGAAAATTGGCCAGAATGTTTTACGATATTTTTAACCGGTCAGGAGGAATTTGAATATGCGAAAGAGGCGGTAGATGCACATACTGTTTCTTTTGTGCTTAAGGTAGAAGGAGATGAGGCGATATTAGCAGCTATTGATAAAGGTTATAAAAAGATAGAAGCGTATTATAATGAGAAAAGTCGTGTAGTACGGCTGAATCAACAGTTAAATAGTGCGCTTCCACTACTGAAAAGCGGCTGTGTACGAAAAATCATGCATGGTGAAATTACCTCAAAAAATGTAGATGCCATAACGAATGCATTGGCATTTGGAAGTACACAATTTGATTTTAAGGAGAAATTTTTAATTGTAGTTTGTTGGGTAAATGGTTCTTCTGATCAACGGCTGTTTATTGAAAATATCATTGATATTTTGGAAGAAAGTTTAAGGGGAGCATTTCGAACCATTAGCTCTGTCACTGATGAAAACTGCATTATTTTGGCACAATCGGAGGAAAATGACGCAGATAGGCTGCGCGGTTTTTTAGAAATTGGTTTGAATATATGTGACAAAAGTTATGGAATAATTCCCGATGTGTATGTTTATGGAGAAAAAATTGGACTTGAAGCAGCAGATAAGGCATACATGCTTTTAAATTGCAGGCATCTTGAGATTGATGGGGAAACGCATGCGGTAACAATGTATATGCCAAATAATCAGTTTAGTGGGATTTTATGGAGAAAAACTGATAGTGGGTATCATGCGGCAGAACTGGCAGCAAATCAGATGTCGGAGAGTTTGGCGACTGGAAATGAGGAAGCGTACATAAAGGCATATGGTGAATTAAAAGAAAATTGTGGTCAACTGTCTGTGTTAGAAGAAAATGCTCTTTTTTGTACCCTTAGCAGTCAACTGTTAAATGCGATTGCTAACTTTTTGCCACAGGATAACCAGTCGTTTGATGAGATTGATGCACAAAAACTGAGCAATTTTCGAATCTATTCAGATTTTTCCAAGGCAATAAAGGAAATTTATGAGATGGCTCATGTGTATTTCCAAGCGAGGAGATCATTGCATATGGATTCACGAAGCCGAATTGTACATGTTGTAAATTCTTATATAAAAGAGAATTTATCAAAGGATTTGTCAATGGTTGTGTTAGGAGATTATGTTGGACTTAATCCAGCCTATTTGTCAAGAATTTATAAAGAGACAGCAGGACAGTCAATCAATAGTTATATTAGTGATCAGCGAACTGTATTAGCAAAGAAACTATTAAAAGACCCAACAATAAAAATACAGAAAATTGCTGAGATGACAGGAATGAGAACAGCATCATACTTTACTCATTATTTTAAGAAATATGTGGAAATTAGCCCACAGGAATATCGAAATCAGTAAGGATGATGAATACTGAAAAGTGGGAAAATAATTGAAAGGCAGGGCAGAAATATGAAGTTAGAAATGAAAGAAACAGCGACCGAATTTTTGTTTTTTGTTAATAATGAGCCTGCAGCAAGGATAAAAAAGCAAACAGATCGGTTTGATTCATTTGTGTTTCACGAAGGTGATGTAGTAGAGTGGACTTGTAAAACAGCTAAAGAAACAGATCATATGTGTATGGAATTGGAGGATTGTTTTGAGGCAAAACATATTGTGGTACCGGCTGTTTCCTATGACCAGAATCCGTGGGGAAAGGATCATGAATACAAAGGTCTTGAGAAGGATGGAATTCCTTATAGTTTTGCTTATCATAGAACGGCAGTTCCGGGAGCTACTGTGAGCAAGGGTGATCGGGTAAGTCTGGCAGTATGCTCGTCAGATACCGCATCTGGCAGCATGTTTATACAAAATAAAAAAGCAGTGCATCGTTTAATTTGGCCAGAAACGGAGAGCCCACAATATTTGATGGCGGACTGTTTTATGCCAGAATACATAGGTAAAATCAAGCCAAGATGTGAATTTAAGGGATGGATTTTCTTCAGTGATCAGTGTGATGCAGATGAAAAAATGATGTTATATATTTGGAAACAAAATATAAAAAAACTACATCCAAAACAAAGTGCTCAGACAATTTGGGACTGGTCTGTGGAATATGCGAAAAAACTGTATACACACGATGGTGAGATTCATGCGTTTAATATTGGTTTTCGTTGGGATGGAAATGAATGGATAAAAAGGGAAGAGATGAAATATGAGATCGGATGGTGTGGTCAGAATGCATCTCTTGCGGTTTCTCTTTTATATGATTATCAGATGAATGGAAATAAAGATTCATTAGAAAAAGGTCTGTCCGTTTTGGATTGGTGGACCCAAAAGGCGCGTAGTAAAGAGGGATTACTTTTGACTAGATATGATCCGGAAGATAGTTTAATTGATGCTTGCAATTTGGGCACTGCAGGTTGCCAACTGATAGAAGCATATGAACAGTGTGAACGAATTGGTGTCAGAAGACCGCAATATTTGACAGCAGCTCTTGAAATTTGCGATTTTGCAATGGTACATCAGCGACTGGATGGTGGAATTGCAATGAGTTGGAATCGAGATGGATCGATTCATACACTGGAAGGAACAGCAGGTGCATTTCTTATTTTGCCGCTTGTAAAGGCTTTTGAAAGAACACGTGAAGAAAAATATAACATAGCTGCTGTGAGAGCATATTCATATTATTTTAGAGAATTTGAAAATTGCGGATATGGCACATCTGGTGCATTGGATACGTGTTGCATTGACAAGGAATCAGTAATACCTTTGTTGAAAGGTGGAATTATGCTATATGAAGCCACAGGATTTGAGCGATATCTAAAAATGGCACAGAAGGCGGCATGGTATTTATCAACATGGCAGTGGCATCAGAGTGTTGTATATCCGAGTGATTCTATTCTTGGAAAGATGGGTTATGACACATTTGGTGGAACAGCAGTTTCAACCTCGCATCATCATATTGATCCATTTGCACTGTGTTATGTGGAGGACTTAAAAAAGCTTGCAATATTTACTAAGAATACACAATGGGAGAGCAGAGCGTTTGCAATCTGGTACAATGCATCTCAAGGAATTTCTGATGGTACGTTGATGATCGGTGAGACTGGTGTGCGTCCAAGAGGAAGCTGTGATGAAGGAATTTTACATACGAGATGGGGAAGTAATGGTAAGCATTTTGATGTAAGTCAATGGTTGGTTGCATGGCCATGCGCGTTTCGTTTGGAAGTGTTAAGAAAATTGGATAACTGGAATTGGCTTAATGGGGAAGAACAGGAGACTTGGTTATGATACGATATATGAAAAAAGGACAGGATATATTATTTTTTTCTGGTGATATACAGATTGCAAGGTTAATAGGATGCAGTGATGCAAAGGATACATTAACAATACTTGAAGATGGAATTTTTGAGTGGAGGCGTCAGTGTAAGCCTGTCAAGAAAATGTGCATGGAATTGGAAACTTGTTATTCAAGTGAATTTTATTTGATTCCAGGAATTAATTATAATGGAAATGGATTTGGTACATTTTGCGAGTATGAAGGAGATCGATATAATGGAGTACCATGGGTGTATGGCTGGCACCGCGCAGCTATTCCAGCGATGACAATGTCACAGGATGAAAAAATAAGTGTATCACTTATTGGAAAAGCAAACGATGGAGAATCCTGTAGTCTGTTTTATAAAAAAGATTCTAAGCAAATGGTACATCGTATTTTATGGCCAGAAGAAGAGTCACCAAAACAGCTTCGTTTGTATCGGTATGCAGATGTATTCCAGACAAAGATGGAGCCAAGAACGGAATTTTGCGTATGGATTGTTTTTGAGGAGCATCCACAGCAAAGAGCCGGATATCATCGTGCACTTGACTTTTCATGGAAACAAAATTATGCGATAGCAAAAAATCCACTTTCGTTAGCAGAGGTATGGTCATACGGAATTGATTATGCAAAATTGCTTTATACAGAAGAAGCCGATGGCTTTTGCGGATTTAACATCGGATTGTCATGGGAAAATGGAAACTGGGAAAAGCGTAGATATAATAAATATGAAATTGGGTGGTGTGGACAGAATGCATTATTGGCAAATGAATTACTATGTGAGGCAATTAATCATCCAGAAGATATTGAAGCACGGCGCATGGGATTTTCCGTATTGGATTCATGGATAAAATATGCAAATCTTCCTATAGGAGTTGTTCACAGTTACTATGATCCTGGACAAGTGCGTTATCTGGAGGCATGTAATCTTGGAACAGCAGGAATTGAATTTTTTGATGCATATGATTTATCTGTAGAGCTAAAAGAAGAACGAAAATCATATCTGGATGCTGCATTTGCAATTTGCGACTTTGCAGTTCGTGTCCAGAAAGAAAGCGGGGCATTTGCAAAGTGTTGGCATGAAGATGGAAGTGTGGCAATTGAAGAAGGGTCAGTTGGAGCATTTCTTGCACTTCCGTTAGTGGAAGGCTATCGAAGAAGCAAAAATTCGGTCTATTTAAAGGCAGCGAAAAAAGCACTACGCTGGTATGGAAAAGAATTGACTGAGCAAGGCTTTACGACAGCAGGAGCACTTGATATTTTCTCAATTGATAAGGAATCAGCAATTCCACTGTTAAAAGGTGCAGTAAGTATGTATCGTGAAGATAAATCAGAGGAATGGCTAGTACTTGCTGAAAATGCCGCGTGGTACCTTTCAACATGGCAGTATTCCTGTACCGAAAAATTTTCTAGAGAAACAACACTTGGAAAAACTGGATATGATTCATTTGGTGGTACTCTTGTATCGACTGTGCATGAAGGAATGGATTCATTTGCATTATCTTATGTGCCAGAGTTATATGAACTTGGAGAACAAACTGGTCAGACAAGATGGATTGAAAGGGCAAAAGCGATATGGAGAAATGGTTGTCAGCATGTATCAGATGGAACGATGATTATAGATGACCATGTAAGACCAAAGGGAAGTCAAGATGAAAGTTTTGAATTGTCACGCCAATCAGTAATGGGAAGTGCATCAAACTGGCTAGTTGCATGGCCTGGAGCTTTTAGAATGGATATCGTAAGAAAAGTTGGTGCGAAAATTGAGTAAATAGAAGAGGATGCGAAATATGGGAAGAATATTTTATTTGGATGCTGTTAATGGAAATGATAAAAATAATGGAATTACGCCAGACAAAGCGTTAAAAAGTCTTGAAGCTGCAAATCGGATTGCGTTTGGAGAAGGAGACAAACTGCTCTTGAAATGTGGATGTGTGTGGAGAGGAATGCTTTGCCCACACGGAGATGGAGACCGCTTTCAATTTGCACAGATTGGAACATATGGGGATGGAGAAGCACCGTTAATTGATGGAAATGGTGCATATGCAGCGATATTACTGGATGGAGTGAGCTATTGGAAAGTAAATGGACTTCGTATTTGTAACCATAGCAGCGAAAGATGTGTGCGTCAGGGAATTTGCATTAGTGCAAAGCCAGAGGGAATTACAGCAGGAATCGAAATTACTGATTGCGAAATCTTTGAAGTAGAGGGTGAAAATCGACGGGCAATGCCAGTATACCAGAGCATGTATTGGAATGGTGCTGTGTATGTTACCTTTCCAGGTCGTACATCAGCTCAAGATCATCTTCATGACATTATTATCAGCAATAACTACATTCACGATGTTAGAACAAGTGGTATACGTGTAAATCAGCAGGAAGATTTTATAAATGATATTCATCATACACATGTAGTTGTGCGTGGAAATAGGATTGAACGGACTGGATCAGATGGAATTATTGTGGCAAATTGTATTTCTCCATTGATTGACAGTAATGTATGTTTTGATGCAGGAGCACTCGGTACACTTGAAGATACCCAGTTGATTGCCGGTATCTGGGTTTGCGCGACACGGGATGCGCTGATTCAGAGAAATGAAGTGGCACGAACCAGAATGTTTGAAAATGATGGAACTGCGTTTGATACAGACTGGGGAACTGCGGGTACGACAGTTTTTCAGTATAACTATTCGCATGATAATGAAGGGGGATTTTGGCTGGACTGCATGAAGCTGAATCACAATAGAGACTGTGAAAAGACTATTTTGCGCTACAATATCAGTATGAGAGATGGAAGAGGCATTGCCGTATATGATCAGGGCATTTTAACGGAATGGTATGGAAAT
>OGQO01002597.1_pt1 | contig 13767 bp, 14 predicted proteins | sample 1553241 | NCBI WGS metagenome assembly OGQO01 (sample SAMEA2579933, study PRJEB22360) | human gut metagenome | biome: human gut; feature: human-associated habitat; material: faeces | place: Denmark | collected 2008/2010
TATTTCGCCGAAAGGAAATGAAGTGGATGTTATTTCCAGACAGATTGCGAATGCGCATACTGGATTTAACCTGACCATGACGCTGATCTGGATTCCATTGATTCCAATTATGGTGAAAATCGTAATGTGGCTTGTGTCGGATAAGAAAAATGAAGAACAGAAATTATTGAGTATGCCGAAGTATCTGGACACAAAACTGATTGCCCAGCCGACAGCAGCGCTTTTACTTGTGGCGCGGGAAATTATGAACTGCAGCGATATCGTGGCACAGATGCTGGATAAAATCCGTACCAGAGGCGGAAAAAATGAGGCAGAAGTGGATGCCTTTGTACAGGAGCATGCAAAAAGCCTGCAGGCATTGAATACCTCTATTAATGATTATCTTGCATCGATGTATTCCGAAGGAGTGCTGAATGAAGAACAGGCAGCACAGAGCGCGGGAATGCTCTATATATTGTGCGACATTGACCGGATCGGACAGCTGGCATTGGATATTACGGTAAATTTGCAGGTGCAGAATAAGGGCAAACACAAATATTCCAAAGAAGCTGTAAAAGAATTGAAAAAAGCGATTGACCAGATTTGCACAATTTATAGAGAGTCCATTCAAAGAATTTCCGGAGATGACGATATTACCATTCAGGATGTGCAGTCACAGAAGGAAAGTATTATGAATCTGGACGAGAAAATACGCAAAAATCACATTTCCAGAGTTGGAAAAGGAAAATGTGATTCGAAGCTGACAGCCCCATTTAATGAAGTGCTGCACAATATTGAACGTATTGGAAACAGTTGCGTGAACCTGGTAGAAGTTGCAGAGGATAAAGCCATCATGCAATCCCTTTTAGCTGAGGATTAATACGATGGGGACGATGAAAAATACCCTGGTGCATATGGCAAACGGATTGCACCGATTGGAACAATTATTACAGAGAATGATAAACAAACAGGAGCAGAAACAGATGAAAAAAACAGAACAGTGTTATACAAACAGGGAACTTTCCTGGTTACAGTTTAATGAGAGAGTGTTAAACGAGGCGGGAAATCCAAGAGTGCCGCTTGCAGAGAGACTGACCTTTGCATCCATTTACCAGACGAATCTGGATGAGTTTTTCATGGTGCGTGTGGGAACACTCATGATGCAGATGAATGCGAAAGAAAAAGTACGGGAAAACAAAACCGGAATGACCAGTGAGGAACAGGTACGGGAAATTTTAAATCAGGTCTGTGTTTTGGAAAAGAAAAAAGCCAAGATTTACGAGCAGCTGATGGGAGAACTGGAACCGAAGGGAATCCGTATCATTAATTTCAATAAATTGTCCAACGAGGAAGGACGATTTTTGGAGCAGTATTTTGATGCACATATTGCGCCATTTTTGTCACCAATGATTATTGGAAAACAGCAGCCGTTCCCATTTCTGGCAAACAAACAGCTGTATGCAATTGTACTTCTGACAACAGGAAAGGGCAAGAAAAAGACAGGAATTGTGCCTTGCTCAAACAGCGTGTTTAAGCGACTGATCGAGATACCAACGAGACCGGGCTGCTTTATGCTTTCGGAGGAATTGATTCTTCATTTTATTTCGAAGCTTTATCCGAAATACTATATTCGTGAAAAGTCCATTATGCGTGTGACGAGAAATGCGGATATTGATGCGCATGATCTGTACGATGAAGATATGGACTATCGAAATATGATGGAGCAGCTAATCAAAAAGAGAGTCCGTCTGGATCCGGTGCGTGTGGAATTAAGCAGAAAGATTAATGATAAGGCAACTACCGAATTATCAAATTTCCTTGAGATTGGTACTTCACATATTATTAACGTAAAGACACCGTTGGATCTTTCTTTTGTATTTGAACTACAGAATTATCTGCGTGATCGTTCCGAATTGTTTTATGAGAAGCGCACACCGAGAGATACACCGGAATTGTCGCTGAAAGAGAGTATTCTCGATCAGGTGGAGAAGAAGGATGTGTTGTTATCCTATCCATTTGAAAGCATGAAACCATTTATTAAAATGTTAAATGATGCAGCAGAAGATCCAGATGTAGTATCGATTAAGATGACATTGTACCGTGTCGCGGACAGAAGTAAAATTATTGACGCATTGATCGAGGCGGCGGAGAATGGAAAAGAAGTGGTTGTGCTTGTGGAACTGCGTGCACGATTTGATGAGGCAAACAATATTGAAATGTCTCACCGTCTCGAAGATGCGGGTTGCCAGATTTTATATGGACTCGGAGATTATAAAGTACATTCCAAACTGTGTCTGATCACGAAGAAAACACCAACAGGATTTGCCTATATTACACAGATCGGAACCGGAAATTACAATGAGAAGACATCCCGGCTTTATACGGATCTGTCCCTGCTCACTGCAAATCAGAAGATTGGTGCGGATGCGGCAAAAGTGTTTATGGCATTGCAAAAAGGCGAAGTGGTAGAAGATGTGGAGGAACTTCTTGTAGCACCAAAGTGTTTGCAAAACCGTGTCGTTGCAATGATCGATGAACAGATTGCAAATAAGAAGAGCGGAAAAGCCGCGTATATTGGAGTGAAGATCAATTCCCTGACGGATAAAGTATTGATTGATAAGCTGATTGAAGCGTCACAGAATGGTGTGCAGGTAGATCTGATTGTGCGGGGAATCTGTTGTCTGAAGCCACAGATCCCGGATATGACAGAAAATATCCGTGTGGTCAGTGTTGTGGGACGTTTTCTTGAACATTCAAGAATCTATCGCTTTGGCGTAGGCGATGCGGAAAAGATTTATATCGCATCGGCAGATTTTATGACAAGAAATACGATACGGCGTGTTGAAGTTGCAGCACCGATCTATGACGAGAAGATCCGTGAGCGAATCCGTTACATCTTTGATATGATTATGAAGGATGACGAAAAGGGCAAGGAGCAGAATGCCCAGGGATTGTACGAAAATCGTGTGATCAATGAGATACCGGTAAACTCACAGGAGGTCTTTTATCAGGATGCATATGACCGTTGTGTAAAAGAAGTATAATATAATACACAAAACAAAATGTACAATATAGTGCACAAAAGAATAAGGTTGTATATTATAATACAGCAGAAAAGCCCGGAACAGCATTACTGATAAGCAAGGGAAAAGCTTTTTCTAAAGAATCCAAGCAACTTACCCCGATCACTGAATCAACTACCCGATTCTGTATCAAGCCTACCACGGAAGTAAAACCTTCCGCGACAATACTCATTATGCCCAGACTTTCCGCTTTATCTTGAAGATCGGGAATCGAACAATGACTACATCGATGGCATAAAAGACCTAATTCATCAATTTCCGCCTGGCATTTAGCAGAATTACTCAAACACTTAGGTAGTAGTAATACACGTCTCTCATAGGGAATGGAAGCGACCGTTTCCTTCCATACTTGATTATGGATCTCTACCATCAGCCACCCTCTTACCTCTACGTCTAGTGCATACTCACGAATCAATTGATCCGCGAAGTTCGACAAATCGTCCAAGGACAGTGGGGGCTGGATCGTTAAATCGTCCACAAATGCTTGAATTCGATTACGCAATTCATCCCGTTCAGCATAAGATGCCGGTATGTTATGTATCAGTTTGTTTTCCATGCGTACTCAAAGATTAACCGTAAGCTCCAAATCCAAAAAAGTATTTCTTCTTCAAGAGTCTGTAAAAAACATTCTGCTCGGGAATCTCCTCCCCTTCCATATCATGACCGGGAACCGGGTTCATTTTCTGATATTCCTCCCTTACCGTACCCCGAGTCGTAGTATCTATCGCACCCTGTTGTTCCAAGAATCTCCACATTTTTCCGGGATCTTCCAAAAGGATACAGCCCCTGGATGTCTCGGCTGTCATTTTCCGCAGATCCGCCAAAAACCTTGAATCACGGAATAGCTCCACCAAGTTTGAGGCATCCCCATTAATAAAGTCCCTAGCCATCTGTAAAGGCGGGCAAAACTCGATCGCCCCCGACGGAGATATATGATGGCTCATACCCGTCGCCGCCGGACATAGGGCTTTTCCCTTATCATCCCAATAAGTATCGATAATAAACAAGGGCGCATCCCTCCGTTGCTCGACAATAAACCGACGGAAATCCCTAATTTGCTCCTTAGTCAACGCATTCTCCACATTAGGAACCGCTCCCACCGGACGATAGATATAATACCACAAATAGAGCGCACCCTCCCTAGCCATCCGTTCGATATGGGCCCGACTCACCAAATCCTCATAATTACTCCGGCATATACTGGCAGCTACACCGAAAATCAAACGGGCTTTCCGACAGGCACGCACTCCACGGATCGTACGATCCAATACGCCATCTTTCCCACGGCGGATATCGCTCTCGTCTTTCAATCCTTCGATACTGATCAGAGGAGTAACATTTCCCATCTTTTTTAAGCGAAAGGCCACCTCTTCTGTCAGCAAAGTAGCGTTGGTAAACAATTGGAAGTAGCAGTCCGAATGTTTCTCCATGGTTTCCAACAGACCTTTATACATCAAAGGCTCTCCTCCCAGTATCCCGAAAAAATAAGAACCTTGTCTTTTACTTTCGGTTATAATACCATTCAATTGGGCTATAGAGAGGGCTTTCCTGCCACCGGCAGAGACCCAACAACCGCTACAACTCAAATTACAGCTCTCCGTGATGGATATCATCACGAATGCGGGGAAAAACGGAGCGCCTAATGCTTGTCGCTTCTCAAATGCGGCCATGTTCCGGAAATTACGCCAACCGAAATTGTACATGAACTTCCATATCAGACGAGGCGAACATTCCTTGAATATCCGTGAAGAGGTCCTTGCAGTCGCTATGTATTCGTTAAATCTCATTGATTATCTTTTTTCAAGAAAGAGACACCGGCTCTTCGTTGTGCCAAACGTGCCCGAAGTGTATCCGCATAAACCGTTTTCGCATCGATGGAAACCGCCAATTCCTCATCCTTCAAACCCCCATTGATCGGAGATTTCTCATATTTGGGAAATATAATCGCTTTATTCGGGCACATCCGGGCACAAGCCGGACAATTATTCTTACAATTCTGGGGCTGTTTTACAGTTACGACACCGTCTTCTATCGTATAAACACCGAACAGGCAGAAGTCATGGCATTTACCGCAGTCCGTACAACGTTCTTTATCCAATGTAGGATACCAAGCATCGACACCAATCTTGACCGGAAAAGAAGATACCGACTGGCGAATAACCTCCTCTTCCTCCATTTCTACGGGACTAACCTCATATGCGAATCCGAAAGAATCCAAAATCGCTTCCATACCCTCATTCCGGATATCCAATACACGAGAAGTTTCCATTCCCACGGAAGCGAAAAGGGAACGGATCGCCCTCGGATAGCAAGCGATAATCGTGGATGAGGCGACATCCGGCAAATCCGATGTTCTCTCCCTCACTTTCTCACATAGATCAGGCTCTACTACCACATCATATCCTTCTTGCCTTAAAAAGGCCGCCACCTTTACCACTTTCTCCTTATCTATAAAAGAGCGGGAGGCACAAGTACAAATCGTAACTCTATTATTATATAGCATTTCCATCAAGTATTATTATTCGTCTTTCGCAATATTACAAACAATATCCAAACACTAGTACAGCATCCGGCGCAAGGCGAAAAATTGAGTACTTATCACGAAAAAAGGCGATTTCCGTACCATACAGAAACCGCCTTCTTGTCAACATCACATCAAGCTAAGGTTACACTCATTTATTATCAGCCAAGTAAATATCCGTAAATGTCACAGCGCCAGTTAATCGGTTATTATTATTAGTAACATTCAACAATGTGACATACTTACGATACTGATTATCGCTCAAAGCACTTTTCATCAATTTCAGATTTCCATAAACAGCTTTCTGCAATCGCTCCTCCTGACGTTTCGTGTCTCTACTCAAGCTTTCCTTTTGTTGTCCTTTAAAATATTCATTAATGTCATATACCTCATCCATCTGAGATGGGGTCAAATCCAAGTAAGAACTTAATTTGCCGAACTCTACCGCAAACGGTTCTTTATTACCATTTTCATTCACACATTGCGCTTTCGCAAAACTTACTGTAGCACTAATACCTAAAATCGCTACTGCCATAAATAACTTTCTCATAATACCTAAAATTTACCTATTAAAAAATCAATAACATAACAAAACAACCAACCAATCCTAATCAAGATAGCCTAAACATTCTTTCGACTTCAGACCAATCCTTTTACCAAACCATTAACCTATTCTATAGTATGATAACTTTGAGAAATATCAACTTACATATCATCAATACATCTCTTTGTTTCTGTTACAAAGATGGTGAATTATATAATAGATAGTTTCTAGTTTATGACGAAAGGGAAAAAAACGGGATTCAACACGAAAACAGCAAAAAAATGCCGATTCTTAATGAACCGGCATTGATATTAAGTACTATTCTTGACTGACTATCCAAGACTTAAACTCGGATGCTTTATTTTTACTAATATAAATTCGCTCAGGGACTTCTATATCGAGAGTGACTAATAAACGGCTATCAAACCAAATCGTAATATCCTTTACACTGTCACGGGAAATTATAAACTGTTTATTCGCACGAATAAACTCCGCCGGATTCAACGAAGATATAATTTGTTCCAATGTTTTAGCATACGGATACGAACCTCCATTCCTTAAATAAATATAAGTATTCTTATCCGCCGTATAGAAACAAGATACCTCATTCAAACCAATAGGCAATAGTTTATCCTTGACAGGTATCAACAATTTATCCTTATATTTCGGGCTTAAAGACAATTGCGTTAATTGAGATAAATAGTGTAAGACATCCTGTTGGTTCCATCTACTGAATTTCTCTAATGAGCGGTTTAGTTCCTCTGGTTTTACGGGTTTTAATAGATAGTCTATACTATTCACCTTAAACGCATCAATCGCATACTGGTCGTACGCTGTCGTAAAAATAATCGGAGTCTCCACCTCTATCTGATCAAAGATCGCGAAAGCGGAACCATCCGACAAATGAATATCCATAAATAGCAAATCCGGTTTCGGATTGGCTTGCAGCCAACGAACCGTTTGCCGGACACTCTCCGTATTCCCCATTATCTCTATGGAAGAATCCAAGCTCAGTATCATATCTGCCAAATTCTCATAGGCGGCAGTCTCGTCTTCTACGATCAATATTTTCATATAGCATTATTTTAAAGGAAGATAGACCTTGAACATTTGTTCATCTGATTCTACCCTTATTTGTTTATCCATTAACAGTAAAAAACGGTTTTCCAAATTCTTTAGTCCAGTCCCATTTGTATCGGGAGGTGTCAACTTTGGATAAATAGGGTTCGTAACGACTAATTCCATTCGCTCATTCAACTCTATCCGTATATCCATTCGATGATCACTATCAATAATATTATGTACGGTAGCATTCTCCACCAAAGGAAGCAAAGAAAGAACCGGTATCCGCAAATTCCACTTATCTTCGGGAATGTCGATCGTAAAAGTCAGCTTATTGGCAAAACGCACCTCCATCACATGGCGGAAAGCCTCAATGAACATCAATTCCTCTTTCAAGGCAACCAACCCTCTTTTATCACTCTGTAAGATATAACGGAAAATATCAGATAACTTTGTCACATAAGATAACGTATGCTCATCGTTCTTTTTCCGGATCAAGGAGGAGATCCCATTCAAGGCATTGAAAAAGAAATGAGGATTTATTTGGTTAGCCAAAGCATCGCACCGACTCTGCAAACTCTCGATGCGCAACTTCTCTATCTCTTGCTCTTTTTCCCGTTGCTTGGTGAAAAGCATCGATATATATCCGATAAAGGTACACAACAGACAAGTAACAAAGAACTGGAAGATCAAGATACTTCCCATGCAATCCGTCTTACGAGTACAAAATGAGATCCCGAAAGATATCGTCGCATAAAACAGATAAGCGATAAAGGAAAACAAGAAATTCTTCCATAACCGTTTCGTAAACAATGATGTCTGGAGCTTACCCAGATTATAGCGAAGCAACAGATAGATGAACGTCAAGAAAAATAGAAAACGATACGTGAAAAACGCAAAGAACCCAAAGTACTCGGACTTGCTCAGAAAACTCAACTCCCAAGGTATCCACGCAATATTCGTATAGATAATAAAGATTGCGCTAATCAAGCTGACCAGCGGGAGCTTACGTGAAATAGATGTCTCAAATGAACTCATAAATATCCTATAGTTTTTCAAAATACAAAGTAACATCAATTTTTCACGACTTCTCTCATTGTTTGAAGCAAAACGAAAAAAAGAAGATTGAAAACGAAAAAGCAACCTGCTATCCAACAGGAATCTTTAATACCTGACCCGGACGTATATCAGGACTGGACAAACCATTCGCTTTCTGTAAAGCCGCCGTACTAACCCCCGGATACTTTTTCGAGATAGAATACAAGGAATCTCCGGATCGTACCTTGTAAGACACAAAGCCTTTCTGGTCCGTGGCAGATGAGGGCTGGGTTATCTTTTTAGCCGAGGCTGAAGCGGTAGAAGACCTCTCCGCAGGTTTCGCTGTCGTTTTAGTCGAAGCCGAGGCAAAAGCGACACCCCCATTATCTACATATAATCTTAACCGTTTTCCTTTCGCTACCCGGTTGGAGCCTAGCCCGTTCCATTTACGGATATCTTTCGCTGTCACTCCATAGCGATTAGCGATCGTATAAAGATTCTCACCACTTAACACCACGTGGGTGATTTTTTCCCGAGTCGCACCATTTGGTAGAGAGCCATTCGAGTTACTCGCAGGAATACAATTCGCCAGCAGTTCCTCGATCCGATGTGTATAGACCGTATCTTCTTTATCAATGAAAGCATAGGTTTCCGCCGCAGGTAACTTCAAAACCGAAGGGCGGGTATTACCCGGAACGATGTCTCTTTTATATTGTGGATTTAACGCACGCAACGTCTCAATATCTACTTGCAATAGATCCGATACCTGCTGCAAATGTAGGGCATTATTCACCATGACCGTATCCGTGGCTAGCGGCAAGCTGGTTTGCATCGGACAGATGTTATGCTCGCAATAATAATTCATGACGTAATTGGCGGCGATAAATAAGGGGACGTATGAACGAGTCTCTTTCGGTAAATAAGGGAAGATATCCCAGAAGTCCGTCTTGCCCCCCGAACGACGGATCGCTTTATTCACGTTGCCCGGCCCGCAGTTATAAGATGCCAACACTAAATTCCAATCCCCATAGATAGCGTACATATCCTTGAAATACTTACAAGCGGCCTCGGTCGCTTTCAAGGGGTCCCGGCGCTCGTCCACCAAGCTATTAATCTCCAAGCCATAGCTCTTACCCGTAGGAAGCATGAATTGCCATAAACCACAAGCACCCACACGAGAGAGGGCTACCGGATTCAAGGCACTTTCCACGACGGCGAGATATTTCAATTCAATAGGCAGGTCATGCTCATCCAACACCTGCTCGATTATCGGAAAATAAAAGTCCGCCATCCCCAGCATATAACGCACTAAATTTCGTTTACGCTCCGCATATAAGTCAATACAATCACGCACTATATTATTATAGGGCAAAGCGATCACGCTGGGAAGCCTAGACAGGCGGTCGATATAGACCGAATCCGGGAAATAGACATTCTCGTCGTCATCATGGCAAAAGTCCTCTCTTTTTGAGAAATATTGCACATGCCAAGTACGGAGCAAACTATCCACGTTCGCATCCAAGCTTTCCGGAATCAATCCGACCTCAGACTCCAGCGAGCTTAAGGTATCTTTTTCCTCAATTCGGGTCTCTTCCTGCGCATAGACCAATGAGACCAAACAATTTAAACAAATTAGTGCTAGCAGGTATCTTTTCATGTATATCAGAATTTTAGACTGCAATTCAATCCGTAAGTACGAGGCGTGACACTCGTCTTCGGACTAACAACCGGCTCCAAATGCAAGGATAAATCCGGTGATATATCAAAATCGAATAACTGGGCATCCACGTAAGCATCCACGATACTCAACGCATACACCCCGACCGTAATAATTATACTCAAGTCTCTATATCGACGAAAATAATCCTTCTGTCTTTTCAATTGATCCTTGAAATTGGAATTATTAATCGCATCCTCAGGAGCCATGGAAGTCAAGTCTTGCCAACTTTTACTCCAAGCATCCGGATTTTCCAGATTCTTAGCGGCATCATACATGATATCCTTATAAGCTGTCGAATAATCCTTATAGTTCTTGTTGTTCCAAGTCACGGCATACATACATCCCATCAAGCCACCGTAAACGATCGGTAATTTCCAATATTTCCGGTTATAGATCTGTCCCAGACCCGGTACCAAGGCGAACAAGACCGCTTTTGTCGGATTCGGCTTAAAAGCCAGCTTCATCTTCACTTCCGGTACACCCACCGAATCGGCCGCCATCAAGACGGCTTGCACGGTAGAATCCGGGGCAACTACCTCCACGGAATCGGAAACTATAGCAGGAACGACTTTCTCCGTCTTATCCTCCTGTGCGTTACCCATCCCAGCATAGCACATGAATCCGATCAAAAGGAGTATGATTCGATTTCTCATTTCAATTTATCCAGTAACCCGATCAATTGCTCCAACTCTTCTTCCGTGGCGAAGGGAATCGTAATTTTTCCTTTTCCCTTCTCATTACAAGTCAACTGGACTTTCGTATTGAAGTAACGGGACAAATGATCTTTCAGCAATTTAAACTCTTCCGGAAGTATCGGCTTACGATCCGATTTTTTCTTTTCCGGCAATTCCGGTTGTATTCCCTCGGCTATATTACGCACCATCTCCTCCACATTACGAACGGAGAGCCCTTGAGCCAATATCTGCTCATATAAAGCCAATTGAACCTCCGGGTCATCCACAGGGATCAATGCCCGGGCATGTCCCATATCGATCTTCTTATCCTTCAATCCTACTTGGATCTCGGCGGGAAGTTTCAATAAACGAAGGTAATTAGCGATCGTAGCACGCTTCTTTCCAACCCTTTCGCTCAGCCCCTCTTGGGTCAAGCCGTAATTATCGATTAATTTTTGATAAGCTAACGCAATTTCGATAGAGTTCAAGTCCTCTCGTTGGATATTCTCTATCAAAGCCATCTCCACCACGTTCTCGTCGGCCGCCGTCTTAATATAAGCGGGGATACGCTCCAAACCCGCTTTAAGCGACGCACGATAACGGCGTTCACCAGAGATGATCATATATTGCTCGGGGCCGATCTCCTTCAACGTAATCGGCTGAATCACGCCTAACGAGCGGATAGAGGTAGCCAACTCCTCCAAGGTCTCTTCCTCAAAGACGGATCGAGGTTGCTCCGGATTAGGCTGGATCTTGCTTAACTCGATCTCACTAATAGACGATGAACCACCTGTCTTCAGGTCATCCATCGTAATTAACGCGTCTAATCCACGGCCTAACGCCGATCTTTTTAATGCTGCCATAATCCTTTATTTTTTTCAATAATCTCCTGTGCCAACTGCATATGGTTGATAGATCCTTTCGAATCCGCGTCATACAATAAGACAGGTTTACCGTAACTGGAAGCCTCGCTCAACTTCACGTTTCGTTGGATCACGGTAGTAAATACCAAATCACGGAACGGACGTTTCACTTCCTCATAAATCTGGTTCGCCAAACGCAGGCGGGAATCATACATAGTCAAAAGGAATCCCTCTATCTCCAGTGCCGGGTTCAGCTTTGATTTGATAATCTTGATCGTGTTCAACAACTTACTGATACCTTCCAAGGCGAAATACTCGCATTGTACCGGGATAATCACCGAATCGGCGGCTGTCAAGGCATTCACGGTTATCAATCCCAAAGAAGGAGAGCAGTCGATCAGGATAAAATCGTACTTCTCTTTCAGCGGTGTCAATATCTGCTTCAATATCCGTTCACGATTCTCCAAGTTTAGCATCTCGATCTCCGCTCCCACCAAATCGATATGAGAGGGGATGATATCCAGTCCTTCCACTTCAGTCTGTGTGATAGCGCCACTCGCATCCTCACCGTTCACCAGACATTCATAGATAGAAAGTTCTACATTACGTATGTCCACACCCAGACCGGATGAGGCATTCGCCTGCGGATCAGCGTCTACGACCAGCACCTTTTTCTCAAGAGCGGCCAATGACGCAGCCAGATTAATCGTGGTGGTTGTCTTCCCGACTCCACCTTTCTGATTTGCTAAAGCGATAATCTTTCCCATACTATACCTAATTAATTCGAGGGCAAAACTAAACATTAAAAACAGAACCAAACAGGGTTCAATCAAAACAATGCTTGTTTTGTTGATAAATCGCCCTAACTGTTGATAACTCGCAAATATAAGCAGAATAAATCAAATAGAGGGTTATAAGGCTGGTATATAGGTGTTTTTTTGGAAATGATAACGAAGTTTTAACACGCATCTAAGTTCATAGCATTCAACCGTCGACGAAAAGCGATCGCTATATTCTTACGAGCAAACTCAGTCAATCCCCTAAATGTGGTACGTTGTTTCAGTTCCTCTAAAGGCATAGTGAAGAGCAACTTGGCTAAACACTCATCCGCAAAAGAATTAGAGACCACATTCACACCGGTAAAATCTAATACGACTTTATCATTCTCCGCTATCAGTCGCAATAACAACTCACGAGCTTTCTCGCCGAGTTGCCTAGTACCCAAGTTCTCATTTATCGTAACAAATTTAAATGTCGTCATCTTAATCATTGCTTTTATATTACCATAATTGTTCCAGATCATCAGTCGGAGCGAATTCCTCATTAAATTGTGACTCACAATCTGTACGATTCTCTACGATCTCATTCGGATCAAGTTCAAGATTTGTACGAATATCAAAATAAACAATCGTACCCTGCCATAATGCTGATAGGCTCACACAAGTTTCCTTACCGTCATAAACTAAAGCATGAGTCCCTGAATGAATTTCCAAGCGTATTCCCACATTTTTTATGAGCCTTGATGTTGAATAAAGCCCAAAGCCCATTCCTTTCCCATCCGTTACCGTGTCTTGAATACTTTTTTCTATAGCCTCTGCCTCAGAGAGATTCGCATACAACGGATTTTGCGCCAATGATTGCCGAATCCCAACCCCATCATCTGCTACTAATATCTGAATCATCGATCTAGCAGGGCTATACAAAGAGATTGCAGTCCCACAGTTTTTACCTGAATGAGTCAAAACATTATCTAGCACTTCATAAAAGCAGTAACTTAACGCCTGCATCACACTTAGCTCTACGCACGATATCTGAATATACATTATAGATATTCTCATTATCGAACACTTCAATCAGAGGATGCCCCTCACTTTCATTAAAGTAACGTTTTAAAAGACTATCTACATTCATATCTTACAGCTTTATCTCTTTTTAGCAAAGATAATATTTTCTCTGTACTAAAACCTCTTTTCTTATAAAAACATTATTCCCAAAAGGATTCCTACGATTATCATTCTGACAATTTGTAATATCAACTTCCGGAGAATCGATTTTTCCGGGCAGACGGGCAGTTCGTGCGCAAATACGAGAAAAAATTTCGGCAATCATTTGCATGACAATCCTTTATCGAAAAACGGCCTTTTATTCTAGCGAGAATTATTCATCGTAATTCATATCCATTGGGTTATTGGGGCGATTCCATAGGGTTACGACAGGGAAGTAACTGGGTTACGATGCCTATTCACGACTACTGACAACCCTATCCATGACTACTTACGATGC
>OGQO01002600.1_pt1 | contig 13745 bp, 15 predicted proteins | sample 1553241 | NCBI WGS metagenome assembly OGQO01 (sample SAMEA2579933, study PRJEB22360) | human gut metagenome | biome: human gut; feature: human-associated habitat; material: faeces | place: Denmark | collected 2008/2010
CAAACCTGGTCAAGGCACAATGTTTACAATAAGATTTGACGGCAATGAGAAAAGATAAGATTTTGTTAGTTGAGGACGACTCGACCCTTTCATTCATCGTTCAGGATGCGTTGACTCGTGAGGGTTTTGATGTTGTATGTGCGTCTAATGGTGAATCCGGGCTTAAAATGGTTAAAGATACCAATCCGGATATTATTGTTGCTGATGTGATGATGCCTAAGATGGACGGATTCGAGATGGTCAGGATAATACGCCTTACGTCGCCAGCCGTACCCGTACTTTTCTTAACCGCGAGAACGGCTCTTGATGATGTTGTAAAGGGTTTTGAACTCGGAGCCAATGACTATATACGCAAGCCATTTCAGATTCTCGAACTTGTGGTGCGCATAAAAGCACTGTTAAAACGTAATCAGCAAGGAGTGACAGAGGACACCAATCTTGCTATCGGCGACTGTTCACTTGATTTTGCTTCTCAGCGTCTTGCGATTGGTTCTGAGACAATCGAACTGACGCATACGGAAGCCGTTATTATTGATGAACTGTTCCGCCATCCAAATGAAGTGGTCGAAGCAAAGACTCTGATGTATCGCATCTGGCAGAATGATGACTACAATAATCTCAACCGCCTACATGGTTTCATCTACAAACTGCGCAAATATTTGTCTAAGTCAACAAGCCTCGAACTTCTAAATGTCCGAGGCATTGGTTACAAACTGGCTTTGAACATTAAATAAAGTCAATTTATGCTCTCGGAGGCTATGTTTTCACGGATTCTATGGAGCTGACGGCGGGAGATATTGAGATAGGTGGCAATCTCTCCGAGTGAGACCAAATCAAACAGACGGGGATAACGGGTGAGCAACTGGCGATAGCGTTGCTCAGGAGTAGAACGGTAGTTGTTTAGTACCTGCTCGTAAGCCTGCTCAAACAAAGCATCCAGGAACTTGATGTAGAGTGTTGGATCAAACATCAACCTCTCACGAATCAGTGAAGAAGGTATGACAAGAACATCTGAATCCTCAAGGGCTATGATGTCGGTAGGCATCTTCTTGCCGTGCATCGAGCTGATATAGTTGGCGAGAACCGAACCCTCGAACACAAGACCGACTGTTTTGGCATTGCCGTCATTGTCAATCAGCGAGTGCTTGAAACCGCCTGACACAATCCATCCGGCATTTTTGAGAACTTTGCCCGTGCGTGCGAAATATTCACCGCGACGGAAATGGTGCAGCCTGCCATGCTTCTCGCATAACTCCTTCCAGAACGAGAAGTCGAGAGCCTCTTCAAATGCGTTGAACTGTGCGGACATCGGTAACAAACTTCAGATTATCATGATACAACTATAATGCGGGATGATAAGACACATCCCATAAATATTATAACGTAAAAAAGCTGATAATATTTTACGTTAAACCTAACAGCCTCATATATTTATGAGCATTATATCGAGGCGTTTAGAAAAGGTAGATTACATATGAATATGAGTCAGTTATTTAATTCTGTATCGTTCTCATACAGTCAACAGTATTATATGAAATAAGACAGACAACCTCGGCATGGATGTCGAAATTGTCTGTCTTTGGATTATAATCCTGCCGGTCGATATGCCGGACGGATATTCGGTGGCAGGGATTGATAACGATGCTGAGGTTATGCGACCATCGACTCCTTGGAGCCATTGGAATGAGTGGGAGCCTCCACTTGATGAGATTGCTGTGGCTGGTCATCACGCTTGACTTCCTCGCCGTCCTGTTCCTCACGTTTTGGAGCGAGGGCGGCGGTAATCTTGCGGTCGAGGGCGGCGAGGTCGGATTTGAGCTGCTTCAGTTCATCCTCTTTGTCCCATGACTTCGAGATGATGGCATCGAGCTGGGGAACATCTGCTTTGAGTTTGGCGGTACGTTCCTCATATTGGGCTATGATGCCGGGGATTTTCTCCAGAGCGTTGACGAAGTTCATGCAGGCGGCATGGGTGTCGCTCATTGCGATGAAGCCTTAAACTTATGGCTCATTCCATCATAAAAACAGTAGTGAAATGTGTGCGTTAGTGCTGTTTTTTGTCATACAAGTAAGTTATATTTATTATCAAACACATCACACCAATATATTAAAAATTACCACTTATTAATCAAGCAGTATAAATGTCTATTGAAAAGAGAAACCTAATAAAAATATAGGGTCGATGACTCGGCCATTTCTTTTGAGGGTGATGTGAAGATGCGGGGCCGTGGAGCGACCGGTGGAGCCGACATGGGCGACAGGTTTGCCGGGAAAGACTTTTGAGCCGATGGGGATATTGGGTTTGCGGATGAGATGGCAATAGCTGACGGTGAAGTTGCCGTGGCGTAGTTTGATATAGTTGCCGGAGCGAGAATCATAGCCGATGTGTGCTACCTCGCCAGGCAGCATTGCGTATATGGGGGTGCCGGCTTTGGCTGAAAGGTCAAGGCCGTTGTGATGTTCTGACATCTTTTTTCCGAATGGATTACGGCGTTTGCCGAAGCCGGATGTAATGTGCAGTTTCCCCTTGAGAGGCGGATGATACCAGTTGACGCCTCCGTTTGTTAATGGAACTTTTTCTTCCCTCTCCTTCTGAAAAGTGTTGTTGGAAACAACCGCCATTGTATCTGCAATCTGAGTAGAGACTTTTTTATTGAGGCGCGACCCGGCAGGCGCAATCGTATTGAACTGCGCCGATGCCGATAATGACAGGGAAATGAATATTGTGATAAGAACGGTTTTCATCGGGAGCGCAAAGATACAACCGAAATCCGATATGGCCGAATGATAATGCAAAGTTTAACTAATTATAAGAAAGGAGATTATATTTATATTTTGGTCCATGAGTGCCGGAAAGTAGTGCCGATTTTCTGATAAAGATAAGGAACTATAAAAGAAAGGCTGCCGGGAGACAGTTCTTCGTTTTCATGCCTGTAATGCCTATATCTTTGCCGAAAATAATTTTCAAACCGATTAAAATATGAACCAATCACAGAAATTCACAGAGAACGATATCCCCTACAACATCCTTAACCGATTCGGCTTTACCCGTGAAATGATCGAGGACATGCCGGACGCGATAATCACGAAACTGAAAAACGGACAGACTACCCCTGTCCTGCCCATTCAGGTCACAGCAGACAACGGCGACAGGATTCTGTCAGCCGCCAAGCTGTCGCTTTATAGAAACGACAACGGAGAAGTCCGCATCATGTTCTATCCCAAGCTCGAAAAGGCAGAACTCTCGCGCTTTTCCCCGCAGCAGCAGAAGGCTCTCAACGACGGCGAATCCGTCGTCAGCGACATGACGATGCCGGACGGTAAGAAAGCCCCGGCCTTCTACCAGATAGACCATGAGACCAACCAGCTCATGTCAGTTCCCGTCGCCGTAATCGACCATAACATCAAGTTCATCGCCGATGAACTGCACCTCTCTCAGCCGGAAGTCAACTGCATACGCAACGGCAAGCTCCTGTCAGCCGACTATCAGGATACGCAGTGGACACTCGGCGTGTCACTCAGCGAAGCCCCCGGTATCCGTGTGGTCGCCGGTGATGAAAAGGCATGGCGTGACGAGGAACGCCGTGAGTACGGCAAGTTCAACTTCGGGTTGAACGGCTGCTGGATTGCCAATGACGAGGGTGGTCTCGACTACGTTCCCGAAGAGGAATACAGCGAGGACTTATGGGACGAAATGAAGAAGCGCGGCAATATGCAGCGCAACGCTGGAACCCATAAAATGTAAAACCGTAAATGGACCGAGAAAAATCAAAGTTCCAGTATTACCCGGAGGAAGAACTCATCGACTATGTTCAGCGCGGCATATTCTGCTGGGTGGACTATGTACTCCACTATTCTGAGGAATGGCGGGAAGAGTTCACGACCTTCATTGCCGAGAGAGGCATGGAAATGAACGACAACAACGCCCTCGCCTACATAGCCTTCAAGGAGGATATTCTTGAAGAAGCTATGGAGCAGGGTCTCGCCTGACAAACCTTTATCCATAACCGACATTCATGGCAATCAGACAGAATACAAATCCCCATCATCTTGAGCTGCACCCCGAACTGCAGGACATACTCATGCGCAACGGCATGAGGGCGACAGTCACGGGGTCGAGCAACGGATTCCAGCTTGTTGTCCAGGGGCATGATTCACCCTTGCTCTATTATCCCATATCCGAGAAACAGCTCCGCGCTCTTGTTGACTGGGGAACCAACACCGCGAACAAGAGGGCCTACAATACTCTTGCCTCGATAGTCGCTGCTGACTTCGACCTTCCACGAGACTTCGTACATGCCCGGAACGCAAACGGCCGTGTGGCGATGGGTCTCCACGGCAACCGCATAGGAGTCGGAGAGTATGGCAGGGTGGCTATGCCTGTTCCGATGATGCACCGGCATCCTTTCGGGAGAGGCTTCCTCGGGTGGACGCCCCGCAATCAGGAAGGTTGGCACATGCGCCGGATCGGTGGACAGCTATGGTTCCCCGCCGGCGCACCGATGGTAGCCGTCCGGCCTGACGGACGGCAGAAACCGGGAGAACTTCAGACCGGCGGATACGGCTTCTATTACAAAGGCGCACCGCAGGGAGCTATACAAGGAACAGTTCCGCAGCAGGATGTACTCGCACAAATGCAGACCATGATCCAGCCTATCCCGCAGCCGGAACGCCCCAAAGTTCCCGCTGTGCCATACAATCAGGCTATCACATCCGATGTCTATTTCTCCAACGAGAAGTGGCAGGAGGTGCTGAAAACGCATGGCATCGTCATAGATTCCGAAAAGAAGACCGTTACAATCCAGTCGAGCGCAGAACAGGCCGATTTCGTGTATGACCTCACTGATGAAGAAGTGGCGAAACTCACCAACAACTCTATCAAGGAGGTGCCGGTGGCAGACCGCATCCGGATTATAAACGGTGTCATCCAGGATGACTTCGCCGACGCAATCACACTTGACACACTCAACAAAGACACTATGTTGGAGATTGCGCTAAAGCCGGAAGTCCGTCAGGAACTCAACCAACAGGAACAGTCGGTGGTCAACCTCGTGCATAACCAGCCGACAGTCCAAAACGAGCATTACACCATTACTCCCGAAGAACAGGCGATGATGGATATGCTTCACGAAGGACATCCCGAAGTCGGCGCGGTCATCAACGGTCGAGACCTCTATGAGCTTGACGGCAACAAAGCATGGTTCCGCGAAGGGAAGCATGGCCGAGAGGTATCGGTGGAGAGTATTTCTGTCCAGCCCATAATCCCAGAGCCCAAGCCTGAGGGAGAACAGAAGGGAAAGGATAAGGGAGCCTCAGAGACTAAATATTCCATGACTGCGGTCATCAACGGCGAAGTGATTACCCATGAGATTTCGCAGAAGGATTACAACAAGTTCCTTGCCGTCAATGATCTTCAGCGTATGAAGATGTTCTCCAAAATCTTCTCGGAAGTCGATATGAAGGATATCCAGTCCACAGACAACGGGGCGAAGATTGGTGCAGGCATACTTACGGCACTGACCGTGGGAGCCGTGGTGCTTGGAGCCGCATCCCGTCCGAGACCTGAGTTTTACGGCGGCTGTCACGGGCCGAGACCGTATTTCAAGCCCGGAGTGGATACCCCCGAAGATGTAGCCGCCAGAAATTTCGACGCGATAATCAACCAGCCCCGACCGCAGGAACCGCATCGCGGTCAAGGCTTTTAACAATGACCTTTATACATGGCATTACCAAAACTCACATATGAAGATTTCAAGGCGAGGATTTCGATACAGGAGGTCTTGCAGGATGCCGGTTATCATCTTAATAGAAGGGACGGACTGCGTTATCCGTCGTATGTCCGTCTGGGCAGCGACGGGCGCAGGGTCAGCGGCGACAAGTTCATAGTGTCGGCCAACGGTATGTGCTGCTTTCAGCCGCCGGAGCGCAAGAACTACAATATCATATCCTTCATCAAGGCGCATCCGCATTTCTTCTCCGACTACCGGCCCGGCATGTCGCCTGACCGACTTGTTAATGTCGTATGCCACCGTCTTCTCAATCAGCCGCTGGAAGAGAGACAGACCCGCATACTTGACCCTGTAAAGGAACGCAAGCCGTTCACAATGATGGACTATGAGTTCAGCTCGCAACGCTGGCACATAGCCAGATTCCTGATCGCAAGAGGCATCGGCAAATCGACTCAGGAGGCTTTCGAGCCTTACATGAAAGTGTCATACAAGAAACGCGATGACGGCAAACAGTTCGGCAATCTCTCCTTTCCTCTCACAATCCCTGGCAACAAGGCAGTCGTGGGCATGGAACTTCGTGGCTTCCCCAACAAGGAGGGTAAGACCACCTTCAAGGGTATGGCCGCCGGAAGCAACTCCGCCGAGGGGCTATGGATAGCCTATCCCTGTCATGAGGAACTGCCGCCTATGGACAAGGTGACAGGAGTTGCTTGGTTCGAGAGCGCATACGATGCCATGGCATTTTACCAGCTCAATGAACAGGCTTTCAAGGAGCACCCGGGTCTTGCAGAAAATGCGCTGTTCGTATCTACCGGAGGTACACCGACCGACGGACAGATGCGACATATGCTGAAGGCGACCCCCAATGCCCATCATTTCCTCTGTTTTGACAATGACAAGGCCGGGCGCGAGTTTTGTGCCCACTTCCATAGTTTCGCCGAAAGCATCGGGATTCCGAAGGAAAATGTCATGGACTTCTTCTTACATCCACGATATAAGGACTGGAACGATGCCTTGCAGGATAAGCCTTTCTATACCGGTGACGAGGTGATTCCACTGACACCTAAGACAAATACCGGACAGGATGTTTGGCAACAGGGAGGACTGAAACGATGAGTCCGCCAATTTCAGGCTTCGGCACGATAACCCTCCGACCTTCCTTTCTGCAATGGGTGACAGACAAATGCGGATGGATTGCCGTCAACATCATCGGATACTGCCTGTATGCCGATTCAGAACTGCCAACGGCCCTTCTTGTGCTGATGATAGCCATGTCTCTTCATCTGCTATATATGCTGCTGTATCTGAGGCTGATGAAATTTACGGTGACAGACCAGCAGATAATGTATCGACACGGTGTTTTCAACCGGAAACTGGAGTTCATCGAACTTTACCGTGTCATTGATTTCCATGAGGATGTCAGCTTTATACAGAACATCTTCGACATCAAGACAGTCACGGTCTATTCCGGAGACAGAACTACACCGCGTCTGAGAATCCCCGGCATTGCATTGGACTATCCTCTGGTACAGACACTTAGAGAAAGAGCTGAATACAACAAACGAAGAAAAGGAATTTATGAGATTACCAATCGCTAAATCCATACTTGCCATAGCGCTGGGTCTTGCCTCATTTGAGGCAGGTGCCCAGAGCATCGTTGTCGCCAACCCTTTGGAGTGGGCCGCACTTGCGGAGGGTAACGAGGCGATCAACGGTCAGGTCAAGAAAGAGACCGAAAACCAGCTCTCGACAGCCGCTTTGCAGAACACTATAGCAGCCGAGTTCACCAAGATTCATGAATGGGAGAAGCAGTACAGCAATTATCTCCAGAAAGTTGACGGTTACGCATCGAGCCTCAAGGCATCAACATCCCTCTACAACGAGGGGGTGCGCATCTTCATATCCCTCACGAAACTGAAAAAGGCAATCGGCGACAATCCCCAGGGCATAGTGGCATCCATGAGCATGAACAACCTATATATCGAGACCGCAACCGAAATGGTGTCGGTATATACATTGCTAAAGAACGCCGTCGCCGAGGGTGGAGTGAAGAATATGCTTACCTGCGAGGAACGTAGCCAGACCCTCTGGGCATTGAACGACAGGCTGCACAGCTTCCACAAGAAACTGCAGAGGCTTACCCTGAGCATACGGTATTACACCTTCAACGATGTATGGGCGAATGCGACAGCCGGAATGATTGACCGTGACAACGCAACGATAGCACGACAGGCGAAAGCCCGCTGGAAACGAGTGGCACAGTCTATACATCCATGAAGAAAGTCATCCTTTTCGCTCTCATAATCCTATCGGCTTTCAAGGCTTCCGCACAGATTGACCCGACACTCGCCGGAATGATACTTCTCTATGACGACAAGGCGAAGAAAGCCCTGAAGAGTCAGGAATCGGCGATGCTGCTGATGACCACGGGCCATATCTGGACAAAGGAAGAAGTGGAAGCGACCACCGATCTGCAACGGAAATACAACGAGTATCTCGACCGCTTCAACGACATCATCGTGTATGCGGCCCAGATATACGGATTCTATTATGAAGTCGGTCGGCTGACAGAGAACTTCGGGCAGTTGACCCGGCATTTGAGACAGTCGCCGACAAATGCACTGGCTGTGGCACTCACTCCCAAGAGGAACACTATATACAGGGAACTGATCATGACCTCAGTGGACATAGTCAATGACATCCGGCAGGTATGCCTCTCCGATATCAAGATGACCGAGAAGCAGCGTGTGGAGATTGTTTTCGGAATACGTCCGAAACTGAAGCTGATGAACCGCAAGCTGTCCCGACTGGCAAGAGCCGTAAAATACACCTCGCTCAACGATGTGTGGCTTGAACTTGACAACAAGGCCCGTGACCCTATCGACAAAGGGAGCATCACGGACGCCGCTTTCCGCCGGTGGCGACAGAACGGCAGGGTCAGCATCAATCCGGGCAGCGGAGGCAGCGGTTCAGGCAACGGCAATAACCAGTGGATCATAGGGCCGTGGATAAAACCTCCGAAGCCGTGGATAAAGGATTCCCTGATAGTGAAGCCGATAGAACCGTTTGAGCCGGCGTTAAGAGACTCAACAATTATTACAGTCAAACCAAAGAAAACCAGATAACAATGGGTAAATGGAGTTCAGTATTGAAATGGGTGTCGGCTCCGATCGTACATCCCCAGCGCACACTTGCAGGGACAGGCAGAGCCATCAAGACCGCCACTGTGGGAGCCGGTGTGGGCTATGTCGGCTGGGAGGCACTCATCAACGACAAGCCCGTGATGCAGACCGTGGGCGAAACGGTTCTTGGCGAGGAAACCAATGCCGCCGTAAAGGACACTGTTCACGGCACTGTCGGAGCCGTCGGCGATACCATCGGGGCTGCCCGTGAAGCTATCGGCGGTGTGACCGATGCCGTCAACAATGTCAACAACACGGCATCCTCCTGGGGAGGCATAGGCCAGTTTTTCGGCAACCTCACATCCGGCAACGGAGCCAACATGTTCGGCAACCTGTTCAGCAATATTTTCAGCGGCAAGGTGTCGATGATGTCCATGCTCGGACTCGTTGCCTCGGCACTGCTGATATTCGGACGCTTCGGCTGGCTGGGCAAGATTGCCGGCGCATTGCTCGGTATGCTGCTCATAGGCAACAACTCGCGCGTGGTGCAACAGCAACCGCAGAGACAGAACGACCGGAGACAGGACGCTCCCGAAGCACGTCAGGAACAGCCGCAACAAGAACAGCCACAAAGACCGGTAATAAGAAGATAAACTATTGAACATGAACTACAACCAGAATTCAAACCTGTATTCCAAATCAGGGTACTCCATGCCCTTTGAGGAAAAGAAGGGAAGAGTGGAGATTATCAAGCCATACGGAGAGAATCCCGAAGGCATATTCAACCACGGTGTTGACTTCAGAACCCGCAACTTCCTGATCGCCGCAGTTGCAGACGGACAGGTATGCGGCGCTATGAACGACCGCAACGGTGCCACGCTGATGCTCCGGCATGGCGACTACCTTGTGACATACTCCTGCCTCAAGACCCGCTTCGCGCAGGTTGACCAGAAAGTCAAGGCAGGGACAGTCGTAGGAATGGCGGGCGACTCGCTTCACATAGAAGTGAAATATCAGGAGGAGGAGATAAATCCGATGGAGTTCCTGACGATGATCTACGGCAACATCAAGATGCTTCTTCAGACCGGGAAGATTGCCACACCCGACTTCGAGACCATCGACATGGATGTGCCGACAGATTATGACGAAGACCGTGAGGAAATTGAGAGACTCATGCTCCGGTGGTACCCGTCATATCTGACCGACCTTGCCAACGGAGACTATCTGTTGCCCACGCAGACGGAGATGTCATTGAGAAACATATTCTCATGGGCCGCTGTCAGACAGTTTTTCTTCCGCACCATCCCGCATCTCGGTAATCCGGGCGGACTTGATGAATCGTCGGTACCGTTGGCGTGCAAGGCGCAGAACCTGCTCATCGGTGACTTCCTTAACTATCTCGCCATCCGCCAGCAGATCTATCTCTCGACATTGGCCGACGGCTTAAAAAAAAAGTCCATGAGTCAGCCGTACTGAGCCAGGGCAAGATAGACCCGCTTGCCGACTGGGATATCGACATACAGAGTTTCGACATCCCGAGAATGGTGAGCGTCTATCCCGACCGTTTCGGGATTCGGTGGTTTACCAAAGCTTGGTTCAACAATTCCGAAAGTGGCGAGGCAGCCATCGAGATAGAGCGTCAGATAGCCGTCAACTTCATCCGCGACCTTATCGGCAAGGATGAATGGCTTGAAGAGTATTTCCCGTCACAGATGGAAGCCTATCACAATGCAATCAACCAGACCAGAGAACAACTTCTAAAACAGAGCGTATAACATGGCCGAACCTAAGAATATGGATGCACTTGTCGAGGTGGAATACTGCCTCGGCCGGTATCTTGATGCCAATATAGCCGGAGTAATGGACGATGTGCGCCGTGACCTTATAAAGAAACAAGGTCAGGAGCGTGCCGAATGGAACACGAGTTTCGGCGGGATTCTGTCTTCACTCGCTGACGCCGGACGCTGTGCCCCCGGTATCGACACTTCTTCACAAATCCTGAAAGCCACTGGCGAATGGAACAGCAAGACCACCGAGGACTATCTTGTGATGTGCAAGGAAGCCGTGGTCAATGACAAGGAGCTTTCCCACGACATTGTCGCCCTTACTATATCATGGCGCAGTGCGATGGTGGCATCAATCGGCCGTGAACGCTACGACAAAGCCTCTCAGCAAATCGGCTGTGACCTTGCCGCCGCATATATGGATTACCGACTGCAACAGACGATGGTTGACCGGCTCATAGATAAGGAAACGCCAAAATCGACAGCCGAATACATAATCAGGAAGGCCGCCGGAGAAAGCCTGTTCGGGCTTCCATATACGATGAACAGGTCTCCGCTTGAGGCACAGATAGCCAAGGAAGCCGAAGCCAGATACAAGGCAAACGGCTGGGAATGGGGAGGTGCGAAAGCCGCCTCATTCGCCATAGACACTGTGGCGACAATGGGGTGTGGTTCGTGGGCCAACCTTGCGAAACTCGCCGGAGTGGAAGTTGTTTTTGCCGGAGTGGAGGCCTATATGGATTCCAAAAACAAAGACAACAGCATAACCATAGAACAGTGTATCAGTCAAGGAGTTTTCGGTTCCGGTGAAAACGAGAATGTGTTTGACTCTATCAAGGCACAGGCCGGATGGCTTGATGCCGAGAGGTGCGAAGGTGTCACAAGAATCAACAGCAACCTAAAAAGGCCGGTAGGAACATTTTCGTTAGGTGGATTCATAAGCCGTGGGGCCAAAGCATTTGCTTCTCCCATTATTACAGCCGTTGGAAATGTCAAGAAATCTTTTGAGGAAGCGGTGCAAAATGCAGCCCAAGCACCTAAGAATCAAGAAGCCCCGATTGCTAACAATACCACGCCTTCAAGAGCTGCAGAAGCTCAGTTGGCGGCACGCTCAGGCAACCCTCAAACAGAACAACAGATGGAGCAGAATCCACAAGTGAGTGATGCGACTGATGAAGATGACAATATCCGTCAGGAGCAGGAAGCCAATCAAGCCGGTTGGGGTTCATTTATGGCAGACCTCGGTTTCACCGGTCTCGGAGACATCGGCCACAACCTTGGTTATGTCATAGCCATGATGCCTGACATTCTTGTCGGCATGATGACCGGCAAGACACAGAGCCTGCATCTCCGTAATAACCTGATACCGATGGCATCCGTGGTCGCCGGACTCTTTGTAAAGAATCCCATTCTGAAGATGGTTCTCATCGGTATGGGTGGCCTGAACCTCGTCAACAAGGCCGGACATGAAAGCATAGAACGGCATAATAATCCGAATGGGCCGCGATTCAAGCAGTATGAAGACCAGGAACTCAATCCGAGGATAACCGGTCCCGTCATCAACGGCAACTGCCTTGTCGCCAATATCGACCGCACTCCATGCTCGATAATGCTTCCCGACAACGTGGTGGCGGCATATCAGAGCGGAGCCTTACCCTTGAACACTCTTGCCAACACAGTCCTTGCAAGACATGACGCCAACAGCCAGCTCGCACAGGAGAACTACCGTGCCGTCACTCAGGAGAATCAATCACAGACCAGACAAATCAGATAATAAGCGAAACAGAATAATATGAAAGAAAAATCCCAACAGGAAGAAAAGGCGGCAGTCCGTCAGGTACAGTTAATCAACGAAGCCCTCACAAGTGCCAAGGCCAACGGCGGCCAATGGCTCAACCATGCCGGAATGATGGCCCCGCGCATCTATCCGAAAGGCCCGATGGTAAGTCCATTCAACGCGCTCGTCCTGCAGCTCAACGCTGACCGCGAGGATTATGCCTCGTCGCAATATGTGTTCTTCCATACGGCAAAAGCCGCAGGAATCCCGGTCATAGGCAAGGAGAAAGGCACGCCGTTCAACTGGTATGCCTGGGATCTCTATGTAAACAAGCACGACCCGAAGGATGTCATCAGTGCCGGCGACTACAAGAAGCTCACACAGGAACAGCAGTCGGAATACAAAGGAGTGCAGCAGCGGCAGATCCGTATGCTTTTCAACCTTGACCAGACCGTGATGCCTCATGCTGACGAGGACAAGTACCGTTCCGTGCTCGACCGCTTCGGCTCCGCCAACGAGCGCGGCAACCTCAAGGCTGAGGAACGCCAGCTCCGCGCATCCGTCAACAGCTTCATCAAGCAGATGAAGGATTATCTGGTACCCATACGCCGGGAGGCTTCCGAATCGGCTCATTACGACACCGAAAAGGATGCAGTATATATGCCTGACCAGAAGAAATATGCCGAATATCCTGAATATGTGCAGGAACTCATGCGTCATATTGTCTCAGCAACAGGTCATCAGCAACGTCTCGCCCGTGAGGGAATGGTGATGAAGGGAGGTCATGCGCCGGGTGACTACGCAGACCGTTACGAGTGTCTTGTTGTGGAAGTCGCTTCTGCCATAAAGATGAATGAACTCGGACTGCCGGCAAAAGTCAGCCCTCAGAATATCACTCTGATAGACAACTGGACACGTGAGCTTCAAGAAAACCCATGCATGATTGACGCCCTGGAAGCCGATGTCAACAACGCCCTCGATGTAATACGCAAGGCAGAACAAGGAGAGAAAATCGAATATGCACGTTTCCGTACCCAGGCACAGATAGACGAACTCCAGCAGAAGCAGAAGCCGCAGGTTGACAGTCACGAGGCGGTCATTCTCTGTGACATTCTCCGTCACGGCGGCATGAAAATTGATGACCGCAACTTCTCTTCGCCGGAGAAAAAACGAGAGTTTCTTGAAAAATTTGACCTGACTTACTATAACAAGGAGCTGGAGGAAGCAATGGCTCTGATAGGTTCCGATGATAAGGAGCAGGTGGAACTGGCTTACGGCGAGGCTCTTAAAAACGCCGATTCAATCAACCGTCTCTGCATGGAATATCTTCCGG
>OGQO01002602.1_pt1 | contig 13742 bp, 6 predicted proteins | sample 1553241 | NCBI WGS metagenome assembly OGQO01 (sample SAMEA2579933, study PRJEB22360) | human gut metagenome | biome: human gut; feature: human-associated habitat; material: faeces | place: Denmark | collected 2008/2010
CTGGCGGGGAGCGTCGGCATGGCTCCGTTGCGTGTGCAGACGAAAGCCGAGGTCTCCACTGCCTTGGCGTGGGCCTCTTCCACCGATTTCCCTTTGAGGAGGCTGGCTATGAAGGCGCCCGTAAACGAGTCGCCGGCTCCCACGGTGTCGGCCACCTCCACCTTCGGCGTAGGCCGGAACGACACGTGTCCCGGGGTGAAGACATAGCTGCCGTTGATGCCGCACGTCAGGATCAGCATCCGCAGATTGTATTTTCCGAGCAGAATCCAGCACTTGTCCTGAAGGTCGATGCCCGGATAGCCGAACATGCGGCTCACGGCCACGAGCTCCTCGTCGTTTATCTTAAGGATGTTGCATCGCGTCATCGAGTCGCACAGGGTCTCCTTCGTATAGAATCCCTGGCGGAGATTGACGTCAAACACTATCAGCGTGTCGTCGCGCCTCGGCATGGCGTCGAGAAACGCGCCGATGGTCTCTCTCGACACCACGTTGCGCTGGGCAAGGGAGCCGAAGCATACAGCGCGGGTCTTGCGCGCCAGCTGCTCGAGGGCATCCGTGTAGGGGATGTTGTCCCAGGCCACATTCTCCTTGATGTCGTATTGCGGTATGCCGGCCTGGTCGATCTCGACCTGAACCGTGCCGGTGGGGTAGGGCACTTCCGCAATCAGCTGGTTGAGTCCCTTCGATGTGAAATTCTCCACTATCTCCTTGCCGAGGGGGTCGGCGCCGACGGCGCTCACCACACAGCTCGGAAGCCCGAACTGGCTCACATGATATGCGAAATTGGCCGGGGCGCCCCCTATCTTCTTTCCTTCGGGAAGCACGTCCCACAGTGCCTCTCCCATTCCTACTACATAGTCTTTCATGACTTATATCCGTTGTTTTGTCGATTTATTACTTTTTGATTTTTAAGGTATAATAGAGCAGATATGCCACGCCGGCCGTCATTACGGCCACGGCTCCCGACTGCCCTGCGGCATCGGCGGCGAAACCCATCGCGAGGGGGAAGACCGTGCCTCCGAAGAGCCCCATGATCATAAGACCCGAGACCTCGTTCCTCTCCTTTGGCGAATAGATGAGCGCCTGAGAGAAAACAATCGAGAAGACGTTGGAGTTTCCGAAGCCAATGAGCGCGAGCGCCGTGTAGATTGCGGGGAGTGTGTCGCAGACGAAGAGCATCCCCATGGCCGCGAGCATCATCGCCACGCTGATGGCGAAGAATATCTTCTGCGACATGGCTCGGAGTATGAACGCGCCGAGAAGGCATCCGGCCGTGCGGAATATGAAATACACGCTGGTGGCGAATCCCGCTTCCTCAAGAGGCAGCCCGAGACGCTCCATGATGATTTTCGGGGCTGTGGTATTGGTGCCCACGTCTATCCCGACATGACACATGATGCCGAGGAAGCAGAGGAGTATGAACGGTCGCCCGAGCAGGCGGAGGCATTCACCGATGCCCGAACCCCTGTCGGGACGTTCCTCTTCGATGGGGGTGGCGCCCAGAGCCGATATGGCAAGGAAGCTGACTATGGCGTAGATCGCGAAGAGTGAGCGCCAGCCCAGTCCGAAGGTGGGCAGATAGGTGGTGGCTCCCCATGCCGCGATGATCGGCGCCAGGAAGGAGGCTATGGCTTTCACAAACTGTCCGAATGTCAGCGTCGAGGCGAGTCGGTCGCTGCTGATGAGGTTGGTCACCAGCGGATTGAGCGAGGTCTGCATCACGGCGTTGCCGATGCCGAGCAGGGAGAAGGAGACGAGCATCACAACGTAGCTGTCGCCCGATAGGGGGATGAGGAGCGACAGGGCGGTGATGGCGAGGCTTATGAGCACTGTCCGCTTGCGTCCGATACGGTTCATAAGCATGCCTGTGGGAACTGAGAAAATCAGAAACCAGAAGAATACGAGCGACGGGAAGAGGTTGGCCTGGGTGTCGGTGAGCGACAGGTCTTTCTGCACGTAGTTGGAAGCGGTGCCCACGAGGTCTACGAATCCCATGGCGAAGAAGCATAGCATCACCGGCAGAATCTGAATCAGGGCCGATTTGCGGTCTCTGGCTATAGTCTGTGTCATCATGTTGGTAGGGGAGATGTTGTTATTTCGTTTTCAGTGAGTATATTTTCAGGTTTTCGAGTTTTGCCTTGCCGCCGGCGGCGGAGATACGCAGGGTGGTGTAAGGCGCCTCGGGAAACACGAGGTTGGTCATCACGAACTTTCCGTCGTTGCCGAAAAGCTCGATGCTTGAGCGGTCGATGAAGATGCGCAGCCTGATTTCTCCGTTGTCCTCCCGTGTAGGAGCCACGGTCACAGCCGGAAAGCTCTCGCTGAAGTCCACGATACCGCTGCGGGTGCGGTCCATCGACATGGTACGGTCAGAGGCGTTGTAGGTCATAGTCACCTGGTTGCCGGTGCTGTTGGATAGGGTGAGGGTCAGCGCGTCGGCGTCACGGGCGTTGAGCGTGGCCTCGATCTCGCATATACCGCCGTTCTCTTTCGGAAGTGGGAACTCGCGTGTCTTTCCGCCGAGCGACACGTTTTTAGCGTTGGCCGTTGTCTTGCCGCGCAGGGTGAGGAGCTCGGGCGAAGGTGCGCTCGAGGCGTAGGTCTGGCCGTCGTCGCCGTGGAAGAGGCCGATCTCGCGCGGCAGCGTGTTGGCGCTGCGGTATTGCATCGTGGGCACGTCGGCCGCATACTGCCAGTTGCTCATCCAGCCGATAGCCGTGCGGCGCCCCTCCGGCGCTCCGCTCCAGCTCACAAGCGCGTAGTTGTCTTTGCCGTAGTCGAGCCATTTGGTGGCTATCTTCCCGGTTGCGTCGGTATCGGCCTTGAAGGTGTGGCCGTCCCAGTCGCCGGTGAAATACTGTATGCCTGATCCGCCGAAAGGTCCCCCGGGATTGATGTTGCAGATCAATACCCATTTCTTCTCGCCGGTGCCCTCTACGGGTAGCTCGAAGAGGTCGGGACATTCCCACACCCCGTCCTGCGCGCCCTCACCCTTGCCGAAGGCGCTGCGCAGCGTCCAGCTCTTGAGGTCGGGGGAGGTGAAGAAGAGCATCTCGCGGTCTAGGGCGTGGGCCAGCACGAGGTTCCATTCATCGGTCTCGGGGTTCCAGAACATATTCGGGTCTCTGGCCTCGCTTTCGAGAGTGAGCACGGGATTGGCGGGATTGACGTCGAAGGTCATGCCGTTGTCGGTGCTTGAGGCGAGGCTCTGCATCTGGCTGGTGCCGGCCGAGGTGTAGAGTGCTATCACGGCGTCATTGCCGAAGCCGGCGGTGCCCTGGTGATCCACCACGCAGCTGCCGCTGAAGATGGAGCCGAGTCCGTCGGGCCGAAGCGCCACGGGCTCGTGGTGCCAGTTCACGAGGTCGGTGGAGGTGGAGTGTCCCCAGCTCATGTTCTGCCATTTCGACCCGTAAGGATTGTATTGATAGTAAAGGTGCCATACACCGTCTTTGTAGAACATGCCGTTGGGGTCGTTCATCCATCCGTAGAGGGGTGTGTGGTGGAATGCCGGGCGGTATTTCGTTTCACGGTCGGAGGCGTCGACGGTGTCGGTCAGTGTGATGCCTTTCCAGCACACGTCTTCTTTTGCCTCGCGCACGGATCCGCGTCCCTGAGGCGTCACTACGTCGAGGATCACGTGCTTTCCTTTATATGGCGTCAGGTCGAAGGGAACCGTATAGTCGGTCTTCGTCTTCGCGAGGCGCACGTAGATGGTCTCGGCGATTTTTCCGTCGGCCAGGATATTGATGCGGGCGTCGTCTTCCGACTCCTGCACCGGCAGCAGCAGGTATCCATGCTGTCCGTCTGTCCTCACGAGGGTGTTGTTGACTCCGAGGTGGTCGATCTCGATACCTTCCTCCGCATGGAGTGTTGCCGCCGGAGCCATCAGGAGCGCGCCGGCTGTCGCGATGCCTTTCAATCTGTTTTGTATGTGTTTCATGTCGTGTGGTGTTTTTGTGGTTGGTCCGATGTCGCGTCATGTCATCGGCTGCCGTTTCTGTTAGGCGTCACAAAACTACAACAATCCCTGCTGTCGTGCTATGAAATTTCGTGCAATTCGTATTATAAATGTTGCAAAGCCCTATATTTGATGGTTTTTGCACTGTCTTTTATGGAATTATGAGTAATTTTGTGTCGCCCTTGTGAAAAACCGGGTATATCATGGATGGAAATAAATTGCGGATACTGATATGTTGGATATTGATCCTGCCGCTGCTCATCGCGGGGTGCGGCAGGGAGAAGGTCTATAGGATAGGCGTGTCTCAGTGCAGTCAGGACGACTGGCGCAGCAAGATGAACGACGAGATAGAGCGTGAGATGATGTTTCACGAAGACGCCGAGGTGGAGATCCGCTCGGCCGACGACGACAACGGGCGCCAGATCGCCGACATCCGCTATTTCGTCGACAACTGCTTCGACATCATCATAGTGTCGCCCAACGAGGCGGCGGCCTTGACTCCGGTGATCCGCGAGGTGTATGAGAGCGGAATGCCGGTGATCATCTTCGACCGCAATGTCACCGACTCCAGCTATACAGCCCGCATCGGAGTCGACGACGAGGGTCTTGGCCGCTCGGCCGCCCACTACGCCCTTCATCTCAAGGGGCCGGGCACCAGGGCTGTGGAGATCTACGGGCTTCCCGGCTCCACTCCGGCAGAAGGGCGCCATAGGGGATTCGCCGCCGAGTTTGCCAAAGAGGGTGGCATACTTGCGGGTAGCATCCCGGGCAACTGGAATAAGGAGGACGCCATGCCGGCTCTTGACTCCATGCTGCGGACCCGCGCCGACATCGGGCTGATTTTCGCACACAACGACCGTATGGCGATCGGAGCCTCCGAGGTGGCCCGGCGTCTCGGCCGCGATGATATAAATATAATAGGTATCGACGCGGCTCCCAACATAGGCATCAAGGCCGTGGCCGACAGTGTGATCGACGCTACATTTCTATATCCCACCGAGGGACACCGCCTCATCCGCACCGCGCTCGCCATCCTCAAGGGTGAGCCTTACGAGCGAGAGACAATCCTGCCGGTCTCCTCAGCGGTCGACCTCAGCAACGCCGACGTGCTCCTGCTCCAGAACGAGACCCTCAGGGAGGAGACCGGCAAGATGAAATTCCTCAAAGGGCGCATCGATGACTACTGGGCGCAGCATTCCTCCCAGACGTCGCTCTTCTACGCCAGCATCGCCATCATCGTGCTCCTGTTCGGCGTGGTTTTCCTTATCCTGCGTGTCTTCTGGCAGCATAAGCGTCATCAGGAGACCCTCATGCGGCAGAACAGTGAGCTTGAGGAGCAGCGCGACAAGCAGAAGGAGCTCAACGAGCGCCTGCAGGAAGCCACTCAGTCGAAGCTGATGTTTTTCACCAATGTCTCCCACGACCTTCGTACTCCGCTGACGCTCATCGCCGAACCGGTGGCCCAGCTCGCCGCCGCCTCCAACCTCACTCCTCAGCAGCACACCCTTATGAAGATTGCCGACAAGAATGTCAGGATACTCCAGCGGCTCATAAATCAGATTCTTGATTTCCGGAAATACGAGAACGGGCGCCTCGACCTCCATCTCGCGGAGATCGACTTCGGAAAGGCCCTCTCCGACTGGATGGAGTCGTTCTATTCCATCGCCCGAAAGCGCGACATCTCGCTGACGCTCGAGACTCCCTCCGACGGAAAGACGATATCGCTTTCGGTCGATGTCGAGAAGATGGAGAGGGTGTTTTTCAATCTGCTCTCCAACGCTTTCAAATACACTCCCGACAACGGCGCCATCACCGTTAGCTACCGTGAGGAGGGCGGCAATCTGATTATGAGTGTGGCCGACACCGGCTGCGGCATCAGCGGCCGCGACCTCGGCAATATCTTCGACCGCTTCTTCCAGGTCGACCGCATCCATCCCAAGGGCTCCGGCATCGGGCTCTCCCTCACCAAGGCCTTCGTGGAGCTGCACGGAGGCAGGATAGAGGTGGAGAGCGAGCCGGGCAAAGGTTCCGTCTTCACGGTCACGCTTCCGGTGGTTCACACTGACGCTCCCGCCGAGGCCCCCGGCAAATCGATATCGGGAAGCGATGTGGAGGCAGAGCTCGACGACGTGGAGGCCGACATCGCTTTCAGCGACGACCGTCCCCTCGTGCTTGTCATCGACGACAACCGCGACATCCGGCAGCTCGTGGGCGAGCTCCTCTCCTCCGACTACAATGTGCTGACGGCCTCTGACGGCGCGGCGGGCATCAGGAAGGCCATGAAATACGTTCCCGACCTTGTGGTCTGCGATGTGATGATGCCTGTGATGGACGGCCTCGAATGTTGCCGGCGGCTTAAGGAGGAGGTCACCACGTCCCATGTGCCGGTGTTGATGCTTACGGCCTGCTCCATGGACGAGCAGCGCGTGCAAGGCTACGACAGCGGTGCCGACGGCTACATGTCGAAGCCGTTCAGCGCCGGCGTGCTGAGGGCACGCTGCGCCAGCCTCATCGCCAACCGCAGGCGCATAAAGAAGCTATGGCTCTCCGAGACTCCACGCAAAGCGGAGGAGAAAGCGCCAGAAAAGGGAGCCGGCGCCAGGCAGAAGCTTCCGGCATCCGACATCGACAATGAATTCTACACCCGTTTTCTCGACATCTTCCGGGAGGAGATGGGCAATTCGGAGCTCAGCGTCGACTCCCTCGCCTCGAGGATGGGGCTCGAGCGCACCCAGTTCTACCGCAAGATAAAGGCGCTCACCAACTATTCCCCGGTGGAGCTCATGCGCAATCTGCGTCTGCGGCAGGCCCGCCAGCTCCTCATGTCGTCGGAGAAATCGGTCAGTGAGATCGCCTACGAGGTGGGCTTCTCGACTCCTGCCTATTTCACCAAGTGCTACCGCGAGGCCTACGGCGAGACGCCGACCGAGACGCGCGGCAAAGTCAAGGGATAGACAGGTATCCTGACTCCCTCCATGCGGAGCCTGCGATATATGTTGCGAAGAGTAGCATTAATCGTGCATCATCCGGTTTGTGATAGGTGATGCACGATTCTTTATATATTGAAACACAGTGGGTCGCTAATTTTGCGCCAGGAATTTTAACCAAAACTACTGACAACATGAAAACATCAATCCTCACTGCAATCATGTTCCTGGCGATGACATTCGCCGCGCATGCGCAGAACATCACAGTGCATGGCACGGTGCTCTCGAAGACCGACGACGAGCCTCTTATCGGCGCCTCGGTGCTCTGCAGCGACACCCACGCCGGAGCCGCCACCGACATCGACGGCAATTTCGAGATCTCCGTGCCCGAGGGCGCCTTGCTGAAGGTGTCGTATGTCGGCTTCAACACCGTCGAGGTGAAGGCCGCTCCCGAGCTTACAATCTATCTCTCCGAAAACACCGAGCTCCTCGACGAGGTGGTGGTGATGGGTTACCAGACCATGAAGAAGGCCGACCTCATAGGCGCGGTATCCGTGGTCTCTACAGATGAGCTGTCGACATCGGCCGACACCGACCCCATGCGTGCCCTTCAGGGAAAGGTGCCCGGCATGACCATCTCCGCCGATGGATCCCCGAGCGGCACCGGCTCCGTGAGAATCCGTGGCATCGGCTCTTTTAATGCCTCGCAAGACCCTCTGTTCGTAATCGACGGAGTGCCCACTACCGCCACGCTCAATTCTCTAAATATGAACGATATCGAGAGCATGCAGGTGCTTAAGGACGCCGCCTCTGCCTCCATCTACGGCTCGCGTGCCGCCAACGGCGTGATCATCATCACCACCAAGAAAGGCAAGAACTCGCAGAACCATAAGGTGAACGTCAGCTTCCAGGCCAACCTCACCGCGCAGTTCTATTCCTCGCAGTCTACAATGAAACTCCTCAACACCCCGGGATATGCCACCGCAATGGCCCAGGCCGCCCTCAACGACGGCATCGACCCCGTGGCCTACGCTTCCGGCTACGGCCTCAACCTCAATGCCTCTGCCGGATATCCCATCTCCGTCTACGATATCAATAGCGGTAAGTATGTGAATTATACCGTCAACGGCTTCTACGACGGCTACATCAACGCCAAGCGCACGATGCTTATGTCTGACACCGACTGGCTTCATGAGATCTCGCGCACCGGCTTCTCCCAGAGCTACGACGCCTCCGTCTCTACCGCCACCGATAAGGCAACCGCGTTCTTCTCCCTCGGCTACCGACGCAACGACGGCATACTGAAAGATACCCATTTCGAGAACCTCTCCGCAAGGATGAACTCCTCGTTCAATATCTCGCCCGTGGTGACGGTAGGGGAGAACTTCACCCTCACCTACACCGACCAGGTGGACTGCCATCCTATGGAGAACGCCCTGAAGATGCCTTCAACAGTGCCTGTATATGAGACTGACGGCGTGACATTCGGTGGCCCCGTGGGAAGCATGGCCGACCGTCAGAACCCGCTCCGCGAGCTCGTATTCAACAGGGACAACGCTCTCGACGTGTGGCGTCTCTTCGGTAACGCCTATATCGACATCAAGCCGGTGAAGGGGCTCCTGCTCCGCTCCAATTTCGGCCTTGACTACGATGCCGCCTTCATCCACTCCTACAACTATACCTTCCATAGCGACATCGTGAACAACGACACCAACTCCACGACGCTCTCCCAGGCCAACGACACAAAATGGACATGGTCTAACACCGCCAACTATAATTTCTCGATCCGCGACGACCACGACTTCACCATCCTCGCCGGTATGGAGCTCTTCCGCCAGAGCCGCATCGACTTCTCGGCCTACAACGAGAACTACGACATCGAGACTCCCGACTACATGTATCCCGACGCCTCCTCCGGCGTGGAGCGAGCCACCGGCAACAAATCGGCCTACGCCCTCGTCTCCTTCTTCGGAAAGCTCGACTACAACTGGCGCAACCTGCTGCTCGCTTCCTTCACCATCCGCCGCGACGGCTCCTCACGATTCGGCAGCAACAACCGCTACGGCACCTTCCCCGCAGCCTCGCTCGGCTACCGTATTTCCGAAAACCTCAAGACTTCCTGGATCGACGACCTCAAGCTCCGCCTCTCATGGGGCAAGACCGGCAACCAGGCCATCTCCAACACCGCACGCTACGCCCTCTATGTGGCCGACTACGGCAACGACCGCGTCACTTCAACCGCCTACGACCTCCTGCTCCAGCAGAGCGGCATTTTCCCCTCCGGCTACCTCGCAAGCCAGACCGCCAATCCCAACCTCAAATGGGAGACAACCATCCAGTATAACGCCGGCATCGATTTCAGCCTCTTCCGCTCGCGACTCTTCGGCTCCGCCGACGGATATATCAAGGAGGTGAAGGATATGCTTATCACTCCGGCATATCTCGGCTCGATGGGCGAGGGTGGCGCCTCATGGCTCAACGGCCCGTCGCTCCGCAATGTCGGAATGGAGTTTCTCGTGGAATGGCGCGACAACCTTGCCTGCGGCCTCGACTACAAGGTGAGCCTCAACGCCGACTTCTTCCGCAACAAGGTGACCTACCTCCCCGCAACCGCCACCGGCTCCTACGCCCACACCACTACCCAGAACCTCGTGGAATCCGGCCGTCCCTACGGCTCTATCGTAGGATATGTGTTCGACGGTCTCTTCCAGAACAAGGCCGAGGTGGAGGGCTACGGCCAGGAGAACGCCCGTGTAGGCGGTATGCGCTATGCCGACCTCAACGGCGACGGCAAGATCACTCCCGACGACCAGACATGGATCTTCAATCCGGTGCCCGACCTCTCTTTCGGTCTCAATGTGGAGCTCAACTATAAGAACTTCGACTTCCAGATGTTCTGGCAGGGTGTGCTCGGCCAGGATATCTACAACAACCAGAAATTCCAGAACGACTTCTGGAGCGTCACCGATGCCGGCAGCAACAAGGGCGTCAGAGTGCTCGACGCATGGCTTCCCGACGTCAACACCAAGTCGACGATTCCTATGCTTACCACCAACAACACAGGCGACGAGGGGCGCACGTCGTCCTATTTCGTGGAGAACGGTGCCTACGCCAAGCTCCGCACTCTCCAGGTCGGCTATTCCTTCCCGGAAAGCGTAATCTCGAAGCTCCGCATGTCGAGGCTGCGCCTCTACCTCTCCGGTCAGAACCTCCTCACCATCAAGAGCAGTAGCCTCACATGCTCCGATCCCGAAAACCCCAACTGGGCTTATCCTATCCCCACTTCATTCTCCTTCGGTGTCCAGGTGGATTTCTGATTCCCTTCCCATAACATTCCTTTCACCCCGTAATACTTATCAATCAATGATGACTATGAAATCTCTCAAGATATGCGCGATGACGATGCTGGCTTTCTCAGCCGTCTCCTGCAACGATTTTATCGATGTGCCTCCCACGGGCGTGATCGATGGCGAGCTCGCCTACTCCCAGCCCGACAAGATGGTCAACGCGGTCTATGCATCCCTCGGCGACTGCTGGTTTGAGTATCCCTTCAATCTCTGGCCTTACGGCGATCTCGGCAGCGACGACTGCCTCAAGGGTGGCGGCGGCACAACCGACACCGGCTACCACCCGATGGAGATATGGTCGACTCTCACGTCGACGCCCGGCGAGCTCGATCAGCTCTGGTATCGCCTCTACTGCAACATATCCCGCTGCAACCGAGCCCTCGTGGCCCTCGATGAGTATGGTGTGGAGAAGCTCGGTGCCGAGACTGCCGCACAGCGTGTCGGCGAAGTCCACTTCCTCCGTGGCCACAGCTACTTCAAGCTCCTCACGATGTTCCGCCAGATTCCCTGGATCGACGAGGAGGTGTTTGTCAACAACGCCCAGGAGCAGACTCCCAACAACCAGTTCTCCTACGATGAGTTATGGCAGAAGGTAATCCATGAGTTCGAGCTCGCCTTCGACGCCCTCCCCGACAATCCCGACGACGGCGCGGGCCGCGCCAACCGCATAGCGGCTGCCGCCTATCTCGCAAAGTGCTACCTCACCATCGCCTGGGGCGACGGCTACGAGGCCACCGACGGCGTCGACTTCATCAATGCTGATTACATGAGGAAGGTGGTGGAATACACCGACGTGGTGCGCAAGTCGCGCTTCGGCTATCTCGAGGATTACGGCGACATCTTCCTGCCTGAATACAAGAACAGCAAGGAGTCGGTATTTGCCGTGCAGACCTCCGACTACGCCGAAGACAACACCCGTTTCGGCCGCGCCAACTGGTCGAACACCCTCAACGGCTGCTGGGGAATGTGGTCGTGCGGATGGGATTTCCATAAGCCCTCGCAGAATCTGGTAAACGCCTTCAAGACATGCGACGGCCTGCCGATGTTCGACGACTATGCCGATTCCAACGATTATCCCGTCAACGGACAGCCCACGGCCCAGAAATGGGATCCGCGCCTGTTCCACACCGTAGGTATGCCTTCGTTCCCCTACAAGTATGAGGCCGAATATACGATGACGCTCGAGAACTCGCGCACGCCCAACACCTACGGCTACTACACCTCGCTCAAGGATGTGCCGCAGCGCAGCGCAGGCGAGACGTTCGACGGCTCCTGGCAGGCTTTCGCAATGAACGACTACGTGTTCCGCTACACCGACGTGATGCTCATGCGCGCCGAGGCGCTCATTGAGCTCGGCCAGCTCGACGAGGCCCGCTCCATCATCAACGAGATACGTACCCGCGCCGCCAACTCGATCGACAAGCATATCTCATACGCCGCCGACTTCTGTGAGATCAAGCCTTACCCGGCCACATATTTCGCCGATAAGGAGAAGGCACGCGTCTGCCTGCGCTGGGAGCGCCGTCTGGAGATGGCCATGGAGAGCAGCCGCTATTTCGACCTCCGCAGATGGGGTATCGCTTCCACGGTGCTAAACGCCTACTTCGCGCTGGAGCAGAACTCTGAATACGAGGGTACGCATTACGGCCAGTATTACCGCGATGCCCACTACACTCCCGGCAAGAATGAGTTCTATCCCATCCCATACAATCAGCTTTATTACGTTCCCGACCTCTACGTGCAGAACCGAGGCTACAATTGATATGTGGCCAGCTTCATGAATAAGGATGCAGAAAGCGGGGGCGACCCGGATGGGCTGCCCCCGCTTTAGCTATATGTTATTGCTTGTCGATTATCCATCCCGTCAGAGTCCTGGTTTGAGTTGAGAAATCCGCGCCTATCTTGAAGACGGTTCTGGAATCTGATTTAAAAGGCGTCGCATATCCCTTGTCATCTATCTGGGATATGCCGACCTCCGGGGTTGAATCGATCTTTATCTCGATGATATAGATGAACGCAGCTGTCATGACGATGACGTCTATACGTCCGTTGGATGTATGGTATTCCACGTTCGTGTAGACTCCCATGAGCGTAAAGATCATATACATCACGTTTTGATAGTTACGCTCGTTCTCCATCTCCATTTCATAGGGGATGGATGCGAACATGCTTTGCAGGCGTGTCATGAATTGTTCGGGTTGACCCTTCTCTATCTCCTTGACGAAGTTCATCAGGTTGAAAGGTCGGTCATCGTTGGTGAGACCCGTATAGAAGGGTAGCAGCGAGGAGAGGAAACCTTCACGAACTTCAAGATTCGGGAAACCGAGCATGTATGAATCAAATCTCGGATCATAGCCTTTTATAGTGAGGTATCCGCTTTGGTAGAGTACCGGGATTGGATCGGAAGCGGCTATATCGACACCGTAGAGCCTGCTTCCCTCACATTCGGCTCCATCGATCTGCGACAGATCATAACGTCTCTTCTGCAATAGGTCGATAAGGAATGAGGGAGTGCCTGTCAGAAACCAGAATGGCTTGATGGCTTCCTTGTCGAGACAGCACAGGATGCTGAAGGGATTGTAGATATCAGGACTTTTTTCAGAGAAATGATATCCGTCATAGTTCCTTTTCAGCAGCCGGAGTGTCTCGGAGTACGTTTTTTGCATGTTGTCGGCCAATCTATGCAGCCCTTCGGAAAGCGTCCCGGTCAACTCTGCCTCGGTGATGCCGCATATCGGGGCGTATATGTTGTCGAGTGATATGTCATTGAGGTTATTGAGGCCTGAGAAGACATTGAGGTGGCCGAACTTCGTTATTCCGGTGAGCAGTGCGAAGCATATATCGTCGTCGACTGATTTCAGTACGGAATAGAAGCCACGTAGCACTTCGCGGTAGGTCGAGGATGTATCGTTGTCGTGAAACGAGTCAAGAACCGGTTTGTCATACTCATCGATCAATACTGCCACCTGGCTGCCTGTCTTCTCATGGGCCTGCTTTATGATGGCCAGGAAACGCCCCTCTATGGATGGATCGGTGAAGCGTCGCCCATAGATGTCCTCATACTCCGAAAGCTGGGTGCTGATCCTCTCTTCAAGAGATTGTCGTGATGAATAGTTCTTGGCGTTGAGGTCGATAAGGATTACCGGATGGCTATCCCATGCGATGTCTTCATGGCTGCATATTGCAAGGTCCTCGAAAAGATCTCGTCTGCCCTCGAAGAATGCTTTAAGGGTAGAGAGCAGAAGGCTTTTGCCGAATCTTCGGGGACGGCTAAGAAAGTAGTACTTCCCCTTCGACACAAGGGTATGGATAAATTCAGTCTTGTCGACATAAAGATATCCTTTTGTCCTTATCTCGGGAAAGCTCTGGATGCCTATGGGATACTTCAGCTGTGCCATAGTGTGATGTCTAAATAAATATCTTGACAAATATAATGCATTCCCTTCACATCTGCAAATCCAAAGCATCTGATAACGATGAAGCGGGGGCGGCCTGATTGGGCCGCCC
>OGQO01002603.1_pt1 | contig 13738 bp, 9 predicted proteins | sample 1553241 | NCBI WGS metagenome assembly OGQO01 (sample SAMEA2579933, study PRJEB22360) | human gut metagenome | biome: human gut; feature: human-associated habitat; material: faeces | place: Denmark | collected 2008/2010
ATCGCCGGCAAATGGCGAAACCCGAAGCCACGGCTGCGGCAACCAGCGCCGCGACAATAAATCGTCTGAGGAAATGTGTCATGCTATTTGTCGGTATAAAAAGTATTTATACCGCAAAATTAGCTCCTTTGACAGCGACCGCTAAGGATTCCCGTTATGGATATTGCAAAATTGAAAAATCGGTAATCATTCCTGCCCCGACTTCTCCAGAATGGTCTTGCGATAGATCGAGGGGGTAACGCCGGTAGCAGCCTGGAAAAACTTATAGAAAGAAGTGGTGGAGCCGAAGCCAACTTCCGAGCATATAGCCTTGAGAGGATAATCCCTTTTCGTGATGTCGGAGAGGATTCGGATAGCCTCCTCGATTCGGTAGGAATTGATGAACTGAGTGAAATTGGTGCCGGCGAAATCCTTGATGAGCTGGGTGAAATAGGTATGGTTGGTGCCCAGTCTCTCTATGAGGTCCTCGCGGGTGAACTTCGGGTCGGCATATAGGCGCTCCTCCCGCATCAGGCGGCATGCCTCCTCGAAAAGCCTCGCACCTTTCTCACGGTTGATGCCCTTCTCCTTCACGGGGACATCTGCCTCGTCCCGGTCGCAGTCGGGAAGCGCGGTATTGGAGAACACCACGGCAGAACGGTTGCGCATCTCCTCTATCTCGTCGCGAAGCCTGTCGGCGAGTGCGAGGGAGTCCTGGTTCTTGCTCACGAGGCTGTCGTAAAGCCTCTTGCGACGACGGTGGTTATAGACAAGCACAACAATTACAATGGCAAGAAGCACAACGGAAGCAACGAGGGCGATGATGAGGCGTGTCTGCATCGACATCTTGATGCAGTCGACAGCAGCTTTCTTATCCTTGGCGTCCATTTCCGACATCAGCCGGCGCTCGTTCTCGAGATGCTTCATCTGCAGTCTGTGGCCGTTCTCGATCTGCTCGTTGGCCTTCCGCAGATATACCACGGCAGAATCCGGTCTACCGATTTTGGAGAAGCAGTCGGCCTTGAGCTTATATAGCTTACCGAGCTGGAGATTGGCGGCATATCTTCCGCATGCATCTATGCCATCCTCTGCACAGGCCAGAGCGCCGGGATAGTCCTTTTTAAGCAGCAGCAGTGATCCAAGCTGCAGATATGCGTCAGGGAGGGTGTGTGACCGTTGACCTACAAGCAGAGGGATACTTTGGCGCACACACTCGATTGCCCTGTCGTAGCTGCCGGCAGCCTGCTCAATCATCGCCTCTTCAAGGAGCAGCTCCGCATTCACTTCGAAGCCGCAGCTGTCGACGATATTCCTGGCTATGCCTATATATCTTCTCGCCACAGCCGTATCGCCTTTAAGATTGTAGAGCTTAGCGAGGATGGTTGCCGCCGAGCTCCGCTCATGGTGCCATCCCTGGGTCAGGGCGTCGCGATAGCTTTCCATGGCATATGTTATGCCGGTGGTGTCGTTGAGCTGGACAGCCACTTCTCCGAGATTCGCCCTTACGCTGTTTCTCATGATTGTATAATCGCATCTGTCTGCCACCTCGCCGCCCTGCACAAAATAGCGTTGGGCGAGATAGAGATTGGAATTGACATTTGCCTCATAGATACCGAGGGCATTCAAGGTAAACGCTACTAGGGAATCATTATTGACCACTCTTCCGGTCTCCAGTGCTTTTTCCAGAAAAGGATAAGCGCCCGTAGCGTTCTCTCCCATCATCACGGCTACCCCTTTATAGAGATTGGCATATCCATATTCCCTGTTATCGTGCGATTTGCCTTCAAGCTCCTTGAGCATACGGGAAGCTTCCTCACCAAGACGCCTGTAATTGAACCTATCCAAATAAGAGCGGCATCTGTATTCCATCTCGACGATGCGGGCATCAACACCGGCAGAAGCCGGCAAAGCGATGCCTGACATAATCAGATATGTCAGGAAGATGAGCACGATGTGATGGATATATCGATAATCATTCATAAATTCACATCACAAAATTAATATAATAATTCCAAACAAGCCAAATGAAAGTGACAAATCCCCACATCATGAATCAACAACAGCGGTGGCACCCGAAGGAGCGCCACCGCTTAAAGAATTGTATTGGAGAAGAATTATAATCAGCCGCAATAATCATCATCTCACGACTACCTTCCTGACGGAGCCGTCGGAATAGCAGACGATATTGACACCCTTTGCGGGAGCGTCGAGACGCACACCGGATATGTCGTAGCGGGCGATTTCCACAACATCGGAATCCAAAGCTACATTGCTGACACCGGAGCCATCAAAGAGAGAATAGTAATATGTATCGACTTTGGAAAAATCATCATCCCATTCCGTATCACCAATATAGTAGTCATAATTGGCATAGTTGACCGAAGTCAGAATCTTAAATGCATAAAAACCTGTGCGCTTATTATAATCCTGCCAGAAGATGATGTTGCCCTCCATTGGGACTTTCTCATCATATTCATTTACAAATCCTGTAGTAGGCACTTCAACATCATTTACAAAAGAGTGACCTAAGAATGAAGTCATTATAGGCGCATCCCTATATGCCCAGGTATAATCATCCCTATTGCTCAACACCCATTCCTCATCGGTCTGATTATTTACTCCTCTCCAGATTATTCCTTCAACAGGAGTGTCAAGCTGACTTGACGGGTCATAATCGTCAGCATATATGAACTGTTCCTTTGCCTGTCCATATCTCTTGCCCTCATTGTTGAAACTATAAAATTCCCCTCCAAGGTAATTGTTGTATTCGTCCATATAACGGATTTCCTCAGACCTTGGCATACGCTCTCCAGTAACATATGTATAGTCCTTATAATAAGGAGAAGAACCCCACTTGTTGAATCTCTCAACCACTTCCACATATGGAGTTGGTTCGGGACTCTGCCATGCCATATTGACAATCTGCACACTCTCATACCCTCCATCGTCGAGGTCAGTGAATTCATCGGTCATAAACTGCGCAAGGACGTATTCATTTTTTGAATTTAACTGGAAGACATCCTGACGAGTCATACGGTTGGCAGAGTCATAAGTGTTGTCAGCATATGTGTTTCTATATATGATGCCGTTCGGCCCCCAGACATCGCCGCCGGTCCAATCCTGGTCGGCTCGGTTCCAATACACAGTCTCGTCCTTGATACAGTTCCAGTTGCTGTCGTAGGTATAGATGGTCTTCACGTAGTTCAACCATGCATTGTTTTCCCAGACATATCCCTTTATAAGGGCATCGTCGCCATTCTCGGCATATACATATTCCTCGCAGTTGCCGTCGTCGATTGATCCGACCCAATCGTTAGCGGCAGTATCCCAGACATAGCCGAAATAGGATGTCTGGCGATTCTGGCCATCCCAGGTATATGTCTTTTTCTGCACCGGTATCCAGTCGGATACCTCCGCGCTCCAATTATAGAATGTCTGGGAGGTGACGTTACCATTTGCATCCCACGTATATTCGCCGTACTGGAAAGGAACCATCTCGTTTGCGTCAATGTCCCAGATATAAAATATCTCTGAAGTGTAGTTGGAGGAGGCATCGGTGTAGATATATTCATACCGATAATCCTGACTGTGACTTGTGTTGTTGATGGACTCTCGGGCAATCACTCGGTTCTGCTTATCGTACTCATAAAAGTAACGACTATATAGATCCCAGTCCTCAACTTCTCCCGGAAGGAAGCTCAGACATACAGCAGGCAATCCTACTTGCGTGTAAGTGAATGTCTGCTTGCTGACCGGAGCGCCGGCAAGGTTGACAATCACGATTGAGTCGACACATTCTTTGCCTTTCTCAGCGCGGCGGATGCCATGACGGCTGAAGCCGTCAGCGCTAAAGAAGTCGGGGCTCTGCTTTTCCTCAAGCATAGCACGGAGTCGTGTGTAAGGCGACTCATACGTTCTCGGCTCTGTGGAGACGACAGTGGTCTTCACCTCGCGGTGCGGAAGAGGCCGCACCGACAGCCGGCTGAAATCGTTTGCGGTTGGAGTCTGGGCTCCAGCCAGAACGGCCACTAACAGCATGACCGTGATGATTGTAGATTTTACCATAAAGTTTGTTGTTGTTTGAAGTTTACGGTTGCAAAGTTATAGTTATGGTAAAATCCCTGCAATTTATGTCGTTACGCATTTTTCAAAATTGAAAAATGCGTATAGAAAGGGCGTTTTTTCTGCAAAAGCTGGAATTTTCGGGCGGCAGAGCCGTTGATGCGCAAGCGCCTTCGGCAAAAGAGCCAAGAATAAAGGCCAGCTTGCGGGGATACATGCCGGAGGCATGGCCCTGCAAGCCGGCCTTAGCCGGGGGCGGATGCACCAGGGTGCATCCCTACAATTAGATGTGGATTTTGTGGGAGGAGCGGCCGAGGCGAATGATGTAGGTGCCGGAGGGGAGGACACCGGTTGCATCGCTGCCACGATGGCGGAGCATGCCGTCGATGGAATATACTTCCGGCACGATTCCGTCGGGAAGGTTCTCGAATGAGATCACGCCGTCGCGGCATCTGAAATAATCGGCAGACGATTCGGCAGCGATGTCCTCTATGCCAGAGGGATCAAACTCCACGATATTGTTGAAAAGACCCCAGTATTCGTCCTGACGGTATGCCTCCAAAGAGCCAAGGGGTACATGTAATGTCGGCCTATCCAGCCTATAATTCCAACCAAACGCGAAACCGTAAGTATCTTCCGTTACATATATATCAGAATAAAATCCATTACATGAGCATGCCGTCGGAGGCATAGGGCTATAAACGTATACATCCTCAAGGCCTACGCAGTCTTTAAAACTCCATGCTTCAAGGGTCTTAACATTTTCCGGTATATACAACGACTTGATGGTACGGCAGTTATTGAAGACACCGGCATGTATCGTATCCACGCTTTCCGGTATTCTGAGATTAATGATTTCCCTTCCGCTTTCAAGGAGTCTTGCCTCGTTGCTGAATACCGGCAGATAATCATAATGCTCGCTATGGGTATTACCAGAGTGGTATAATAGGAAATACTCAATGTCCATTCCACACCACGACTTGATGGAATTGATGTCGACAGATTCCAGATTGTCGCAACCTGTGAACGCGCCGTATTCTATAGTCTTCAGAGATGAAGGAAATGTGACGGATTTGAGAAATCTGGCGCCGTAAAAAAGTTCATGCCGAATAGATTCAGTGCCTTCAGGTATCACGAGATCGGTGAGAGGAGCATCCCCGATATACATCATGGCGGCTTTGTCCAGAGGATTGGATATTCCATAATGAGGGCCGTTATACTCATAAGGAAACGAAGTGTTGAATGCTATATTCATCCATGACTCCAGACTGTATATCCGCACATACTTAAGGCTGTCGGGCCATAAGCATTCATTATCGGAATAGCCCCCGTAAGCTTTTATGTGCGTAATGGATGACGGAATGGTAAGACTTTCGATATTACACTTTCTTTCGAGAGCAATCTCTCCGACATGGCATATTGCCCCATCGATTTCGAGACTATCTGGAATCACCGCATTTTTCACACTATCGTCGATAGAGATGAGTCTTAAGTATGTAGGAAAATATCGGTGGGTCTTATAATTCAGTCCATCGACTGAATAATACTTGGCGCCTGAGGTATAACTGTAAGCGACTCCGGCTCCGGATAGCATGACGATGCAGGCAATCAATGTTTTCAATGTCTTCAGTCTCATATCCAGATTGTTTATAGATTGACGGATGCAAATGTAAGCAATTAATACATAAAATCCAAACAATATTCCACAAAGTGTAAGGGAATGTCGCACAATTACAATAAAATAGCCGGCTTGCGGAGATTAATGCCGGAGGCAGGTCCCTGCAAGCCGACACTATGCTGAGCTCGAACGCACGGGTCGTGCATCCCCTCACAGGGTCGTATGCACCAGGATGCATCCCTACCATTATTATAGGTGGACTTTGTGGGAGGAGCGGCCGAGGCGAATGATGTAGGTGCCGGAGGGAAGGACGCCGGTGTCGGAGCGTCCTTGATGACGGAGCATGCCGTCGATGGAATACACTTCCGGCACTATCCCGTCGGGAAGGTTCTCGAACGAGATCACGCCGTTGCCGCATCTGAAATAATCAGCAGGCGATTCGGCCACGATGTCCTCAATGCCGGATGGGTCAAACTCCTCGATATTGTTGAAAAGACCCCAATATTTATCTTCGCGATATGCCTCCGCAGAGCCAAGGGGGACATGCAGCGTAGGCCTGTCAAGCCTGTCATTATTCCATCCAAATGCGAAACCATAAAGATCCTCGACTGTCCACATGTCTTCTCGAAACCCAACAATGGAGAATGCCACAGGAGGCTGGGGACTATACATATAAACATCTTCAAGGCCCGTGCAGTCTACAAAGCAGTATGCCTCAAGTGCCTTTACATTTTCAGGTATATACAGGCTCTTGATGGTCCGGCAGTTGTTGAAGACACCGGCACGTATCGTGTCCACGCTTTCCGGTATTGCGAGATATGAAATCCCTCTTCCACCCTCCCGGAGCTTTGTCTTATTGCTGAACACCGGCAGATAATCATCCCAATCAGACGCTGTAATAGTGGCGTGGCTTAACGTAAAAGGCTCAAAATCCAGACCACACCAGAAACTGATGGAGTTGACATCGATGGATGCTAAATCATCGCATCCTGTGAAAGCGCCATATCCCGTAGACTTCAGAGATGAAGGGAAAGTGACAGATTTCAGGAACTTAGCACCATAAAAAGCTTCATGCGCCACTGATTCTGTACCTTCGGGAATCACAAGGTCAGTGAGAGGAGTATCACCGACATACATCACGGCCGCTTTTCCTATAGGATTGGATATTCCATAATAGGGACCATAAGTATCAGTTAGATATGGGGTGTCGAACTCTATCTTCATCCATTTCTCCAGACTGGATATCCGCACATACTTAAGGCTGTCGGGCCATAAGCATTCTTCTTCATAATGGCCACCGTGAGCCTGTATTTTCCTTATGGTTGACGGAATCGACAGGCTTTCGATATTGCACTTTCTGTCGAGTGCAATCTCCCTCACAGCGCAGGAGCGTGATTCAACGGTGAGACTATCAGGAATCACGGCGTTCTTCACAGTGTCGTCGATGGATACAAGTCGAAAAGAGTAGAGATCATACGACCAAGGGTTAACCTTTAATTCATAATTCAGTCCATCGAAAGAATAACGATCACCATCGGTGAGACGGCTGTTGGCAATTCCAGCTCCAGACAGCAGGACGATGCAGGCAATCAATGTTCTCAATGTCTTCAGTCTCATATCCAGATTGTTTAAAGATTGACGGATGCAAATGTAAGCAATTAATCCATGTATTCCAAACAATATTCCATAAATGTGTAGGGGAATGTCGCACAATTACAAGAAAAAGGCCGGCTTGCAGGGATACATGCCGGAGGCATGGCGCCGCAAGCCGGCCTTAGCCGGGGGCGGATGCACCAGGGTGCATCCCTACTTTGAGTAGTTGGTGAGGCTGTCGAATCAGTCGAGGAGAGCGATGGCGCCGCCGTTGGGGACTATCTTCAATTTCAATTTGCCGCCTTTCACTTTCACGTCTTTCTTTTCAAGCTTCTGAAGGTCGGAGGTGTCGGTGTAGAGCACCGCTCTATCAGCGGAGGAGCCGAGAGCGGAAAGGTCGACCGTCACCTCCACAGGCTCCGGCATGGCGTTGACGGCCGCCACATACCAGCGGGAGCCGTGACGACGGGCCATGACGATATAGCGGCCGGGATAGCCGTCGATGAAGCGGACATCGTCCCATGTGGTGGGCACTTCCTTCATGAATTCGATAGCCTCGACGGGCGCATCGGTGAGATTGTTGGGCGCGAGGGCGAAGTTCTGCACGGGATTCTGATAAAGCACTGCGGTGGCGAGCTGGAAGGCATCGCCCGTGCGACGCACGGAACCGCCGTCGTTACCCTTGTTGAGACGGCGGTTGAGCACCGTGCCCCCAAACTCCAGCGACGCCACCGCGTTGCGCATGAATGGATAGAGGGTGGCCTGATTGGCCTCGAGGTCACAGAAGTCCTGGGAGAAGACAAGATTCTCCGAAGCGAGCGCGGCCTCGGCCCCCACGAAATTGGGATACATCCGCTCCCAGCCGCGTGGCAGCGTACAGCCATGGAAGATGACGTCGATGCCGTAATCGGCCGCGTCGCTGAGGATATCCTCGTAGAGGCGCATCGTCTCCTGCTTGTCGCCGCCGAAGAAGTCCACCTTTATATTACGCACGCCATTATCGCGGAGCCATTTCATCTCCTTCTTGCGTACTATGGGGCGGTCCATGTGGTTGACAGGGCTCTGCTCGATATCGTTCCAGTGGCCAGACGATGAATACCAGAGGATGACGTTGACACCCTTCGAGCAGGCATACTTTATAAGGTCGGCCATGCGCTCGCGCCCGATGTTGCGGTCCCACCAGTTGTCGATGAGCACATTGTCGTAGCCCATCTCGGCAGCGAGGTCGATAAACTTCACCTGATCATCATAGTTGATGCTGCCGTCCTGCCAGAGGAGCCAGCTCCAGGTGCCCTTACCGGGACGCGCGGCCTCTGCCACCTCATAGCGGGGCTCGACCACACTCCAGGGCACCACCGTCTCCACAACCGGCGCGAGGGTCTCCCCCACCGTAACGGTACGCCACGGGGTCTTGCCTGGAAGCGCGATGCCTGGCGCCGCCGTGCCGTTGCCGTTGTTCTCGCCCGGCATCGGATATTCTATCGAGAACAGCGAGCCATCGAAGTCACCGAGGCGCGAGCCGCAGTAATAGCCGTCGACGCCGGTCTCGTTGAGGAGTACCCATGCGTCACCCTCATTAAAGAGCACCGGGAACGTGAAGCCGTGGCCATACTGAGACTTCTGACCCATCGGAGCATCCACGATATGGTATTCCTCATAGCTGGGCTTGGTGCGTTTCCAACCTATCATGGGGTCGCTCTGCGGAGTGGCCGTGATCTTAGTGCCCTCGGGGAAACGGAAAGCGGTGCTCTCGCTCTCAATGACGGCTGCCCTCTTCTCACCCTGGGCGGGGATGTGATAACGGAAAGCGATGTCATTGTCGGCCACCTCCCATTCCACGCCCATCTCGCGGCCATCGGCGCCCTTGAATGTAGTGGTCTGATGAGTGGCATGCCAGTCGACACGGCTGCGCTTGATCCTGTCCTGGGGGAAGCTGCGGCGCACTGTGTCGGCCACCGAAGGCTCGAGACCGAGACCGGTAGTGAAATCCATGCCGTCGGCCATACGGAAACCGAGCGGAGAACGGCCGAGGACCTCACGGCCACGGTAATCCACGGAGTAATAGGGAGTGCCGGAAGCATCGGCATCCACGGTCACGACAAGAAAGCCGGAAGGACTCGAGATACGCGTGGCGGCCAGGAGAGCAGGAGCAGCCAACGAGAACGCTATGACTGTAATGGTCTTTTTCATTCGATTCATGTATATTTGTCAGGTTTATAGGACAAAGGTACACAAAAACCATGAAAAATTAATACCTTTGCATAAAGAAAACCTTAATTAGACTTAGATATGAGACTATCGAGAAACATCATCGCCGCGGCCACGATGGCGCTGGCATGCCAGGGAGCGGTCTGGGCCCTCGACAACGGAGGCGCCGACGCGCAGCAGCGGAGACTGGAGTCGCACCTTCGCATCGCGCGCGACTTCGCGGCCAACAGCGACTATGCCGGCAAAGAGACCTTCAGGAAGGCCATCGCAAGCGCCGAGCAGGTGAACGCCGACCCGGCATCGGGCGACAAAGAAAGGCAACAGGCCCTCGAAGCGCTAAAGAAGGCATCGAAGGACTATCTCGCCAACCGTCCCGGCGAATGGGTTAGGATAAGGAACGGACAGATGTGGACCGACGACCGAGGGCGCGAGGTGCAGGCCCACGGTGCCGGCTTCATACTGCTCAACGACACCTACTACATGATCGGCGAGGACCGCTCCGATAAGTGGCGCCCCGATGTGAACATGTATTCGTCGAAAGACCTAAAACACTGGAAATTCGAGAACAAGATCATCGCCAACGAAAAGACACATCCCGAGCTGGGCTCGACACGCATGATAGAGAGGCCGAAGCTCTTCTTCAACGACTCGACAGGCCAATTCGTGGTGTGGTGTCACTGGGAGGCGCGAGACTACAGCGCCTCGGAGGCAGGGGTCTTCGTGAGCGACTCCGTGGCCGGAGACTACCGCTTCCACAGCGGCGGACGCCCCCTCGGCATCAAGAGCCGCGACTGCAACATCTTCCTCGACGACGACGGGACCGCCTATTTCATCTCGACCATCGAGGAGAACACAGACCTCGGTCTATTCCGCCTCTCCGACGACTATCTGGAACCGGTGGACTACACAGTACTCTTCCCCGGCGACCGCCGCGAGGCACCGGCCATCGCACGCAAAGGCGACCGCTATTATATGCTATCCTCGGCATGCACAGGATGGGACCCGAATCCCGCCAACCTCTCCTACACAGATACCCTGACAAAGGGATGGAGCCCGCTCCACAAGGTGGGCAATCCCATCGCCTTCGACACGCAGGCGGCCTCCATACTGAAAGTGGAGGGGTCGAAAGACACCACCTATCTATATATAGGCGACCGCTGGCAGGATCCCAACCTTCCGGAGTCGAAGACTATCATCTTCCCGATCTCCTTCACCGAAACCGACTGCGCGTTCAACTACGTGGCGGAGTTCGACATCAACTTCGCCACCGGCGAATGGCGCCGCGTGGATCCGCGCGAGGGAATGGCCGACCGCAGCGGCTGGAGTGTAATCGAGTCAAGCGGTGGTAAAGCCGGCAATCCTGTAGGCAATGTGCTCGACGGCGACATCACGACTATCTGGATTGACGAAGCGGAAGCTCCGGCCAAGGAAGGTGAGGAAACGATACAGTATTTCGTGATAGACGCGGGGCAACCTGTAGCCTACAAAGGATTCCGTGCAACGCCGCGCAGCGACGCCGGCAGCTCGGAAGGACTTGTGAGGAAATACCGCCTGGAGACAAGCGCCGACGGCAAGAAATGGGCAACGGTGTCGGAGGGAGACTGGCTCCCCTACTGGACGGACGTAGACACAGATCCGGAATCGGCGAGATATTTCAGATTCTCATCGCTCGGCAACCACTCCACCTCGCTTGCCGAATTCAACCTGATAGCACAATAACGAAACCGCTTGATGAAAGCCAGAGCCTCCGGATGCAGCTGCATCGGAGGCTCCGTATTTTTGTATGACTTTCATTCAATGATGCGTCGGGCGCCGAGATAGCGGCCTTCATAATAACCCTTACAGTCGTCGACCTTGATGCCGGTGCGGGCTGCATGGATAAACTTGAAATCGCCGGTCTGGGGGTCAGCGCTGACCACGATTCCCACATGGCCTACGCTGCTTCCGCTACGACGGCTCGTAAAGAAGACGAGGTCGCCGGTCTGAAGCTTCTTACGCTCCACGGGGCGACCCTGGGTGTACTGGGCCTTGGAGGATGAGCTGAGCGAATATCCGAACTGGCGATATACGTAGCTCGAGAATCCGGAGCAGTCGAAAGTCGAGGGGCCCTTGGAGCCGGCGCGGTATCGCTTGCCGAGATGAGTACGGGCCTCCTTGATGAGGTCGTTGGCAAGGGTAAGACCCTCAGCGGAGAGCGAGCCCTCGCCGGCGACGGCAGCCTCGCGGCGCGCCACGTCTTCCTTGAGCCTGTCGGAAATCACCGTCATGTCGAGACGCGACTTCACGTTGGCGAGCTGGTCCTTATGTGCTTTGGAATGGAGCGACCTCATAGACGGCGACTGCGCGGCGGCGCCGAAAGAGGCGGCGACTATCATCATTATAGGGAGAATATGTCGGAAAATCATTATTCTGGTGGTTGGGTTGTCGGGGTATATACATTGCCGGAGCCCCCTTGTGAAAACCGGCGAAACAAAATTAATAAAAAAAGCCGAGGGCAACAATCGGCAACGCCCGAAAGATGAGGCTTTTAAGATAATTTATTATTTGGCACACAGAAAGGAAATCTGTGCACAAAGCGCCATATCGGCCAAATTATCAAGGGTATAAGCCACAAACGCAGCTGCGATGCGCTAAAATGACCAAAGAGGGACATGCCGATTTATAAAAATATAACATTCCGGAATATGCGAAATCAACAAATTATTACTAACTTAGTAGTCGGAAAAGAAACGCTGAATAAAATTCCGACACAACTAAATAATCTTACATGAAAATCAAGAGACTCAGCATCGCCGCGCTGACGGCGGCTACAATCGCCACAGGCGTGGCGAAAGACAGGGTGACCCACAATCCCGATGCCACCAACACTGACGTGATACTCCACGCCTGGAGCTGGAACTTCCCGGCCATCGCCGACAACATGAAGAGAATCGCCGACGCCGGCTTCACGATGGTGCAGACCTCGCCGGTGCAGCACTGCTACAGCCCCGAGGGTAGTGGAAAGAAGATTTTTGACGAAAATGTCACAGAAGGCAACTGGTATTACTACTACCAGCCCACCGACTGGAAGATAGGCAACTACATCGTGGGAAGCCGCGACCAGATGAAACAGATGATGGACTCGGCCGCCAAATATAATATAAAGGTGATAGTCGACGTGCTGCCCAACCACACGGCCTTCGACATCGACGCCGTATCCGATGACTTCTACAAAGCCGTGGGGGGCCGCGACAAGATGTTCCACTCCGAAGGGCTCAAGCCGGTGGAAGACTACAACAACCGCCTGCAATGCACCCTCTGGGGCTCCGGCGCCCTTCCCGACGTCAACACGGAGAATCCCGACTTCCAGAAATACTATATGGAGTTTGTCAACGACCTTCTGAGCCTCGGCGTGAAGGGATTCCGCTACGACACCGCCAAGCATATCGGCGTGCATTCCGACCCGGTTGACGCAGCCAGCGGCGTGAAGGAGAACGACTTCTGGGACGTGGCCACGGGACGCAAGAGCGTGAAGGGTGTGAAGCTGGCAGTGCCTTACGATTCGCTGTTCGTCTACGGCGAAGTGCTTCAGGACAAGAACGTGCCGGAAGCCGAGTATGCCGAGTATTTCGGCCAGACGGCCTCCGGCTACGGCCATCTGCTGCGCGAGGCCCTGGAGAAAGGCACAGCCAAGGGAATCGACCTCAAGGGATGGCACCACACCTCGGCGCCCGAATACCTCACCACCTGGGTGGAGAGCCACGACACCTACGCCAACGCCCATGAAAGCGCCCACCTCACCGACGACCAGATACGCGCCGGATGGGTCTACCTGACGGCGCGTCAGAACGGCACTCCCCTCTTTTTCAGCCGTCCGGCAGGATCCACAAGACAGAACTATTGGGGCGACAACGTGCTTGGCGCCGCCGGCAACGATGAGTTCATACATCCCGAAGTGGCCGCTGTCAACAAATTCCGCCGCCAGATGAACGGCCAGAAAGAAGACGTGCAGATCTCAGACAACGGCAGCGTGCTTCTCGTGAACCGCGGCCGCAAAGGAGCTGCCGTAGTGAACATCAGCACCCTCTCCAACCAGGTGGACCTCCCCACCACACTGCCCGACGGCACATATAAAGATGTGGTCTACGGCAAGGAGTTCAAGGTGAAGAAGGGTCGCCTGAAAGGTCTCGCTGCCCCCACCCGCAGCTACATACTCACAAAATAGGCCATAGTCGATTACGGGCGGCAAACGGCGCCACCGAGACCGACAGCATGACACAGCCCCGCGACACGGCTCTA
>OGQO01002610.1_pt1 | contig 13719 bp, 24 predicted proteins | sample 1553241 | NCBI WGS metagenome assembly OGQO01 (sample SAMEA2579933, study PRJEB22360) | human gut metagenome | biome: human gut; feature: human-associated habitat; material: faeces | place: Denmark | collected 2008/2010
GCTTTAGCGAGCGCACGAGTACGCCTGCAGAACGACTTTTGCACATGGCTGCCGTCCGGCATATCGAGCCAGACACGCAGTTCCACACTGCCGTTCGACTTTTTGCGGAAACTTCCGTTCATAATGATAAAACCCCTTTCTTATCGCATGAAGGTGTGATAAAATAGAGGTACTGATAGGTTTCGCGATTTGTCAGTACCTCATGTCCCGCTCGCCGGTTGCCGCCGGTGGGCGGGATTTTTTGTTTGCAGGCTTTAACATGGCCGAAATCGACCAGTTTAACAATAGATGATGTGATAAGCTTTTTACTTTGGATATAGCTCATAGGTGCTGCCGTGCTTTATGCGAGTGATCTTATCTGCCTTGACTAAATGACTGACAGCAGTACCTATCGTCGGCTTTAGGTCGGGATCGAACTGCTTGTGCAGATCCTTCTGCAGGATAGCAGGATTGTCCTGAATAACCTTCAGCACCTCGTCGTCAGCGATCTGCAAGAATGCCTGTCGCTTTTGATGAACAGCGAAGTCATGTTTGCGTTCCTCGTAGTTCAGAGTTAGATCTTTGTAGCGCTCTTTGATCTTGTCGATAAAGCTGAAATCAGGATTTTGGCTATTGTGGGCATGCAGCCACATATCTTCAAAGTATTGTTGCCCAATGGAGGTTTTTGAGCAATACTCTGCAAGCTCTTGTGCGGAGATCAAAGCCTTTTGGGCATGGGCAATAGCTTCATCTACACTGTTGAAATTGTACAAATTCGGCAGCCATATGTCCTGCTCCAGCTTGTCGATGTATTCCGCGTTGGCGGTATGAAATTGGCTCTGGGCCATACGTTCATCAAAACTGCGATGGAATTTCGGGTTAGGACTGTTTTCATAGTATTGGCGTGCTTTTTCCCAACTGGATTGACGCAGATACGCAACATCTTCATCGGTAAGCTCTTGCCCGTCTGCACGCCAGGTCGTTCGGCCATTGGAAATGTATGAGACGGGTGGTTCGGCACTGTCATCTTCAAGTGCTTTGAGTGGAAACAAATCTTCGGATATTTCGTCAGATGGCGGTGCTTCGTATAAAGTCTGATGTTCGGCTGCTTTCTTTGACCGTGGACGCCATATAATTATGATAACGGCTATCATAATTCCGGACAGGACAAAAAGAAGAGGGCGGACGCTTGTATCGGTCAAACCATATCCCGTCAAAGCAATGATGAGATAGATAGAAGCACCTAAGGCACAGAATACCGTTGCACCATATTTCAAGCAGCCGGGCTTGTTTGGCTCAGCTGCGCGAGGTGTTTTCAGTTTTTGCATCGTTGTAACTCCTGTATCTGCGTATCAAATCTGATCAACCGTGCGAATGACCTTGATAACTCGGCCAACAACACGGCACTGTTCCAGGTCTACACCTTCGATACGCCTCGGCTTGAATTCCGGGTTGATGGGAATGAGATCAATCCAATCCTCGCCTGGCTTATATTCGATACGCTTGACAGTGGCCTCATCGCCGCCCAGCAGCATAATGCCGATCCGGCCGGAAATGCCCATGTCGCTGCATCGCAGGCACAGGATTTCATCGCCGTCCTGGAACTGCGGGTACATACTGTCGCCGCTGACCGTGGCCAGAAAGAAATCTTCAGGTCTGCGCCGCCCAATCCACTCGGCAGGGATGGTGCGCTGCTCGTAGGCGTCATCGGGTGTTGCGTCAAAGTGCGCTGCCACAGGTCCGGCGTAGTGAATCGTGACGAGCGAGCTGTCAGATGGTTCCGAGTAAGCATTCTGCCGAGTCGGATCTACATCCTCACCCATAAGCCAGGCTTCATTGACGTTTAATGCTTTAGCCATCTTATAGATGTTCTTTTGCTTGGGAATATATGATCCTCGTAGATAAGTGCTGATAGATGATTTACCGATACCTGTTAGCTCAACCAGTTCAGCCTGCTTCATGCCTCGCAGTTCAAGCGCCGCTCGCAGTCTGCTTGCAATAGTATCCATTTAGCTCCCTCCTAACTCCTTGGTATAAATATATCATGAATGTTCAGAAAACGCAACAAGAAAACGACGCAGACAAAAATAAATTCAGAAAAGAGAACAAATGGTATTGACAGATGGCGAAGAAAGATGCTACAATTAGTTCAGAAACGCGAACAGGAGGTGGATACAATGAAGGACCCAGTTTTCGATTATGCTCGCCTGCGAGGGAGAATTAAAGAAGTTTTCGGAACGCAGGATGCCTTTGCAGACGCAATCGGCCTAGGAAGAGTGTCTGTAAGTCAACGATTAAACAATCAGCTTGAGTTTTCACAGCAGGAAATGTTTCGATCGGCTGACGTATTAGGCTTTTCTCGAGGGGAAATCCCCGAATATTTTTTTACTGAGAAAGTTCAGAAACACGAACAAAAATGAGGTGAACCCAATGGACGCAGACATCAAGATCAAAAGCACCGGCAAAGGCTGTGCAACGAAGATCCTGCTAAACGGCGTGGATATTTCGGGCATGGTTCAGTCGGTAACATTTCACCAGACGGGCGGAGCAAGACCGACGGTCAGTTTCACGTTCGCAGGCGACAAGGTCAGCATTAACTCCTGCGCCGTTGCGAAGTATCCGGATGAGCTGATGGACGCTATTCTTACAAAGAGCGTGCAGGAGCTGGAAAAGAACCTTGACCGTGTACTGAAGGCGAGCAGCGAGCCGGAGGAGAATAGCTAAATGCCAGAACAAAAGCAAATACTGCGCATTTCATCCACGGATAATATTCGCTACTCGGTGCTGCGGTTGCTGCATGAATGCCTTGCGGCGGCAGCAAGAAAGGGCGATGCTCAGTCAGCTATTGCACTGTCAAAATACATTTTCAAGGAATTTGATGAGCGAGATATGCTGCTTTATGTAGAAACGACGCAATACGAGCTGGAAACAAGAAAGCATGTACGAGAACCCATCAAGAAGGGTGGTGATGCTTCATGATTTACCTCCCGTCGGGCACTGCTTTTTGGGCGCTGCTCATTCTGGTGCAGATTCACCTGTTGAAGAACAGGCTGTTCCATCAGCGTATCGACATGTTCTGTGCGGTATTTTACATCAGTTTGGCTGCTCTGATCTGCATTGCACGGATGGCAGCTAAGTTTATCACATAAGAGAGGAGAATTCACATGACGGACAAGCGTGAAACCTACACCGCGAAGGAGTGCGCGGAGCGCTTAGGGCTGGACCCTAACTCGCTGCGCAACCTGATCCGCACCAAGCAGGTACCGTTTGGCATCGCGTACCGTCAGCCGAGCGGGCGCGTTCACTGCATCATTCCCAAGGCCGCGTTCGAGAAGTTCATGGCCGAGGGTGTCGGCACAGAATGAAAAAGGAGATGAAACCCTATGTCTAACAACAACTTCGCAGAAACCTTCGCCTCGGTCGCATCCGAGTTCGGCGTAGAGGACACCGAGAAACACAGCCGCGGCATCAAGCCGAGCAAGCGCCCGTACTTCCACTGGACAGATGAACAGCTCGAGCAGTTGGCAACGCTGCGCGACGAGGGCAAGTCTGCGACCGAGATCGCGGAGGCGCTGGGCGTATCCCGTGATAAGGTTGTTACCAAGCTGGCCGCCATGGCTGCACGGCAGCGGACCGGCAGCAAGGAGCCGGAGCAGGTCGAAGAACCGCCGACGACTGAACTGCCGGACGATGAGGACATACTTGTTGCCGCTCCGGTGCCTAAATTATATGTGTCCGATGAAGCCTTCGATCGCATGATCTTCACGGCGTTCGACAACGTGGTCGGCCGGGTGGACGACTTTAACAGGATGGCTGCCTGCTGGCGCAAGGCTTTGTCGGTCATCGAGCAGGAAATCCGCAAGCTGTCGTACATCATCGAGCAGCACCCGAACACCGAGGAATCGGTCTGTCAGATCGTGGCCGTCATCGCGTATGACGAAGTACGCGCATGAAAAACGCCGCTGTCAGGACGGCAATCCCGATCAGCGGCAAAGAAATGTATTCAACCACATAATAGCATGAAGTTAGGAGAATTTCAATGGTAAAGATTATCAGCAACGTAAAAGGCGATATGGTTTCCGCAAGTGTAGAGCTGGCCGGCGACCTTCAGGTCATCGTTTCCGAGATTGGCAGCGCAATTAGCAGCATGTACAACCGGATTAAGGCACAGGACAAGAGTGCTGCAAATGCGTTCCGTTTCCTGCTTACCGAGCTGATCTCCAACGAGAAGTCGCCGATGTGGGACACCTGCAAGGACAGCGACATTGTCTGCAACGCCGCTATCGTCCGCAAGGGCGCGAAGCTGACCGGCGATGATATTGCCGACCTGCTGCGCCGCGGCACGCCGAAGGACATCATCAAGAGCCTGCTGGAGGAGATGTAACCGTGACCGACGACAGCACCCTCAAGGCCGCGCACGCCGAAATCCGCCGCGAGCGGGTTCTGCCTTGGAAGCAGGACTATCTCAAGGAGCACGACGTAATGGTCGCGCCTGAACCGACAGACGAGGATCTGAACTGGCCGGAGCCGATGGTTTCGGGAACGTGGGAGCACGGCTACATCACGATGACCCTTGACGCCTATGACAAACTCAAGGCGAAGGATAAGAAACTGTTCAACAAACTGGGAGGAATGTACTAATGAGCAACTTTGCAATCGACATCAACATCAACGCGCCTGCACTGGTCGGCGCAATCGAGCACCTGTGCACCGCACTGGGCAAGTCTGCAAAGGCGGACACTACGGCACAGCGCATGGCCGAGGTGCTCGAGAAGAACATGCCGTCCACCGCAGCGCCTGTTCCGCAGCCGGTTCAGACCGCACCTGTCACCCCGGCACCTGTACAGGCCGCACCGGCAGCAGCGCCGACCGTCAAGACCTACACCATGGACGAGATCGCCAAGGCCGCCGGTGACTTCATGACGCCGGAAACCATTCCGCAGCTGCAGGCGCTGCTCGCCTCGTTCGGTGTTGCCGGGCTGCCCGAGCTGCCGGCGGACAAGCTGGCTGCTTTCGCCGCCGAGCTGCGTAAGATGGGGGCGAAGATCTGATGCCACCTGCTGCACACGCTTTACTCGGTGCGTCGAGCGCCGAACGCTGGCTGGCCTGTCCGCCGTCTGTACGCCTGAGCGAGAAATTCCCGGATACCGCAGGCGTATTCGCGCAGGAGGGCACGCTGGCGCACTCTCTCGCGGAGCTGAAAGTCCGGTCTTACTTTACGGTTATGGCAAAGTCCGCCTACACCCGTGCGTATAACAAGATCCGCAAGGATGAGCTGTTCTCCACTGAAATGGACAACGTGACCGATGCGTACCTCGACTACATCAAGGACTGCTCCATGCAGTTTCCGGCACCGCCGACCGTGGCCTGCGAGGTCAAGGTCAATTTCAGCGGCTACGTTCCGGACGGCTTCGGCACGGCTGACCTTGTGATGATCGGCGGCAACACGCTGCGGGTGATCGACTTCAAGTACGGCAAGGGCGTGCCGGTCGAAGTTACGGACAACGCCCAGATGAAGCTGTACGCCCTCGGTGCGCTGGCGCAGTACGCCCTGCTGTACAAGGTCGAGCGAGTGATTCTCTCCATTGCGCAGCTGCGGCTCGGAGAACCGGCGGAGTGGGAAACCACGCCGGACGAGCTGTACAAGTGGGCATCCGAGTATGTCCGGCCGAGAGCGCAGCAGGCGTACAACGGCGAGGGCGAGTTCCACGCAGGCGACCACTGCCGGTTCTGCCGGGCAAAGGCAAAGTGCCGCGCATACGCCGAGGCAAACATGGCCGTCACCGAGCAGCACACGCCGGACGAGGATCCTGCGCTGCTGACCGATGAGGAGATCGGCAGGGTGGCGGCCCGTGCAGAGCCGTTCCTCAAGTGGTTCGGTGCGGTGCAGACCTACGCACTGGATGCCGCCCTGGACGGCAAGACCATTCCCGGCTGGAAAGCAGTCGAGGGGCGTTCTGTTCGGCAGTTCGACGACATCGACGCCGCCTTTGCCGATCTCCGTGCCGCAGGCATTGAGGACGCGCTGCTGTACGAGCGCAGGCCGCTGACCCTTTCGGGCGTGGAGCGGCTGCTCGGTAAAAAGCAGTTCGCTGAGCTGTGCGGCGGTCATGTGGTCAAGCCGGCAGGCAAGCCGACCCTCGTTCCCGAGAGCGACAGCCGAAAACCTTACAGCCGGGCCGCAGCGGATTTTGCGGCAATCGAACAGTAAACCATCTATTTATCGAAAAGGAGTTTTTCATTATGTATCAGAACAATCCGACCAAGTGCCTCACCGGCGAAGTCCGTCTGTCCTTCGTTCACCTCGACCAGCCGTACTCGAACAACGGCGGCGAGCCGAAGTACAGCGCAACCCTGCTCGTTCCGAAGAAGGACGTCGCTACCGTAGAGGACCTCAAGAACTCGCTGAACACTGCCTACGAGAACGGCGTCAAGAATCTGTGGAAGGGCAGCCGTCCGCAGATGCGCTATCCGGTCATCTACGACGGCGACGGCACCCGCCCGTCCGGTGAGCCGTTCGGCCCGGAGTGCAAGGGTCACTGGGTCATCACTGCATCCAGCAAGCAGAAGCCGCAGTGCGTGCATATTTCCAACGTCCACGCCGACCTGCTGCCGACCGATGTCTACTCCGGTATGTACGCCCGCGTGACCGTCAACTTCTTCCCGTATGATGCCTCCGGCAACCGCGGTGTCGGCTGTGGCCTGGGCAACGTGTGCAAGACCCGCGACGGCGAGCCGCTCGGCGGCCGTGCAAACGCAGAGAGCGACTTCGCCGGTCTGGAGCAGGCCGCACCGCAGCAGCCGCAGAACTACGCCGCACCGCAGCAGGGTGTGAACCCGCTGACCGGTCAGCCGTGGTAATCAATTAACCCATTGGAGGGGTGTTCCATGCACAATTTATCTATTGACCTTGAAACCTTTTCCTCCGAGCCGATCGCAAAGACGGGACTGTACAAATATGTGCAGTCCCGTGATTTTCAGGTCTTACTGTTTGCGTACTCGCTGGACAATGCGCCGGTGCAGGTGCTCGACCTGACACGCGAGGAGCTGCCGGAGTGGCTGAAAGCCGCACTGTACGACCCGGCTTACATCAAGCACGCATTCAACGCGGCGTTTGAGTGGTATGCACTGGGGAAACACTTCGGGCGGGAGCTGCCGCTCGAGCAGTGGCGCTGCACCATGCTGCACAGCCTGTACTGCGGGTATCCGGCAAGTCTGGATGCCGCCGGCAAGGCACTCGGTCTGCCGCGGGACAGGCAGAAGCTGACGACCGGCAAGGCTCTGATCAAGTATTTCTGCACGCCGTGCGCTAAGACGATCACCAACGGCGGCAGGACGCGCAACCTGCCCGGGCATGATCCGGCGAAGTGGGAGCTGTTCGTTGAGTACAATAGGCAGGACGTTGTGACCGAAATGGAGATCGAGCACCGCCTGAGTCGATTCCCGGTGCCCGAGCGGGTGCAGCGTGAGTGGGAGTACGATATGCGGATCAGCGCCCGCGGTGTTGCAGCCGACAGGGAGCTGGTAGACGGTGCGCTGTACTGCGGCACGGCGATCGAGGAAGCCGCCAAGCAGGAAGCCATCGAGCTGACCGGTCTGGAGAACCCCAAGAGCCGTGAACAGATGCTGACCTGGCTGCAGGGGCACGGCGTTGCCATTCCCGACCTGCGGAGCGCAACGGTAGAGGACGCACTCGAGCACAAGGACGAGTTCGAGCCGGACGTTGCCCGCGTGCTGGAGCTGCGGCAGCTGCTTTCCAAGGCAAGCATCAAGAAGTACAGCACGGTCGTTACTACCATGTGCGAGGACGGCCGCATCCGCGGTCTGCTGCAGTTCTACGGTGCAAACCGTACCGGACGATGGGCAGGGCGGCTTGTGCAGGTGCAGAACCTGCCGCGTACTTATCTGCACGGCGCCATGCTGGACACCGCCCGCGATCTGACCCGGCGGAAGCTGCCCGAGGGGCTGGAGCTGCTGTACGGCAGCGTGCCCGGTACACTTTCGCAGCTGGTGCGGACGGCACTGGTGCCGAGGCCCGGCTGCAAGTTCGTGGATGCCGACTTTTCCGCTATCGAGGCGCGTGTGGTCGCGTGGCTGGCGGGCGAGGAGTGGGTCTTGCAGGTTTTCCGCACACACGGCAAGATCTATGAGGCAACCGCAAGTCAGATGTTCGGCGTGCCGCTCGACCGCATTGTTAAGGGCAACCCCGAGTACGCCCTGCGCCAGAAGGGCAAGGTCGCCACGCTGGCGCTTGGGTATCAGGGCGGCAGTTCGGCGCTGATTGCCATGGGTGCGCTCAAGAACGGGCTGACCGAAGAAGAACTGCCCGACATCGTGAGCCGTTGGCGGCAGGCAAATCGCGCAATCGTGCGCTGCTGGAAAGCTGTCGAACAGGCTGCCATTCAGGCGGTGGAAACCGGCAGGTCCTGCGCTACGCATGGCTTAGTGTTCGCTCGGGAGGCGGACATTAACAGCGGTCTGGACTTTTTGACTATCCGGCTGCCGTCCGGACGCAAGCTGTATTACGCGCAGCCGCATTTCGGCGTCAACCAGTGGGGCGGCAAACAGCTGCGGTACTACGGCATGAACCAGATGACAAAAAAGTGGAGTGTAATTGAAACCTACGGCGGCCATATGACCGAGAACATCGTGCAGGCCATCGCACGCGACTGTCTGGCGGTGAACATCGAACGGCTGGAGAACGCCGGTTTTCCGATCGTGTTCCACATTCACGATGAGGTGGTTATTGAGGTGCCGGAGGACAGAGCCGATCTGGACGAGGTAACACGCATCATGGGTCAGCCGATCGAGTGGGCGCCCGGACTGCCGCTCGCTGCCGACGGCTGGGTCGGAGATTATTTTACCAAGGATTAAGGAGAAGCAAGTATGAAAGCAATCCGTAAAGAGCCCGGCTGTGCGCCGGAGCTGATCGACATTGACAACACGCTGAAAGCCTTGCAGACCGAGGTCGGCGGCTACATCGAAACCGTAACGATTGCATCGGATGTCGTCGTTATCTGCAACGAGGAAGGAGTGCTGCTCGGAATGCCGTACAACTGCCGGTTCTTCGGCGTGGATTTCGTTGGCCCGATCCTCGTGGTCGGCCGCAATAAGGACGAGTTCTGTGACGTTCCGGAGGCCGATTTTCTGATGGAGAATCTGCGGGAGGAGAACCATGGCGAAGTGTAAATTCTGCGGACAGGGTGTGCGGGTCGCGCCGGTGTTCCATCCGGCTTGCTGGGTGCAGGCAGCAGGCAAGGCGGCAGAGGTGTTCTGTGATGAGTATTGCAGATACCCGCGTGAACTGGATCAGGAAAAGCTGCTGGAGCACTGCATGGAGTGCCCGCTGCTGCGGATGGGAGGCAATGAGGTATGATGCTGCTGGGACTGACGGGTAAGGACATTCTTGCCCTGACTAACGAGAGCAAGCGCAAGGCCGTCCTGGCCGACTGGCAGAACTGGGGTATCTGGCACAAGGCACCTGAGATCGGACTGTTTGTGTACCGGCTCGACCTGCCGGACGGCAGCTTTTTCACCGCCAGCTGGTATGAGGGCGATGACTTCTTTCCTGGCGGCGGTACGCATAACGTCAACCGTCCGCGCTTCAATCTTTGCGACAAGGGCGGCAAGCTGAAAGCCGGGAGCAAGGCCGAGAGCCTGCTGACGGACAGGCTCAAAGAGCTGCGGAAGGAGCTGCTGGAACGAGGTGAGAAGCGTGGCGCTTAAAATCATACCGATCTCGCTGCGAGGTGCAAACGCCTATGTAAGAGATCATCACCGTCATCACAAGCCGACTGTCGGACATAAGTTTTCGATTGCTTGTGCAGATGGAGATAAAATCGTCGGTGTTGCTATTGTAGGCCGCCCGGTGTCGCGCCACCTTGACGATTACTGGACACTGGAGGTCAATCAGCTGTGCACGGACGGCACGCGCAATGCGTGCTCCATGCTCTACGCTGCCGCATGGCGTGTTGCTCGAGCGATGGGATACAAGCGCCTTGTAACGTACATTCTGGAGAGCGAACCGGGGACAAGCCTGAAAGCCGCTGGCTGGAAGTGCATGGGGAAGGCTGGCGGCCTGCGCTGGACAGGCGCTCGCCGTCCGGAAACGGATCTCTACCCGGCGGAAATGAAGTTGAGATGGGAAGTGACGACCGATGAAAACTGATGAGCTTATCAAAGCCCTTGAGCATCTGAAAGTGCAGACCGGTTCGCTGGTCTGCCTCGGCTGCGGGCATGAGGATACCTGCGGTGTGCATGGCTGCGCGATCGCGCGAGAGGCCGCGGTGCGGCTGAGCCTGTATGAACACGCGCTGGAGCAGGTGACGAAGGAGCGGGATGCAGCCGTCAAACAGTTGCGTCGCATGGCTGACTGTGATACCTGCAAGCATGATCACCCGTGCGGCATGGATGGCGATCCGTGTACTGCATGTACGACCGGACAGTGTTGGGAATGGAACGGAGGCACGCCATGACCGACAAATCACTGGAAATGCTGAAATGGCTGCTGGAAGATCTGGAAACAGACGAGGGTGTGTGCTACAAGACCCGCAGCAGCACCTGCGCCACGGCCTGCCCGCTGTGGTACGCCGGCGCCTTTGGCGATAATATCTGTCTGCCGTCTGTGCTCGGCCGCAGGGTAACACGAATGATACACGATCAGCAGCTGCCGAAACGAGAAAAGGAGAACAACAATGGAATTCAAGGGAAATGAAACTATTCAGAAGGTACAGCCGGACAGCCTGACCCGTGTAGATGTTCTGCGCAGAGCCGAAGAATGCGTCTGCGGCCATCGGGAGCAGGACTACGGTTCGCCCGAGGACAATTTCGAGGCCATCGCGGATTTTTGGGAGACGTACCTCAACCGTGGGTGCTTGGCGAATGACGGCCGTGTGCACCTCGACGCGAGCGACGTAGCTATGATGATGGCGCTCTTTAAGATCGCTCGTATCGCCACAGGCACTGGCACGGCAGACAGCTTTATCGATTTGGCAGGTTATGCGGCCTGCGGAGGGGAGTGCGCACAGGTATGACGTTTCAGCACTTTATTCATCTCATTGAGGGTGCGATGATCGAAGTTATTATGGGCTGCGGCATTTCCGCAGCGTTCGCCTTCTTCCTGTGGCTTGTGCTGCGTATCTGGCGGGCTGTGCTGGATAAGGCGATTGAAAACTATCGTTTCCAACAGCGTTTTAAGCAGATGCGAGAGTGCTCGCCCAATGTTATCAAGGTAAGACAGGGGGACACTGTAAGGGTAAGACAGGAGGAAAACAATGAACGTAAATGATGTAAATGCCGTACTGGACACCATTGCGGACAAGCTGGGTATCGTCACCGACAATTTTACGGAAATGCTGCCGAAGATCGTACATTACAAGATCGTGGCGAATGCTGCGGGCGTAATCGTTCTGGCATTTTTGGTATTGTTGTGTATTGCCGCTGCCGTTTGGGGTCGTAAACAGGTGAAAAAAGATCCTATCAGCATTTATCCGGATGTCATCTGTACAGCGGCTATTACAATAGGACTGTTTACGTTGGCCGTTATGCTTTTGCTGGCGGTCAATCTGATTGGCTGGGTTATGTTCCCCGATATTAAGGCTATGGATTACATTTTAGGATTGATCTAAGGAGAAACAAAAAGAAATACGGAATTTGGAACGGCATGACAAAGCGCTTTGCTTTCGGCATTGCCGAGGACACCAAGGGCAGAGCTTGGCAGGCTTTCTGCAAGGCTGCACCCGACGCAGCGCGTTATTGGCGATATAGCGTAAAGGCTATTCCAGAGGGCTGGAAGAACCCGAAGAACGAAAATTACAGCTACAAGGACTAACAACCTTTGAACCAGATGGGACCCTCTGAGCGCTGCTCGGCGGGCCCGATGTGGCGCAAAGGCCACTGAGGAGGGAGGTATTCCATGCAAATCATAAATGACCGCAGTATTACGGTTTCAACCGGCACCGGGCGCAGGTGCACGAACTGGCAGCCGGCGGTCATGACCCTTGGAGAACTGTACGACCGTCTGCACACGCCGATCCGCGGCGAGGAAACACTCGCGGCCTATATGCAGATGAGCAAGACCGAGCGGGACAATCGCAAGGACATCGGCGGCTTTGTCGGCGGACAGCTTGCCGGACGGCGCAAGAAAGCAAACGTGCAGGGGCGCGATCTCGTGACCCTCGACCTCGACAACCTGCCGCCGGGCGCGACAGCAGAGGTCCTGCGGCGCTGTGCAGGTCTGGGTGTCGGATACTGCGTGTATTCCACGCGCAAGCACTGCCCGGAAGCACCGCGCCTGCGTATCGTTGTGCCGACCGACCGCACCATGCAGCCGGACGAGTACGAGCCGATCAGCCGCAGGCTGGCAGAGCTGATTCAGCCGGAAATGACATGGTTCGATGCGACCACGTTCCAGATCGAGCGCTTGATGTACTGGCCGAGCGCCTGCGCGGATGCCGAGTATGTCTTCCGGTACGAGGACAAGCCGTTCCTCTCGGCGGACGGTATGCTGGCACTGTACGAGGACTGGCGGAACGTCAGCAGCTGGGCGACCGTACCCGGTGAGGCGAAGCTGCGCGACCGCAGCGCAAAGAAGCAGGGCGACCCGCGCGAGAAGTCCGGAGTTGTCGGTGCGTTCTGCCGAACGTATGACGTGCCGGCGGCAATGGAGAAGTTCCTGCCGGGCGTGTACCGCGAAACTGATGTGCCCGACCGTTATACCTATGCAGAGGGCAGCACAGCGGGCGGCGCGGTGCTCTACGATGACGGCAGATTCCTGTATTCCCATCATGCGACCGACCCGTGCAGCGGCGTTCTGGTCAACGCATTCGATCTCGTGCGGCTGCATAAGTTCGGCGCCCAGGACGACGATGCACAGGAGGGCACACCGGTCAACCGGCTGCCGTCCTTCGATGCCATGTGCCGTCTGGCGGTAGCTGACCCCGAAGTTTCCGGCAAATTGCAGGCGGAACGTCTGGCGCAGGTGCAGGCTGATTTTGCAGACATTGAGCGGCCTGCAGACAGCGAGCAGCCGCCGAACAACGACTGGCTGAACAGGCTTGCCGTTCACCCCAAGACCGGCAAGGTGCTGAACACGATAGACAACATCTGGCTCATCCTCGAGAATGACCCGCAGCTCAAAGGACGGTTCGCGCTCAACGAGTTCGCCGGGCGCGGTGAGATCCTTGGTGTCGTGCCGTGGGACCCGCGCGGCAAGCGCCGGGCGTGGGAGGACAACGACAACCAGGGTCTGTACTGGTACCTCGAGAAAGTGTACGAGATCACAGGCGCGGCCCGAGTGGACGGCGCACTCAGCCTGCACAGCAACCGCCATGCTTTTAATGAGGTGGTGGACTACCTGCAAGGCGTACAGTGGGACGGCGTGCCGCGTCTGGACACGCTGCTCATCGACTACTTAGGCGCGGAGGACACTGCGTACACCCGCGCTGTGACCCGCAAGGCATTTACGGCGGCTGTAGCCAGAGCCTTAAAACCCGGCTGCAAGTTCGACTGCATGACCATTCTCGCCGGTCCGCAGGGCATCGGCAAGTCAACACTGCTGAATGTGATGAGCCGCGGCTACTTCAACGACAGCCTGAGGACGTTCGAGGGCAAGGAGGCGTGCGAGGTCATTCAGGGCGTGTGGCTGGTCGAGGTGAGCGAGCTGGAGGCATTCAACAAGGCCGAGGTCGGACGGGTCAAGCAGTTCCTGTCCCAGAAGCACGACCGTTTCCGCGCCGCCTA
>OGQO01002616.1_pt1 | contig 13682 bp, 10 predicted proteins | sample 1553241 | NCBI WGS metagenome assembly OGQO01 (sample SAMEA2579933, study PRJEB22360) | human gut metagenome | biome: human gut; feature: human-associated habitat; material: faeces | place: Denmark | collected 2008/2010
GGGCTGAGGTAAAGCGGGTCCTGCACTGCGATGCAACAGCAAGGGCGGATATGGACGTTCTTCTGTCAAAAAGCCTTCCTGATACCGAATCATTTTCACCCCAACAAATACAAATTTATTACACTTCCTCCGCCAACTCTTCCCACCGCTCGTACAAGGCTTCCAGCTTTTCCTCATTTTCAGCCCGCTCGGTAGAAAGTTTCTGACATTCGATGGAGTTGGAGTAAATTTCTTCTTTTGTCAGTTCTTCATCGATTACGGTATTTCGTTCTTCCAGCTTTGCAATTTCTTCTTCTGTCTTTTTCAGATCGTTTTTGCGTTTCCGCTCTTTTGCCTGCTGTTCTTTCTGCTCCTGCCAGCTCAATTTGGATTCTGTCTGATTCTCGGAAGAAGATTCCGAGGGAGCAATACCGGCAGATACGGCAGGGGCAGATGCGTATGCCCGGGTCAGTTCTTCTTTCTTTTCAAGATAGTAGTCATAGTTTCCGATATAATTTACAAAAGTCTGATTGACAAGCTCCAAAATGCGGGAACAGGTCTGATTAATAAAATACCGGTCATGGGAGACATAAAGAACCGTTCCGCTGTAGTTGTTCAGGGCTTCTTCCAGGATTTCCTTGGAGGTAATATCCAGATGGTTGGTAGGTTCGTCGAGAATCAGGAAATTTGCCTCGGAGAGCATCAGCTTTGCGAGGGATACACGTCCTTTTTCGCCACCGCTGAGTGTACGGATTTGTTTAAAGACTTCCTCCCCGGTAAACTGAAATGCAGCAAGTGTATTGCGGATCTGCGTATGAGTCAGGGATGGATAGTCATCGGAAATTTCATCGAAAATCGTCTTTTCATCATGAAGGACGTGATGTTCCTGATCGTAATATCCGATTTTGACTTTTGATCCAAGCGTGAAAGATCCCTCGTCTGCAGAGACTACTTGGTTGATAATTTTTAACAGGGTAGTTTTTCCTGTACCATTATCACCAATGATGGCAACGTGTTCCCCGCGATGGATCTCAAAGCTGATATCCTGAAAAAGTTGCTGGCTGTCAAAGCGTTTGGACAGATGTTCAACTGTCAGGACGTCCGATCCGCTGATACAGGACGGCTCAAGAGAAAAGTGCATTTCGCGGACGCTTTCAACAGGCTTTTCAACAGGAGTGATACGGTCCAGCATTTTTTCCCGGCTTTCAGCCCGCTTGATGGATTTCTCCCGGTTGAAAGAACGAAGTTTCTCGATGACTGCCTGCTGATGCTTTATTTCACGCTGCTGGTTCATGTATTCTTTCAGGCGGGCATCACGGATCTGCTGCTTTTTCGCTGCATAGGCTTTGTAGTTTCCCATATACATACGAATATGAGCCTGATCGACCTCAATGACTTTTGTTACGACACGGTTCAGAAAATACCGGTCATGGGAAACAATCAATACGGCTCCTGAATAATTTAAAAGATACGTTTCCAACCATGCAATGGAATTAAGATCCAGATGGTTGGTCGGCTCGTCCAGTAAGAGGATATCAGGGCTTGTCAGAAGCAGTTTTCCAAGAGAGACTCGTGTCTTCTGACCTCCTGAGAGGGTATCGGTCTGCTTGGAAAAATCATCCTCTGTAAATCCAAGCCCCTTCAGGACACCGGTGATTTCACTTTCACAGGCATAGCCATTTTTGGCCTCATATTCAGACTGAAGCCGGTTGTATGTATCCAGCCGGTTTTTCAGATCTTCCCCGGTTAAGGATTTCAGTTCCTGTTCGATGGAACGAAGCTGGGTTTCCATTGCAAAGATATCGGCTTTTGCACTTTTTACTTCCTCATAGATTGTATTGCCGGATGTCAGATCCTGACGCTGTGCAAGATAACCGAGAGTCTTCCCTTTGGCAAGAATAACATCGCCACCGTCCAGGGGTTCCTCCCCGATGATCATTTTCAGAATCGTAGATTTCCCGGCACCATTGATCCCGACAAGAGCTGCCTTCTCCCGGTCTTCAATATGGAAAGAACCGTCGCAGACAATGGTATGTTCGCCGAATGCTTTATTCAGATTGTGACAGGCTAAAATCATAATCAATAAACTCCTTATATCATAATTCTTATTTTAAAATGGCTCTTCATTATTATAAAACTCCAAGTATCTATTATATCGAAAATAGCCGAAAATACAAGAAGTAGGAAAGTAAAGTTTGACAGAAGTTTAACTATTCTATATAATGTTGGGTAGATTATGATGTGGAGGGCAATGGAAGTGGAACAAAGAAAAATATCACGTGCCGTAATTTCCAGGCTTCCAAGATATTATAGATATTTGGGAGACCTGCTTGAAGCGGGTGTAGAGAGGATCTCATCCAATGACCTGAGTAAAAAGATGCAGGTAACAGCATCCCAGATCCGGCAGGATCTGAACAATTTCGGCGGATTTGGACAGCAGGGATATGGATATAATGTAAAGTACCTTTATACGGAGATTGGAAAGATACTGGGACTGGATAAGGATCATAACTTTATTATCATCGGTGCCGGTAATCTTGGACAGGCACTGGCAAATTATGCATCATTTGAACGGAATGGATTTATTTTAAAAAGTTTATTTGATGTGAATCCGCGTCTTGAGGGAGTGACGATCCGGGGAATCCCTGTCAGAATGCTGGATGAACTGGAAGGATACCTGCAGGAAAATGATATTGAGATTGCAGCTCTTACACTTCCCAAGTCAAAAGCGGAGGAAGTAGCGGATGTCCTGGTAGCGAATGGGATCAAGGCCATCTGGAATTTTGCACATACGGATCTTACACTTCCCAAGGACGTCATTGTGGAGAGTGTACATCTTGCTGACAGTCTGATGAAATTGTCTTATAATATCAGCCAGCACAATGAAATTCAAAAATAGCAGAGGACTGCTGCGGGTATGGTCATAGCTGGACCGGTCCGCAGCAGTTTGTCTTTAAAAGAAAGGGGACTGCTCATGAGATATTTACCGGATGGAGAACAGATGAAGAAAGCAGATCAGTATACGATCCAGCAGATCGGTGTACCTTCTGTGGTTCTTATGGAGAGGGCAGCAATAAAAATTGTTGAAGTACTGGAAGAAAAGAAAAAGGATTTAAGGCGACCACTGATTGTATGCGGCAGTGGAAATAATGGCGGAGATGGATTTGCTGTGGCAAGACTTCTGGCTGAAAAGGGCTGCCATGTGGATGTGCTTTTTACGGGAAGAGAAAGCTCCATGACGGAAGAATGCAGATTGCAGGCTCAGATCGACAAAAATCTCGGGATTAATTTGTTTACAGAAATCCCCGAGAAAGAGTATACTGTGATCATTGATGCAATTTTTGGCGTTGGTCTGTGCAGAGAAGTTGCAGGACACTACAGAGATGTGATCGGATGGATGAACCGGCAGACGGCACAGAAGGTTGCAGTGGATATTCCATCAGGAATCTGTTCTGCTACAGGAAAGGTGCTTGGTATTGCATTTCAGGCGGAACTGACAGTATCTATGGCATGTCAGAAGCGTGGCTGTGCTTTGTATCCGGGACAGATCTGTGCGGGAGAGGTTGTTCCGGTAACGATCGGGATTGATCCCGAGTACTTTTTTGAACAGAAAAGTGTCTGCATGACCTATGATAAAAAGGAGCTGGGAAATCTGCTGCCGGAAAGAAAAGAGGATTCGCATAAGGGCAGTTTTGGCAGAGTCCTTATGATCACCGGCAGTCCGGGAATGGCAGGAGCAGCTTATCTTTCAGCTACAGCAGCGTATACGGTTGGTGCCGGACTTGTCCAGATCTATACAGCAGAAGAGAACAGGCAGGTACTTCAGGGACTTCTTCCAGAGGCGATCATTTCCTGCTATAGAGAGTATGATGAAGAGAAACTGGATCAACTGATCGGGTGGGCAGATGTCATCTGTATCGGCTGTGGATTAGGACAAAGCAGTAGATCAGAAAAGATTTTGCTGCATACAATAGAGAAAGCAAAGTGTCCCTGCGTGATTGATGCAGATGGACTGAACCTTCTTGCAGGAAGGAAAGATCTGTATAAAAAACTTGGGAAAAATATGATCCTCACCCCTCATATGAAAGAAATGTCCCGGCTAACAGGAATCTCTGTATCAGAAATTGCAGAACGGCGGTTTGAAGTACTTCACCGGTTTACCGAGGAATCCCCGTGTATCTGTGTCTTAAAAGACAGCAGAACGATAGTTGCCCAGAAAGACAGGCAGAACTTCCTTAATCTGGCAGGCAATGCGGCCATGGCAAAAGGCGGTTCGGGAGATGTGCTTGCGGGTGTGATCACCGGACTTCTCGCACAGGGAATGGATGGATTTCAAAGTGCAATGACGGGCGTTTTTCTGCATGCCTGTGGTGGAGATGAGGCAAGGGATAAAAAAGGTGGTTACAGTGTTCTCGCAAGGGATCTGATCCATGGAATACAGGTAGCGATGAAGAAAGCAAAGGAGTGTAACTAAATGAAGAAATACAGCAGAGTTTGTGCATATATCGATTTGGATGCCATTGCATATAATATGGAGCAGATGAAAAAGCGGATTGGCGAAGACGGAAAACTGATCGCAGTCATCAAGACCGACGGATATGGTCATGGGGCAGTTCCGCTGGCGAAAATGTTTGAAGAGATGCCATATATCTGGGGCTATGCTGTTGCATGTATGGGAGAGGCGGCTGTCCTGCGTGAACAGGGGATCAAAAAGCCGATTCTGGTACTGGGATGTGTCTTCCCGGACGAATACGAAGAGATGGTAGAAAAAGAAATTCGTGCTGCGGTTTATACTGAAGAAATGGCACGGGGAATGTCAGAGGCTGCACAAAGACTTGGAAAGACTGCGTATTTTCATATTAAGATTGATACCGGAATGGGAAGGATCGGATTCCCGGTAACGGAAGAAAGTGCATCTTCCATTGAACGGATCAGCAGGCTTCCGAATGTGCAGACAGAGGCAATGTTTACGCATTTTGCAAAAGCCGACGAGCTGGATAAATCTTATACGTTAAAGCAGCATGAGAAATTTTTATGGATGAAAGAACTGATGGAGGAACGAAATGTTCCGATCCAGTATTTTGACTGTGACAACAGTGCCGGAATCATTGATTTTCCGGATCTCAAGCATGATATTGCGAGAGCGGGAATTTCCATTTACGGAATGTATCCATCAGACGACGTGGATCAGAATGCAGTGAGTCTGCGTCCGGCTCTGCGTCTGGTCAGTCATGTCAGTTTTGTAAAGGAAGTCGGAAAAGGTACATCGATCAGTTACGGTGGCACATATATTACAGAGAAAAAGATGAAGATTGCAACCATTCCGGTGGGATATGGAGATGGGTATCCCAGATCACTGTCAAATAAAGGGTATGTGCTGATCCATGGGAAAAAGGCAAGGATTCTTGGAAGAGTCTGTATGGATCAGTTTATGGTTGATGTAACGGAAATCCCCGATGTGGCATTTATGGATGAGGTGATTCTGATCGGACGGGATCAGGAGGAACAGATCCAGGTGGAGGATCTTGCAGAATTAAGTGGAAGATTCAATTATGAATTTGTATGCTGCCTGAGTAAGAGAATCCCACGTGCTTACCTGAAGAATGGAAAAATCATTTCGCAGACAGATTATTTTTAAAGGACGAATCTGAAGAATTTGTGAATACATCCGATGAATCCGGAGATACTTAAGTATAGCTTAACATAACGGAGATATCGGAGAGTGAAAACAAATGGTCAGACGAGGAGATATTTATTACGCAGATCTAAGCCCCGTGGTCGGATCAGAGCAGGGAGGGATACGCCCTGTCCTGGTTATCCAGAATAATATCGGAAACCGGCATAGCCCTACGATCATCTGTGCGGCGATCACTTCAAAAATGAATAAAGCGAAACTTCCGACGCATATCGAGATCAGTACGAGGGATTATAATATAGTAAAAAATTCTGTGATCCTGTTAGAGCAGATCCGTACAATCGACAAGCAGCGACTGAAAGAATATGTATGTCATATAGATTCTGCAATGATGAAAAAAGTAGACGAGGCGATCTGTGTCAGCCTGAATCTGCCTACATAAGACAGGAACGTGGACTTTACAGATGAGAAAAAGCGTGGTAAACTTATTAAGATAATGCTCTGGTTGCGGAGAGCAGGATGAAGTACAAGTCTTAATTGATTTAAGTCAGATAGAAAAGGAGAATGAAAGTATGTCAGGACATTCTAAATTTGCGAATATTAAGCACAAAAAAGAGAAGAATGACGCAGCAAAGGGAAAGATATTTACAAAGATCGGCCGTGAGCTTGCAATTGCCGTAAAAGAAGGTGGAAGTGCTGATCCGGTGAATAATAGCAGACTTCGTGATGTGATCGCAAAGGCAAAAGCGAACAATATGCCGAATGATACGATCGAAAGAAATATCAAGAAAGCAGCCGGGGAAGGTTCCGCAGATAATTATGAGCGTATTACATATGAGGGATATGGTCCGAACGGAACCGCCATCATCGTAAAGACTCTGACGGATAATAAGAACCGTACAGCATCAAATGTAAGAAATGCGTTTACAAAGGGAGCTGGAAATGTCGGAACTCCAGGATGTGTCTCTTTTATGTTTGATGAAAAGGGACAGATTATTATCGATAAAGAAGAGTGTGATATGGACTCAGATGATCTGATGATGCTTGCACTGGATGCGGGTGCTGAAGATTTTAATGAAGAAGAGGACAGCTACGAAGTGCTTACTTCACCGGAGGATTTCAGTGATGTACGTCTGAAGCTGGAAGAGGAAGGAATTGCGATGGCTTCTGCGGAAGTTACGATGATTCCTCAGACTTATGTTGACCTTACAAAAGAAGAGGATATCAAGAACATCCAGAAGACACTGGATCTGCTTGATGAAGATGATGATGTGCAGGATGTATATCATAACTGGAATGAATAAATAACCTACTAAAAAGATATGGAGCAAGCTGAAATTGACAGCCTGCTCCATTTTTTAAGAAAATTTCAAGGAGGAAGAGAAAATGAGCAATTACAGAATTGAGACAAAGTGTGTGCAGTCAGGATATGAACCGGGAAATGGAGAGCCAAGAGTTCTTCCAATCTATCAGAGTACTACATTCCGTTATACTAGCAGTGAGCAGATGGGACGTTTATTTGACCTGGAAGAATCCGGTTATTTTTACACAAGACTGCAGAATCCGACGAATGATGCAGTAGCAGCAAAGATCTGTGATCTGGAAGGCGGAGCAGCGGCAATGCTGACTTCATCCGGTCAGGCAGCTAATTTTTATGCCATTATGAATATTGCAGAAGAGGGAGATCATATTGTATGTGCATCTGCCCTGTATGGCGGAACATATAACCTTTTTGCTCATACAATCCGTAAAATGGGTGTGACGGCTACTTTTGTTGATCCTGATTGCACGGAAGAAGAACTGGAAGCAGCATTTCAGGATAATACAAAGGCAGTATTTGGAGAGACGATTGCAAATCCGGCACTGGTCGTTCTGGATTTTGAAAAATTTGCAAAGGCGGCACATAAGCATGGGGTTCCGTTTATCGTAGATAATACATTTGCTACACCGATCAACTGCCGTCCGTTTGAGTGGGGGGCTGATGTTGTGACGCATTCCACAACAAAGTATATGGATGGTCATGCAACATGTGTAGGCGGTGCGATTGTTGACAGCGGTAATTTTGACTGGGCTGCTTACGGAGATAAATTTGCCGGACTGACAACACCGGATGAGACTTACCATGGAATCATCTATACAGAAAAATTTGGAAAAGGTGCTTATATCACAAAAGCAACTTCCCAGTTGATGAGAGATTTAGGATCGATCCAGTCACCGCAGAATGCATTTCTCCTGAATCTTGGACTGGAGAGTCTGCATCTGCGTATGCCAAGACATTGTGAAAATGCAATTAAGATGGCGGAATATCTGCAGGGACATGAAAAAGTAGCATGGGTAAACTGCCCGTCGTTACCTGGCAATAAGTATTATGATCTGACGCAGAAATATATGCCGAATGGAAGCTGTGGTGTCATCACTTTTGGATTAAAGGGTGGAAGAGAAGCTGCCGTGAAAATGATGGATAAGCTGAAACTGGTTGCTATTGTGACGCATGTGGCAGATGCAAGAAGCTGTGTCCTGCATCCGGCAAGTCATACACACAGACAGATGAATGAGCAGGAACTTCTGGAGGCAGGAGTACAGCCGGATCTGATCCGCTTCAGTCTTGGAATTGAAAATATTGAAGACCTGATCGCTGATGTAAAGCAGGCTTTGGAAGATTAATAACGATGAGAAGGTACAAGTGTAAATTGGATACATTTGTATCTTCTTTTTTATACCGGGGTATGAAGGAAGAACTGACAGTGGCAGAGTGTCTATGCAGATCGTATGTTCCGCCCCGGACTGTTGTATGTATTCCTACATATTTATTATAAATCTGTTCATACTATGGTTCAGAACTTGTAGGAGGTGGAATCTATGGGAACAGAAAAAATGGATACAAAACAGGAGCAGAGAAATAAGGAAAATGAAGAGATCCGCGAAATGGGGACGATGGAACTTGGAAAAAAGGGAAACCCGTATGGGATTCAGCTTCTGACGATCATCGGTGAGATTGAAGGACATGAGAATGTATCCGGAAATACAAAGGCTACAAAGTATGAACATTTGCTCCCGCGGCTTGCGGAGGCAGAAGAAAATGATGAGATCGAAGGAGTACTGATCCTTTTAAACACAATGGGCGGGGATGTAGAAGCCGGACTTGGAATTGCAGAAATGATCGCATCCCTTGGAAAACCGACCGTATCACTGGTCCTTGGAGGAAGTCATTCTATCGGAGGACCGTTGGCTGTATCTGCAGACTATTCTTTTATTGTCCCGTCAGGCACGATGATTATTCATCCGGTTCGTTCTTCTGGAATGTTCATCGGAGTGATCCAGAGTTATCGAAATATGGAGCGTACCCAGGACCGCATTACCCGCTTCATTGCGTCCCATTCTCATATCTCCCAGGAACGGATCGTGGAGCTGATGCTGGATTCAACGCAGCTCGTGAAAGATGTGGGGACAATGCTGGAGGGAGAGGAGGCTGTCAGAGAGGGAATGATCGATGAAGTGGGAGGGATTCATGAAGCGTTTCAGAAACTTCATGAACTGATCGATGAGGAGAGAAGAAAAAAGAAGCAGGAAAAACCGGATCATTTTTTTGATGACACTAAAAAAAATTGATGGTATACTAAAATAAGTATGTGAAAATAAGGGGGAATTATATGGCTGCGAAGTCAACAAAAGGAAAGAAGAATACAAAAAGTACGGCAAAGAAGACGCAGCAGAAATCCGGACAAAGTCAGAACCGGGATGAGATCAGAGGGGAGATCATCATTCTGGGACTGCTTGCAGTGTGTATCCTTCTTGTCCTCAGTAATTTTGGACTGGGTGGAATTGTAGGCAAGACGGTGTCATCGGTAGTTTTTGGCATTTTCGGATTTATGGCATATTTTCTGCCGTTTATCTTATTTGGAGCAGTTGCATTTGGAATTTCCAATAAGGGAAATTCCCATGCTTACATAAAATTAGGAGCAGTTGCTGCATTATTTCTGATCCTGTGCGGAATGATTGAGCTTTTGTTCCATCCATACGATAAAAATGCAACATTATTTTCTTATTATGTCGCATCCAGTGAGCATAAGAATGCAGGAGGTTTCGCAGGAGGCTGTCTGATCCGGTTATTTTGTCCGCTTTTTGGAAAGATCGGTGCCGGTGTGATCCTGGTTGTACTGGGAATCATCAGTATTATCCTGATCACAGAGCGTTCTCTTCTGTCTCCCATCGGACGGAAAAGCAAAGTCGCGTATGAAGAGGCAAAAAGAAAGAGACAGGAAACCGCAGTGATCCGTACGAAAGAGCGGGAAAGGAAAGAAAGAGAGCGGCAGACAGCTCAGGAGACAGAAGAGAGCGGAGCAGGAGTTCCTGGTGGAAAAGAGAAAAAGGCAAGAGGAGTTTCCTTTGCAACGACTCTTTTGCATGGGGAAGGAGAAGAGGAAGTACCGCAGGAGAGAAAAAGCAGAAGGCGGAGAAAATCTCCTGAGATCCAGGAACTGACCCCGGAAGGAGCAGTCCCTGACGGAGGGGATAGCGAAGAATCGGATCCGGGGCGGTTTGTTATTAACCGTGCAGAACCGCTTACAGCAGAAGAGACAGAGATGACCGGAACAGAAAGATCTGCTGAAGAAGGAGTACCTGATGCAATGCAGATGCCATCTGATCCGCAGGAGATGCCGGCCAGACGGAACAGGAAAAATACGAAAGAAAATGCACAGGCAGTTGCAGCCGAGACAGCCAGTGTAGAGCAGTCTGTCAGGGCAATGGAAGAGCAGCCGCAGAAGATTTACCGCATTCCACCGATGAATCTTCTGGTAAAAGGGAAAAAGGGCGGTGGAGATTCCGATGCACATCTGCGTGCCACAGCATTAAAGCTGGAGCAGACACTTCAGAACTTTGGAGTAGGGGTTCATGTCACCAATGCAAGCTGTGGTCCGTCTGTGACCCGGTATGAGCTGCAGCCGGAACAGGGAGTAAAAGTCAGCAAGATTGTCGGGCTGGCAGATGATATCAAGCTGAATCTTGCTGTTGCTGATCTGAGGATCGAAGCTCCTATACCGGGAAAAGCTGCTGTCGGGATTGAAGTCCCGAACAGTGAAAATACAGCCGTTATGCTGAGAGATCTGTTGGAGTCCGATGAGTTCAAGAACAGCAGATCACCGATCTCCTTTGCAGTTGGAAAAGATATTGCAGGAAAAGTTGTTGTGGCAGATATTGCAAAAATGCCGCATCTCCTTGTCGCAGGAGCGACAGGTTCAGGTAAATCTGTCTGCATCAATACCCTGATCATGAGCATTATCTACAAAGCAGATCCGGAAGATGTGAAGCTGATCCTGGTAGATCCGAAAGTTGTAGAACTGAGTGTATATAACGGAATCCCGCATCTGATGATTCCGGTTGTAACTGATCCGAAAAAGGCTGCCGGGGCTTTGAACTGGGCAGTTGCCGAGATGGAAAAGCGTTATAAGCTTTTCGCTGAGTACAATGTAAGGGACCTGAAAGGATTCAATGAAAAAGTCCTGAGAGGTGAGACCGGAGAAGATGCAGAGAAAAAACTTCCACAGATCATTATCATCATTGATGAGCTTGCAGATCTGATGATGGTAGCTCCCGGAGAAGTGGAGGGGGCGATCTGTCGTCTTGCACAGTTGGCACGTGCGGCGGGGCTTCATCTGATCCTTGCGACCCAGCGTCCGTCAGTGAATGTCATCACGGGACTGATCAAGGCAAATATGCCGTCAAGAATTGCATTTTCAGTTTCATCGGGAGTGGATTCGCGTACGATCATTGATATGAACGGGGCAGAAAAGCTGCTGGGAAAAGGAGATATGCTGTTCTATCCATCCGGTTATCCAAAGCCGGTGAGGGTGCAGGGATCCTTTGTCTCTGATAAAGAAGTTCAGAAAGTTGTAGATTATCTGATTGACAAAAATGGAAGTACGGCTTACAGTAATGAACTGGAAGAACATATGATGACTGCAGATGTTCCGACATCCATTTCAGGAGTATCTGCGGAGGATACAGATGACAGGGATGTCTATTTTACAGAAGCAGGACAACTGATCATTGACAAAGACAGGGCTTCGATCGGAATGCTCCAGAGAATGTTCAAGATTGGGTTCAACCGTGCTGCAAGGATCATGGATCAGCTTGCAGAAGCAGGAGTTGTCGGTCCCGAAGAGGGGACAAAGCCGAGAAAAGTTCTTATGTCAAAAGAAGAATTTGACGCATACATAGCGGAAAATAAGTAGGAATCGTAGTTTACAGAACTTGCATGAAAGTGTGAGGATGTTATTGAAAATAAGAGGGATGAACAAGGAGGAAACAGGAATGAAGACGGATATTCAGATTGCTCAGGAAGCAGAAATGAAGCACATCAGAGAGGTGGCAGAGGGTGCAGGGATCGCAGAGGCTGAACTGGAATTTTATGGAAAGTATAAAGCAAAGCTTTCTGATGAACTCTGGGAACGGATCAAGGACCGCGAGGACGGAAAGCTGGTTCTTGTTACAGCCATTAATCCGACCCCGGCGGGAGAGGGAAAGACGACAATTTCTGTAGGTCTTGGACAGGCATTTGCAAAGCTTGGCAAAAAATCAGTGATCGCATTACGCGAACCATCTCTTGGACCATGCTTTGGAATCAAAGGAGGAGCAGCCGGTGGCGGTTATTCACAGGTGGTTCCGATGGAGGATCTGAATCTTCATTTCACGGGAGATTTTCATGCCATCACTTCTGCCAACAATTTGCTGGCAGCAATGCTTGATAATCATATCCAGCAGGGGAATGCCCTGGGGATCGATCCACGTCAGATCGTGTGGAAACGTTGCGTGGACATGAATGACCGTGTCCTGCGGAATATTGTAGTTGGTCTTGGAAGAAAGACCGACGGAATGGTAAGAGAAGATCATTTTGTTATTACAGTCGCCTCCGAGATTATGGCAATTCTCTGCCTTGCAGATGATCTTGCTGATCTTAAGAAGCGTCTGGGAAGAATTATTGTCGCTTATAATTTTAATGGAGATCCGGTGACAGCAGATGATCTGCAGGCAACCGGTGCCATGACTGCACTTTTGAAAGATGCAATCAAGCCAAATCTGATTCAGACACTGGAACATACACCGGCACTGGTCCATGGTGGACCGTTCGCCAATATCGCACATGGATGCAACAGTGTGCGTGCCACAAAGATGGCCCTGAAGCTTGGCGATATTGCAGTGACGGAGGCAGGGTTCGGTGCAGATCTTGGAGCCGAGAAGTTTTTTGATATCAAGTGCCGGATGGCAGGATTGAAGCCGGATGCAGTTGTCCTGGTCGCAACAGTACGTGCATTAAAATACAATGGCGGTGTTGCAAAGGCAGATCTTGCAGAAGAAAATTTAGATGCACTTGCAAAAGGAATTGTAAATCTTGAAAAGCATATTGAAAATATTCAGAAATATGGTGTGCCGGTTGTTGTTACGCTGAATTCTTTTGTATCAGATACGGATGCAGAGAATGCATTTATTGAAAAATTCTGTCATGACCATAACTGTGAGTTTGCACTTTCAGAAGTATGGGAAAAAGGCGGAGAAGGCGGCATCGCACTGGCTGAGAAAGTACTGGAGACGCTGGAGACAAAGGAAAGCCGTTTCCATCCACTTTACAGTGAAGAACTTTCTCTGAAAGATAAAATCCGTACGATCGCACAGGAAATCTATGGTGCAAGAGATGTGGTGTATGAACCGGCTGCGTCAAAGCAGATCGCAAAGATCGAAGAGATGGGATTCTCAGATTTCCCGGTATGTATGGCGAAGAATCAGTATTCCCTGTCAGATGATGCGAAGAAGCTTGGAAGACCGGAGAATTTTGATATCCATATCAGAGAAGTCTATGTCAGTGCCGGTGCAGGATTCGTTGTCGCTCTGACGGGTGCAGTAATGACCATGCCTGGACTGCCGAAAGTACCGGCAGCAAATGGAATTGATGTAACGGACGACGGAAAGATCACAGGTCTGTTCTAAGAATCTTCTGTCATACAGGAAAATAAAGATGTAGGATTGTGGGAGTGCGTAGCACGAAACAATCCGTTGGCATCATTGTTGGGGG
>OGQO01002620.1_pt1 | contig 13676 bp, 8 predicted proteins | sample 1553241 | NCBI WGS metagenome assembly OGQO01 (sample SAMEA2579933, study PRJEB22360) | human gut metagenome | biome: human gut; feature: human-associated habitat; material: faeces | place: Denmark | collected 2008/2010
TTTTTTATAAAAGAAAAAAAGTCCTCAAGGATCTCCTGCTCAGAATTAAGCGAATCAGAAAACCACTGTCTGATATGCCACTCCATCTGCTGATGATAGACTGCACCAATCAGATAAATAGAAGAGGTGGCAGGTGTGAGTCCTGTCGTCTCAATATCAAGAAATACAAGATCCTTTAAGGGTGCAATCGCATGAGAATCATAAAATTGCGGGATCGAAAACGTTTTGCTTATAACAACCATTGAAATTCCCCCGTTATATAAAAATCACATTAAATACAAATCTTAAAAATTTCTTACATTATAGCATAAGAGAGGAAAGAAGTCAAACCTATTCCTATTATGTGATTTGCAGTAAACAGTGATATATATATGAATTATGATTATAGATAATTACAACAAAAATGAAAAAAATCATAAGAAAATATGAAAAAAAAACAAAAATGGTACTTTACAAAGTGTTTGAAATGTACTACTGTTTAAGTAAGCAAAAAAAGCATGTTCATCAGTTCAGCTGGAAACAGTGAAAACTTGGAAGGAGTATGGAATATGCAGGGAGATGACAGCAAAGAGGGCAAAGACAGCAAGCGTTTAAGTCGCGCAGAGCTTCTTGAAATGCTTATTGAGCAGTCAAAAGAAGTCGAGTCACTTAAAAAGAAGGTTGACGAGCTTCAAAAACAGCTTGATGATCGAACGATTCAGTTGCAGCAGACAGGTTCGATTGCAGAAGCAGCTCTCGCATTAAACGACATATTCAAAGCTGCAGATCAGGCAGCATCCCAATACATCGAAAGTATCAAGCGTATGGAGCACGAAAAGAATGTAGAGTTCCAGGTGCTTCGCCAAAAGACACTCGATGCATGTGCTGTGATGAGAGAAGATACACAGGAGTATTGCAGGCGGCTTCGTTATGAGAGCGAGGCAAAAAGAGACGCGCTGTATGCTCAGTTGGAAAAAGAAAAAGAAGAGATCGAGAAAAACAATTCTAGTGAAGGCAGCGATCCAACCACATGGACGTGCCTTGAGACATCTCCCAGTGTAGGTGGAGGTGTCTCATGAAAAAAAATAAAAAACAACCACTTGAAGTGCCGCCGATAGAGGTTCTTGAAAAAGAGCTTCACAGGGAGCTTTATAAAAAGAGCTACAGGAGCACGCTTCGAAGCACGGTTTATACACTTATTACAGTTGCAGCAGTAGCAGTACTGGTGGCTACTTTAGTGTTACCTGTTTTACAGATCTATGGTACGTCCATGACGCCGACCTTATCAGATGGAGACATAGTTGTCTCTGTTTCTGGTTCGGAATTTGAAGCTCAGGACATAATTGCATTCTACTACAATAATAAGATCTTAGTAAAACGTGTGATTGCAACAGCAGGACAGTGGGTAGATATCGATGAAGATGGAAATGTTTCAGTTGACGGAACACCCCTCGATGAGCCATACGTATTTGAAAAGGCGCTTGGCGAATGCGACATAGACCTGCCATATCAAGTGCCTGAGGGAAGAGTATTTGTGATGGGTGATCATCGAAGCGTTTCAGTTGATAGTCGAAGCACATCTGTCGGATGTGTGGCACAGGAGCAAATTGTTGGAAAATTAGTATTTTGTGTCTGGCCATTTACAAACTTTGGCCAGATCAAGTAGGAGAAAGGGGGCGTCTGTTTTGGAAAATCCGTTAAGAAAACAGATTCGTTCAATCATGAAGGATCATAAGAAACGTCAAATGTGGTATCGAATAGTCACCACACTGGCGGTTGTTGTTGTGTTTGTAACGACATATATGCTGATTCTGCCAGCTATAACGATGGAAAACAAAGCAGAGTGCGGTATTACAGAGCACAAACACGACGCAAACTGTTACAGCTCGCATTATGAGAAGGAGAAAGAGCTTGCCTGTACGACAGATTCACTAGGTGTACATAAGCATACAGATGCCTGCTACGATGCAGAGCATAAGCTGATCTGTGGTTATGCAGACTTTGTGATTCATGAACATGACGCATCCTGTTACGACAAAGACGGCAATCTAGTATGCACCATTCCAGAGCATAAGCTGCATCAGCACACACCAGAGTGCTATCAGATGCAGAAGCAGCTAGTTTGCACACAGGAAGAGTCAGTTGGTCATACTCATATGCCTGAATGCTACACAAAACAGCAGGGCGCGTTAATCTGCGGCAAAGAAGAGCATACACACGGTGAAGGTTGCTACGATGCAGAAGGCAATTTAATCTGCACACTAGAAGAGCATACGCACAGTGACGAATGCTACGAATGGAATGACGTACTGACATGTACGATTCCAGAAAGCGCAGGTCACACACACAGCGAAGCCTGCTATCAGGATGTGCAGGTACTAATCTGTGAAGAGCCGGCCGAGCTTCATACACACACAGCAGAGTGCTACAAAGACGGCGTACTCGCATGTGGAAAGTTAGAATTAAAAGAGCATAAGCACAGCGAAACATGTTTCACAGAAAAGCAGGTTCTCGTAGAGACATTAATCTGTGACAGAGTAGAGCATGTACATACAGACGAATGCTATAAAGGCAGTGGTCAGAAAGAAGAGCAGTCGTCAGTGGCTAGCGAGGAAGTGACAAGTGGCCAGAGTGAAGAAGTGACCAGTGAAGATGCTTCAACTGAGGAAAACTCCACAGAAGAAATCAGTTCTGAAGAGTTAAGTACAGAGGAAGTAAGTACAGAAGAAGCAAGTTTAGAGGAAACTTCAACTGAGGAAGCTAGCAGCCAGATCGAAGAGGCTTCAAGTGAGGCAGGCACCGATGCAGAAGAAACAAGCCTTGAAGCAGTAAGCGAAGAAGAATCAGAGGCAGAGTCCGAAAGTGAGCCAGAGGAAAGTTCTTCCATAGAGGCTGGAAGCGAAGACGTTTCGGAGGAAGCAAGCACCGAAGCAGAAAGCTTGGAAGAAGAGTCTACTGAGGAAGAATCAGAAGAAGAGCTGACAAGCGAAGAAGCATCCACCGAGGAAAACACTTCAGAGGTAGAAGAGGAGAGTAGTGAGCTTCCAAAGCTTACAGGCATTTGGCCGCAGGATATGATAGCGGTAGCAAGTGCTTTAGTAGGAAGCGAGAATAAAGATCTTGTTGAATTTTGCTTAAACTATGTTGGTGTATATGGCGTATCATTTAACACTGATTTAGATGCGTGGATTGAAGGTCTGCAGGAAAACGATTTGTATGGTACAGCAGATGAGTTTGATCCAAATCCAGGTGATGTAGCGTTCTTTGACGAAGATGGCGATAGCAGTGCAGATTATGCTGGTGTAGTAGTAAATGCCACTTTCGATGAAGATGGATTTGTTACAGAGTTCACTGTTGTTGAGACAAATGATCAGGGTATAGTAGAGGAACATGTCTACAGTGCTGGTGAAGAAAGTCTGAAGGGATGCTGTTTAATGCCATATATAGCTGATCCAAACGATGCGTTGGTAATTCCAGAAACTACTACATATACAGACTTTAAAAAATATGTTACATCAATGGCTGGAACTGGAACAGTGTATGATAAAACAACAGGAAATTATAAGAGTGATTTGAAGGTTAACTTTAGCATTCCAAGCAATGATATAAAAAATGCAAATTATTCTTATGAACTGAAGTATCCAGAAGGAATCGTAGTACCGGATAAACTGATTGGTCAAACATTCCCTTTGGAAGATGAGAATAAGACGAAAGCAGGAACATTCCATTTTGTAAAAAATGATGATGGAACTTACTCAGCAAGAATTAATTTTGATCAGGGTTATGTAAATAATGCTGGTACTACAATTACAGGTCATCTTTGGTTTGAAGGTGAATTGAAAAAGACAACTGTAACAGATGAAGGCAAGATTGTAATTTCTGGTGAAGATAAGGTTAGACTTGAAATTCCACGGGAAGAAATAACATATCCGGAAGATGAGAATGACAAGTATAACATTGATGTTATGAAGAAAGAAGCTTCCTATAACAAGGAAACTGGAAAATTGGAATATACCGTATATGTTTCTTCAATAAAAGGAACACCAGATGATATTGATTTTTCTGATACCATTACAGTTATGGGAATGACGCTTGGAACACCTCAGATTACAGTTAACAAACAGACTATGAAAAAATATAGCTGGGAGCAAGAGGGAAACCCTTCTAAATCAGAGACGATAACAGTAGATTCTACATATGAATCGAATACAATTAAGATGAAGCTGCCTCAGCTTCCAAAAGGTAAGGAGGGGCAGGATCATAGTACATATGTAGAATATAAGCGTTATGAGATTAAATACTCATATGATGTTTCAAGCATGGATGTAGGCACTTTGACAGCAAATAATAAGGCTCATGTTGAGTCAAAGGATTCAAAGACTGGTGAGATAATCCGTGATGAGGATAAAAAGGATATAACCATTGAGAATAAGTATGAAATTGCTAAGAGAGGTGACTTTGATTCAGCGAATAACCGAATCAAATGGACGATTACTCTTAATTCGAAGAATGCGAACATTGCAGGTGGCAAGTTGACTGATGAGATGCTTAGTATGATCAAGAGCGGAACAGATGTAACAATAACACCTTCAGAGGGAGCAAAGATCGTAAGAGGAGCAGATGGTAAGATTACATCAATTGATTTCGAGCCTGTTAGCAATGAAAAGAATACAAACCAGTATACAATTATCTATTATACAGAAGCAGAGCAGACATGGAAAGATCAGACTGTAAGGAATACGGTAACATTTAAGCCAGATGGCGGTGACGATGTTAGTGGTACAGGTGATGTGTCAATAAAGGGCGGCGAAGTTAAGAAGACAGTGGATAGTGCAGTTGAAGCTCCAGATGGAAAAACCGCAGAGATAAAATGGACTGTATCACTGGTTATTCTGGATGGAAAGCTGCCAAAGACAACGATTGTTGATTCTATGTCAAGCTCACATAACTGGGTTTCTGGAAATGGTAAGGGAAATTATCTGACTGTAAAGCAGATTAAAGACTGGGGTGGTAAATACACTTGGAAGAGCCAAAATGATACCATTATTAAATACGGAGACTTTACAGGGTCGGATTTTGAACTGACATTTACAGATAGCGATGGTAAGACGTATCAGTATTCTGAAATTGCTAATATGGGTGATTCATCAGAGCTGAAATTTACTAGCTTCAAAGTAGAATTGAAAAATGATATTTCATGTGTTGGAGCAAATAAATTGGTATTCAGCTATGCGACTACTGCTGATCTGACACAAGCGGTAACTGGCGATAAAAATAAGTATATCAATAAAATAGAGGTTGATGGAAAGAAGGATGAAGCTACTTACGATTACACATACAGTAAGGGTGAAATTGTTAAGACCGATGGCAATAATCAAACGAATCCTACTAGTACAACAACAGCTGGTGAATTAACTTGGAAAATCAAGGTAACAACAGATACGAAGGATCATCAAACATTAACAGTTACTGATAAGCTTCCAGATGGTGTAAAACTCACAGGATTTATCGTGCAGAAGAACAGTGGCAGTTATAATCGTTCAGAGTATACTGTTGAAGGTGTCATGTTTTCAAAACAAAGCGGAAACTTTGAAGATGAATTTTCAATAGAAGGAAGCAAGTATGAAAACGACACATTCACATTAGTGATAAAGAGACAAAGTGGAGAACCGCTTCCTACAGCAATGGAGTTTGAGATCACTGTTAAATGTGAAGTGAATGGTGCTCAGGAAATGGTAGCTGGCACAAAATATATCTTTACTAATGAGGCAAGTGCAAAGCTGGATGATGTGAGCATTGGATCATCAAGTCAGACACAGGAGTGGACGAAAAAGGATACTACGGTAGCCAAAAAAGTAGTCGACAAGTCAGGAGATTATGATAATACAACAAGGCGAGCAAAATACTCGATTGTGTTAAATCCAGATGCAGAGGATCTTGTTGAAGGTACTGATAAGCTTACACTAGAAGATATACTTGACAGTTATGATAAAACATATTGGGCTGAGGGTGGTAACGATGGCGTAACAGTTCAGGCAGAGCTGATTCCAAGTACAGTTAAGCTATATTATGCTGTTCCTGACGGAAACGGAGGATATACAACAGGAGAAGAGGTTACTGGATGGGCATGGACTTATAAGGAAGAACCGCCATCGTATGATCATACAAAACATATTATAACGGCGACTGGAGTACCTGACAGTACAGCTTTGATCTTTAAATATGAATATTTGATTACGGTAGATGTACCTGATAAGAATCATACAAAGGTAAGTGTGAATATAAACAATACAGCTAAATTATCAGGAACATCTCATGAGGGTACTACAGGTGACAAATCCTATCTCTGGGAACGCCAAGCAGCAGGTGGTGGTGTTACAACTGATAAGAACTATATCTTATACAAAGTGGAGAAAGGAAATTACGGAAAGGCTGTAAGTGGTGCTGTTTTCCAACTTCAAAAGTATGTAAATGAAGCTTATCAGAACATAGATGGAAAAACATTTACCACTGATCAGGAAGGAAAGATTACGGTTTTATGGGATGCTAACTTGTATGAGAAAAATGTTTTATATAGGTTGGTAGAGGTCAAAGCTCCATCAGGTTATAAGCTTCCAGATGGAGAAGCACCGAGTATTGAGTTTTACTTCTCAGATGAGAATGATAAAACTAATGTATTGCCATCGCAGCTTCCAATAGGAGCATTTGATCTTAGTAAGGCTTCGCATACTTCATATCTTGAGAATGAAGTTAGTCAGTCATATGTTTTACCAGAAACCGGTGGAACCGGTACCTATTGGTATACCATGGGCGGCGTGCTCCTAACAGCAGGGGCAGCGTTCCTGATATATAAAAAACACATGCGGAAAGGAGGCAGGAGAATTTGGTAACAAATTCTCTAACTCCCCAAGCATGGGGAACCCTCAATATACGCAATTCCTACGCATTATTCAGAGGGAGGGCATAGCCCAAAAAACAAAAAAAGGATAGGAATAGAAAAGAAAGCGAGGAAGTAAAATATGAAGAAAATGAAAAAAGTCATGGCTCTTTTACTCAGCTTAGTCATGGTACTTGCAATGAGTATCGCAACGTTTGCAACAGAAGGTTCAACTGGAAGTAGCACTTCAACGACAATTACAATTCAGGGAGGTGCTGATGGTTCTGTATACTCAGCGTACAAATTAATGGACGTATCAGTAGATGCAGCAGGAAAAAATTTTACTTATACAGTAAATAGTAAGTATAGTATGGCTTTGCAAGTGGCAACGAAAAAAGGTACAGATGCAGCAGTAATTAAGTACCTTAATGATAATAAGGATAATGAAGCTGCTATAAGAGACTTTGCAGATTTTGTATATAAGTATTTGACAACGGCAGGAATGGGGGCAGAAGCTGAATCATCTAACAATGTGTTCACTGTAGATAAAGGCTATTATTTAATCGCAGAAAAAACGCCTGGAAATAAACAGGATACATATTCTCTTGTTATGTTGAATACTCTGGGAAATGATTCAATAACAATCAATACAAAAGAGAGTACGCCGACATTAGAAAAGAAGATTAAGGAAAAAAATGATAGCACAGGTAAAGAAACTGATTGGCAGGATGGCGCTGATTATGATTTAGGCGATGTAATTCCATTTAAGCTTACAGGTACCGTTTCTTCAAGAATTGCAAACTACACGACTTACTATTATGCATTTCATGATAAAATGTCAGCTGGACTTACATTTAATGATACTTCCGTTGAAGTTACAATTGATGGAACTAAGATTGATAAATCTAAGTATTCAGTGAAAACTGAAGGATTAACTGATGGTTGTACATTTGAAGTAGTGTTTGATGATTTAAAGAAAGCAGGAGTAGCATTAACTGGAAATAGTAAGGTTGTTGTTGAATATAAGGCAACTTTAAATGAAAAAGCTGTACTTGGTTCTGTGGGAAATCCAAATGATGCAAAATTAGAGTACAATAACAATCCGTATTATGAAGGAAATGGTAAGCCTGAGAATCCTGGTGAGACACCTTGGGATGGAGTAATTGTATTTACTTATAAGTTGGTTGCAAACAAAGTAGATCAGAATGGTGCTTCGGTAAATGGTGCTGGATTTACTCTTTATAAGTATAATGAAGAAATAAAAGACTATAAAAAAGTTGGAGAAGAAATTAAAGGAACTGATGATAAACCAGTAACTAAATTCGAATTTAGCTATCTGGATGCAGGAAAGTATAAGTTAGTTGAGTCAACAGTACCAGCTGGCTATTCAGCAGCGCCAGATCTTGTATTTGAAGTGAGGGCAACTTATACAGCAGATATGGGTGCAACAGGCGCTAAGCCAACATTGACAGCACTTGAAATTATTGATGAAGATGGAAATACAATTTCTGGTGAAGATAAGGTATTTACTACTAATTTGGAAAAAGGTTCTGCTGAAACTGACGTAGTCAACAAGTCTGGTAAAACCCTTCCTACCACCGGTGGCATGGGTACCACAATCTTCTATGTTGTTGGATCTATCCTTGTTCTTGGCGCAGCAATCCTTCTGATCACCAAGAAGCGCATGAGCGCACGCTAATTGTTTTGTCAGCACGATTGATTCGTTAATAATTAATCAGTTAAACAGAGCAAAAAAGTTATTTGTGCGAGGGATGACTATCATTACGTAAACGGTAGCTGAGGCGACTGGACTTTACGAGGCGACGCCGTAAAAGCGTGCGCACGAAATAAACTTACGTTGCTAGTAAGTAGTGGGCACGCTGATCAGGCTCGCCGACAAAGCCATCGCCGAGGCTCCTTCGTAGAACATCCGGGTAACACAAAGATAACACAAAGAAACAAACTAGGTTGCAATCGGATGCCTCTCTTGAGGCATCCAGATACAACCGTGAGGAGAGCTTATGAAGTGGATCAAAAAAAATATGACTACCATCTTATTACTCTTGATTCTCTTGGTAGGTCTGTCCTTACTGCTGTATCCGACCGTCAGCGATTATTGGAACTCGCTGCATCAGTCGAGAGCAATTGCCACATATGCGCAGGCAGTTGCCGAAGTAGATGATAAGCAGTATGAGCACATGTGGGATGATGCTTACGAATATAATCAGCAACTTAAAAGTAAGTCAAACCGCTGGATCATGACAGACGAAGAGCGAGAAGAATATGAATCACTGTTAGATGTCAGTGACAATGGAATCTTAGGATACATAGAAATTCCAAAGATCAAGGTTTCGCTTCCAATCTATCATGGTACAGACGAAGGTATCCTTCAGATTGCAGTTGGTCATATCGAAGGCTCATCGCTTCCAGTTGGAGGACCGGGAACACATGCCGTATTATCAGGACACAGAGGTTTGCCCTCTGCAAAGCTTTTTACTAATTTGGATGAGCTGGTAGTAGGAGATGAATTTTTAATTCGTGTTCTGGATGAAACATTGACATATGAGGTAGATCAGATTCGGATTGTAGAACCAGATGATCTGTCAGATCTGGAGATTGAAGAAGACAAAGACCTGTGTACACTGGTCACTTGTACACCATATGGAATCAATACGCATCGTCTTCTAGTTAGAGGACACCGCGTAGAGACAAAGGCAAGCGCAAGTGCCATTCGCGTAACAGCGGATGCGATTCAGATAGAACCAAAGTTGGTTGCACCAGCCGTAGCAGTGCCGATTCTAGTAGTGCTGTTGATCTGGGTTCTCTTGCATAGCCGCAAGAGAAAGCGATAATAGGAAGGAGACAAGAGGGTATGAAAAGTATGAAAGTAAAGCGATATTTGCAAGGCCTGTTATTGATAATATGTCTGCTGGTAACATCATGTGCACAGATTATAGCAGTCAATGCAGACGAGCAGGATGTTTCATTGGAGATTACATTGGAGGATGAATCCACTCCGATGGAGGGAGTCATCTTCAGCATGTATCAGATCACAGACGGCATCACGGCACCAGACGGACAGTCATTAAAGTTTATGCCTGATTTCGAAGATTGTGGTTATAAGACAGATGTGAAGACTGCAAAAGAGCTAGTTGCACTGAGCAGACGCTTAAAGATCTGGATAGATGAGAATGATATTCAGCCAACCTATACACTGGCAACAGATGTGACAGGACGCTGCAGCATTTCTTCTATTCCATTTGGTATGTACCTGATTGTTCCAAGTTCCTATGATGACTATGGCCCAGTAGTTATGTCACTTGTATTTCTTCCGGGACTCGATGCAAATGGCGATTTGATCTACCAAAACCGCATTATTCCAAAGCATTCCATTCCAGAAGAAGATGAACCGGACGAACCAACCAATCCGCATGAGAGTAATTCAACGACACCAGAAGAGACAACTCCAGACGAAAGTAAGTCATCAGAAGAAGAGACAACACCGTCCGAGAGCAGAACACCGGAAGAAGAGTCAAGCCCATATCAGCCAACGTCTCCGGCAGCACCAACGACACCAAGTCAGCCAACATCAACAACAGCACCGCAGCCAACCACACCGCCAGCATCACCAAGACGTATCCTCGGTATCGAAGATCCAACAGGACGCATCGGTATGATGATGGTCACAGCAGGCGTAGGAATAATGGCAATCGCAATTGTGCTGATAGTAAGAAGAGAACTGAAAAAGTAAAATGAATTAAAACGTCAGTGAGCTTGAAAACAAGTTTTATCACTGACGTTTTATTTATTAGAATAACTCTACACGACCAAGCAGTAGGTCAATTAGATTGCAATGGAAAATTCCGCTGTCATCATAAAAATTGTGAGGAATATCCATGCGAACAATGATTTTTTTGAAAAAGTCCTTTGTCAGTATCAGCGATGCAAGTTCAGAGGACTCCTTCTTATCTGTATCCATCTGGAAAGCTGACTGGATATAGATTTTTTTATCTGCATCGTTTACAACGAAGTCGATTTCTTTTTGTACATTTGCACCGCCGGTGCGGTCCGTTACAACACCAACATCAACGGAATATCCTCTGCGCAGAAGTTCATTGTAGATGATATTCTCCATGATGTGGCCAGGATCGTACTGACGGTAGTTAAGTCTTGCGTTACGAAGGCCGACATCTGTGTAATAGTATTTGTTGGGATACTTGAAATAGGTTTTTCCTTTCACATCATAACGCTTTGCCATTGAAATAAGGAACGAATCAATAATGTGCTGCACATAGTTGGAAACCAGAGTGGAGCTGACCTTTTCGTTCTTCATACTGGTCAGTGCATTGGCAATATTCGTAGGATTGGTCAGGGAGCTGATCTGTGAAGCGAGAAAATCCAGAATGTTATTCAGAATATCCTCACGCTCAATACCATTGCGCTCTACAATATCCTTGATATATAGCTCGCTGTACAGAGAGGAAAGGTAATCTTTTTTGTCCTTCTCATCTGTTAATGCCAATAGACGGGGCATGCCGCCGTAAAGCATATATGTGTCCAGAGCTTTACGCTCATCACCGCCTGCATGAGAGTAGAATTCATCGAAGGACAGCGGGAATACATGAATTTGAGTAGCACGGCCACGGAATTCTGTAGCGATGTCCTTAGACAATCCTTTGGAGTTACTGCCGGTCACATATACATCCAAATTTTTATATGCCTTAAGTTCATTCAGCATATCGTATATGGAAACCTCGATACCGCCATTTTCTTTATCAATTACTTTTGTGGTGAGCTGGACCTCATCAATGAAAAGGTAGAACTTCTCATCTTTCTTTTTGGAAACAAGGTCCTCGATATATTCACAGAGTATGATTGGATTTCTGAATTTATAGTAACGTCTCTGATCCAATTCAATTTTAATGATATGATCCTCTTGAACTCCCTGTGAGAGAAGGTACTCATAGAACAGGTCAAATAGTAATACTGACTTTCCGCAGCGGCGAATGCCAGTGATTACTTTGACCTCGCCGTTCCACATATGATGAATCATACGATTCAAATAAGAATCTCGTTTAATCATTATAGTCACCTCGTACTTGCGACGATTACGTAGCTACTTTCTTGTATATCGTATAGTATACCACGAATTTCTCAAATTATCAATAACACCGCAGAAAGTTAACAATAAAGTTACGACGTTTGCGTCGCAACTTTAAGGTAAGAACGTTAATTTTCTGTTCAGATTGAATTGCGAATCCAATGACAACCTGTCCAAAATATGGTATGATAGTGATAAGGAAATGATCTGTAAAACGATGGTGTGGACAAAAGGCTGACAGGCAGGAAGGATAGGTGCACGATATGGAAAGAAAAACAACAAAGCCGATTGGCATGAAGATTCGGCAGGCAAGGCTGCCTGTTGGCATTGATCAGTTTGAAAAACTGCGTGAGGGTGGATATTATTATGTGGACAAAACGGAGCTAATTGAGCAAGTGATTGAAGAAGGATGTGAGGTAACATTGTTTACTCGTCCACGCCGTTTTGGAAAAACATTGAATATGAGTATGCTTCAATATTTTTTCGAGATTGGAATGGATCCAACACTTTTTGACGGACTTTACATTGCGCAAAATAAAGATCTGTGTGATACCTATATGGGCAGATATCCAGTGGTTTCGATCAGCTTAAAGGGAGTGGATGCAGATTCGTATGAAAAAGCACGGGCACAGCTGATACGCATTATCAATAAAGAGGCACGAAGACATCGTGCCTTGTTGGAAGATGAAAAAATGGATGCAATTGATAGAGAGCTTTTTGTGCAGTTCTTGGATCGTCAGATGGAGGACGATACTATTACGAGCAGTCTTCAGGAACTTACGGAATTGCTGGAAATCCATTTTTTTCAAAAGGTTGTGGTGCTGATTGACGAGTACGATGTGCCATTGGCAAAGGCTTATGAAAATGGATATTACGATGATATGGTATTGCTGCTTCGAAATATGTTTGGCAATGTTCTTAAGTCGAACGACAGTTTGGCTTTTGCTGTGCTGACCGGGTGTCTTAGAATTGCGAAAGAGAGTATTTTTACTGGACTGAACAACTTTAAGGTTTATTCGATTACAGATCAGGAATTTGATGAGACTTTTGGCTTTACAGATGCAGAAGTAAAGGCGATGCTGCAATACTATGGATTACAAGATTACTTTGATGCAGTTAGAGAGTGGTATGACGGCTATCGTTTTGGTAAAGTTGATGTCTATTGTCCGTGGGATGTGGTGAATTATTGCAGTGATCACAGGAAAAATCCAGATGTTGAGATGAAAAATTATTGGATGAATACGAGCGGAAATGAAGTCATTCGCCATTTTGTTAACAGTATGAAGGAACCGCATATGCTGACAAAAAGTGAGCTGGAGATGTTGGTGAGCGGCGATACCGTGACAAAACGGGTGTACGAGATGATCACATATAAGGAACTATATGCCAGCATGGACAACCTTTGGAGTACGCTGTTTATGACGGGATACCTGACACAGCGAGGATACCTTGGAAACGGCTACTATCGCCTTGCCGTGCCAAACCGTGAGATCTGCAGCATTATTATTGATAGGGTGCTGGTACTGTTTCGCGAGGAAGTAGTTCAGAATGGGGAACTTCTCGACAGCTTTTGTAAGGACACAATAGCAGCAGAAAATTTGGGAGAGCCATTGCCAAGAAACCTGACAAAGGTATAATAAAAAAAGGAGTTTAGTGTCAAAAAAATGGAAACAATTGAGGATTTTAGAGAGTTTTTAAAAGACAACCGTAATAAATTTA
>OGQO01002641.1_pt1 | contig 13592 bp, 9 predicted proteins | sample 1553241 | NCBI WGS metagenome assembly OGQO01 (sample SAMEA2579933, study PRJEB22360) | human gut metagenome | biome: human gut; feature: human-associated habitat; material: faeces | place: Denmark | collected 2008/2010
TCATCGAGTTCATCAAGACCGAGCAGGAGGCGTTCGAACAGGGATGGGTGCTCGATATGGGGCAATGGCTGAGCATTCCGTTTATCGTGCTGGGTATTTACATGATTTACCGGGGGCTGTCCGAGCCCGAAGTTACCCCCGCCCCGGTGCCGAAAGCCCCGGCAGCAACTCCAAAAAAGAAGAAACGATGAGCAATTACCCGATGGTCGATGAAGTGAACCGCCTTGTCGGCAACCTGCTTGCCGCCGGCAGCGGGGTGTTCCTGCCCGGCGTAGGGTCGCTCTTTGTCGAGCGGCGCGGTGCCAGGCGGCTTTCCAAACGCTCTGTCCAGCCTCCTTGCCGCGTGGTATCCTTCTCTTCGCAGCAGCAGGGGGTATCGCTTGCCGATGAACTGGCACGTACGCTGCACTGCGACGCTGCCGGAGCTCAGGATGTTTACGACCGCTGGCTTTCCCGCACGCGCGAGGGCGACGTGCTGACCATAGAGGGCGTCGGCGTGCTCAAATTCAAGAATTTTACGCTTGCACCCGCGTTCGACAGGCTGCTAAACCCGCAGGGGCACGAGCCCGTGCGGATCAAGCCTGCCCGCCGGTTGGACTGGGCGCTGTGGGTCGGCATCGCGGCGATCGTGATTGCGGCGGGTTTCGGCGGCGCCGAATTCCTGCGCATCAATTCTTCCGATATTCCGGAACCCGGTGCGGCCGCCGAGCCGATACCTGAGCCGGAACCGGAAAACTCTGCGGAAGACCGTCAGGCTGCCCTCGATTCCATTACGACCGAAAAAAAGCCGTGGACTTACAGCGCCGGCGCCATCACTCCCGCTGCCATCGCTGCGGCAATGGCAAGCAATGAGCCGGACAAAGCCCTTTCCAACATCGACGACCTGGTTGCCGCCCAAGCTTATTACAAAGACGACAAAGACAAGTCGGCACAGCTTGACCCGATTGTTGAAAACCGCCTGAAAAACCTGTCCCTTTCCGACATTACGCCGGCCAACGCCGAAAGCTACCGCCTGCTCTGCCTGCAATGCGGCAACGAAGAACTGCGCCAGCAGGCCCTGAACCTGATTGCCGATGCAATTATCCAATACGACAAGGAACACTTCGGCTCGTTCAGACCCAATACCGAAGAGCTGGCCGCCAATTATGACAAAGCGCATGCCGGCTTAAAAGACAAAGACCCGTTCGCCTGTAAGCACGACCCGGACAAAGACACCATCGACCTCGGCAGCGTTGAATTTACCGACGCGGCAGGCAAACCGTTAAGCGAAAAGGAAGCCAAAGAGCAAAAAGCAGCCATCTCCGCCCTTGCGCGCGAAATGGCGGCACAACGTCTGGCCAAACAAGGCAGCTACACGCCGGAAGAACTGGAGCAGGCCTATAAGGATGCCGCGGCAGAAATCGTCTGGGGCTCCCAGCCCAAATATGGCAAAAACGGCAAACCGCAGGTAGACAAGGACGCGCTGGCCTCGACCATCGCCAACCAGTACCTTGAAACCGAAACGTTCAAAGACCGCTGCAAACAGAAATTCAAAGACAATCCCCTGGTCAAAAAAGTTTCCAATAACGTTGAGAAAATCGATAAGAAGCTTGAAGAGCGCTATGGCAAAAAATACGTTTACGCCAAACAGGCGCTGAAGTTTGTCGGTAAAATCAGCGGCTCCGTCGCCAAAAACGCCGCGATATACGGCGCCGCAGGCTTAATCCCGGGCGGCACCGCCGTTGTCATCGGCTACAACATCTGCAAGAACTGGGCAAACATTAATAAGCAGCTGAAAGACCCGAACGCATCCACAGCGAAAAAATGCGCGATGGTTATAGGCGCCTGCGCCACCACCGCTCTGTCCGGACTTGGTATCGCTTCCGGCATCGGCTCCGCCGCCGAAGCAATCAATACGGTTTCGCCCGGCATGGCCAGCTCTGCCGCCAACTTTATGGGGCAGCTCGGCACCTACGGGCGTATGGGCATCAGCGCCGCCGCAACCATGTTGCCGAACCTGACCGAAAGCGTCAGCCTGCGTATACAAAACTTGAGCCTTAACCGTAAAATCAAGAAGGAAAAAGACGGCGAAAAACTGCAGCAGTTAATTACCAACCAGAAAGCCCTGCAGGTCAAAATTAAAAATAACAAAAAGGAAATGCTCATCAAAGGCGGCTCGCTCGTCGCCGGTATGGCTGCCGGACAGGCATTGATGCCGCACATTACGGCATTTGTACAGGAAGAAGCCAATAATGCCGTCGAAACCGTCAAGGCAGTCGCCGCCGAACACGGCATCGACCCGTGGAAAGAAGCGCAGGCATACGCAAACGACGCTTATGCCAACGTTCCCGAAGGCACCACCATGCTGCGCGACCGCAGCGTTTATGACCCGGACGGGATACTTCGCAATTCGCCTTCAGCCCAAATGGCCGCATACATGGCCGAACATGACCCCGCCATGCACGGCGCCCCGGATGAAATCAGCGGTATAAAAGCGCATGAAACCAACCTCGCCGCCGCCAAAGCCGAAAACTCCAGCGGCATTGAGGGCAAAAGCGCCTTTGCCCACACACTGCAACATCTGGAAAGCCTGGGCGACAGCAGGATAACCGACACCAACGCCGTTGCCGAAGGCATATCCGAACACGTCGGCAAAAACGCCAACCTTGCCACCATTGCCTGCAAGATGGCGCCGCATGCCCTGCAACAGGTTTTGCAGCTTGAAGGCCTGCCCGACAACAACCCGAGTTCCTACAATATGATTCAGTATATGGCCAATCATGACCTGACTCCGGAACAGCACACGGCTCTCAATAACTTTATTCAGAATAACTTTGACGGTGCGCAGTTCAAAGCCGAAAACTTCGCCGACTACCGAGCGCCGGCACATGACCCCTTTGCCAATGCCGACCAAGACCGTCTGCGTGCCGGCCCGGATGAAATCCGCAAGCCCACACTGCAGGAAGAGTACGCGCGTGCCAAACAGGCAGACCAAGAATATGCCCGCTCCAAAAATCCAGAAATATGGAAAGACAGGACTGGAGAAAGGACAATCAACCTGGCAATGGCAGAAAAATGGACTCATCAGCAGCCTCCGCAGCAGACCGTTGTCGTCCAACAGCCGGTTCAGGAAACTGTCGTCGTTCAGCAGCAGCCCCAGGTTGACGTCTATTCCGACCCGATGCTGTATGCCCAAAGCTTCGGACTGCAGTATGACCCGTATTTGTCAAATGGCCTAAATCGTATCGGTTCCGATACGCACGGCGGCTACCTCGGTGCTTTCATCGACCCACGCGACGGTTCGGTAACATTGGTTCCGAACGACCCTCTGCGCGACAAGCCGGTTCATTACGACAGCTATCAGTCAGCAAAAGGTTCTGCCGACCATAACATCGGCGCATGGGATCACAGCGGGCACGAACGCAATATGATTTATGACCCAGACACAAAAATTACGCGGTGCTTTGGCAGCGGTTACATTACGCATAACAATACGATAAATAAAGTTATCGCCGGAATTAACACTGCCGGAGCCGTCCTCAACACGATTAACTGGATACGGGAAGGACGAGGATAGCCAGCGCCGCCACACATAAAATCCTTGCAAATAATTTCCACACCCGCAAAACCAAAGCCGAGCTCCATAGCCCGGCTTTAATCTTTCTTTCCATAATTAACTTCCCGTTGTCTCCCCTGACATCATTGCCGCAAGCCTCATCGCACATCTTCATCGGTACCTTGCCGCAGGTTTCATCTCGCGCCTTTCCCCTGGCATCTTTGTCGCAGGCCGCATCATGGTCTTCACCGACATTTTTGCCGCAAACCGCACCGCACGCCGTCTCGGCACCTTGTCGCAGATTTCATCTCACGCCCTTCCCCTGCGCTACGCACTACTCAAAGACGACTTCTATTTCCTTTTTTGCTAAAACAATATACCCGTCAACTTCTTTATTGCCCTCGCGCCGCAGCGTCATCTCCTCCTGCCGGATAACTTCAAACCCGCAATATTTCAACAGCCGCCGGACATAAGCGATTGAATGGACGAACCTCCCCGACGGCGTCAGGAAATAATCGCTCTGATTATAGGTGTTTTTAGATATCGAAAAACAAAACAGCCCGTTTGCCTTCACCGCTTTGACCAACAGGCGGAACAGCGTTTTCAGCTCGCCCATATACGTCAGCACGTCCCCTGCAATAACAGCGTGATACGGGTCGGCAACATCTTCGAGAAAACTTTCGATATCATCAAAATAGAGTTCCTTATATACGTTTTTTTTGCCTGCAAATTCGAGCATTTTTTCCGATACGTCCACACCGAAAAACTCCTCGTTCGGAAAATACGCTCTCAAAGCCTCTGCGCACAGCCCCGTCCCGCACCCCAAATCCAGAATGCGGCGTTTTTTAAACAGCTTGGTCTTGAGCGTATCTTTCAGAAAATCGGCAATCATCGCCGGAACTTTATAGTCAAGCTCGTGCAGGATTTCGTCAAACGACGGCGCAAACCCGTCAAACAACCCCTTGACATAGCTTAAATCCGTCGTCGGCACTTCCTGAATATTGCGGATGGCGCAGCTCATATGCCGGACAATCGGATTTTCGGGAAAACATTCCTCCCAGCGCGAGAGATATTTATCAACCAGTTCGTCCTGTTTCTCGTCATGCGCCTCATACAGCAGATAACCGAAATTGATATGGTCGTCGGCGCTGATTTTATCCCCTTTCAGGGCAAAAGCCTTCCACGCATAATGCAGGCACTGTTTCCAGTTCCCCATTTTCTGAAACAGGTTGGCAATCGAATTGCAAAGCCAGTCCGAATTAGGCGCAATCTCCGCCGCTTTTTTCAAAAACCCCGTCGCCTCATCGTTCTTAAACAGCTCAATATAGGAATTCCCCGCAATAATATACGGTTCGACGCTGGTCGGGCGCTTTTCTATCGCCATGTTGGCAAACTCGATGGCTTGGATAAACCGACTCATGTTGTAACTCGTATTCGCAATGTTAACTATGGCGTTGTACGAATTCGGATTAAGCTCATACAGCTTTTGATAATACCCGAGCGCTTCCTTGTATTCCCCTTTGGCATAACACACGTTGCCGAGGTTCATCAGCGCCGCAAAATTGCCTTCCTTCACCTCCAGCGCCTTTTCCGCAAACTCCGCCGCCCGGTCGTATTTTTTCAGTTCGTAATAAAGGGTTGAAACGTTGAGAAGCGCCGTCAGCGATTGCGGATTGACGGCCAGCGCCTTTTTATATAGGCTGAGCGCTATTTTCTTGTCGCCGAAACTGTCATAGCAGTTTGCCGCCGCCACCAGGTAATTCTCATTCTCCGGCGCCGCCACCGCAAGCTGCAGATACAGCTTGGCCGCCTTTTCAAACTCGCCGCTTTTCAAAAAATCCAATGCATTCTGTTCTAATTCTTCCACTGTCCGGCATCCTTCAATGTCGCAGGCTTCGTGTTGTTCTAATCCGCCGCCCGTAAGAACCAATTTTATCTTTTATAGCACAAAAAAGTTAATGTTCCACGTTTTTATCGCATTTTTATCCCCAAAAAAGCAAAAAAAACTATTGACTGTAAAAAAAATATAGATTAAATATCCCCATACAAACGAAATACGGAGCAGTTGGCTCCGGTTCCCAAAGCAAAAAAGGTGTTTCGTTTCAATATATGGGGGTGTGGCGGAACTGGTAGACGCGCTAGACTCAAAATCTTGTTTCCTCTGGAAGTATGAGTTCAAGTCTCATCACCCCTACCACTTTGAAAAGACTGGATTTTATCCGGTCTTTTTTATTGCCGGAAAGCATTTGCACGCTGCTCTTCATATACCACGCTTTATGCCCGTCATCCGCACCGCCGGCCACAACACCAGCCGCATCTCATCTATCGCCGCCTCAAGCTCTCTGCTTTTCCTGCCGTTCTTTAAGCAGACGCTCCACCACAACGTCCTCATTGCGCTTATACGTCGGCTCAGTGGAAATAACCTTTTCGTACGGGCTGTGTCCGGTAATGCCGCTTTTGCCGACCCGGGCTTGCTCGTGCACCGTTTCCTTGCCCTGTTGCAGCATCTTCTTGCCCAACGCCTTGACGTTGCGCGCGTGCAGCGCCATCATCCGCCCAACATTGGCCTTATTGATTGCCGTACTCGCCGTTGCGCTTTTCATAACCTCACGCGAAACTGCCGGCAGCTGCTGGCGCAAAATCGTATTCAAACGCTCCATAATCTGCGGATTGTCATAATCGGGAGTCAATCCGCCGCGGCTGATAATCCGCTCCGCTTCCTTAAACATCAGGTAGCTGTCGCGCATGGCTTTTTTCTCTTCCGCCGACGCAAAAATCCTGCGGTCGGGGTTTTCCCGGTCATATTTTTCCAACGCGTCCAGCGCCGCATTATAACTGTCATTTTGCGAAAAAGCCTGAAAGATAACAAATTCGCGGCTTTCTTTGATACTCAGCGTTGCCATGTTTCCCTCCGTCGTGCGTTTATCGGTATAGGATACATCATACCATATTTTTTACGCCGGTGCAAGCCTAAATTATGCCTTCGCCATACCTGAATTATACCCGCTATGCCCCGCACCCAACAAGTCCCCCGCTAATGCCCCATAATTTATATGCGGCGCCCAAAATTTAAGTCCGCTTTTACTTTTCCCGTATTAAAATCCTTCATATAATACCGGTACAGCGGCATTCTTTATACCCGGACGCCCTGTGCCGCCCCGTATCGTAAAGGCGAGCAGGCTTTGCCGCGCTGCCGCCGCCAACTGTCAGGAGTCTTTGCCATGGCCTTATCCCGCACCCCAGCCGAAACCGCCGACCTGCGCTACCGGCGCACCGTCAAAAAGCTGACCCGATTTATCAAAGACTGGCTGTACCTGATAATCGCCGCCGGAGCCGTTGCCGCGCTTATCGGCGCCGACGCTTCGTACTGGAACTACACCTATAACGATTCGGACGGCTATATGCGCGCCCTGCGCGTCTGGCATTGGCTTGCCGCCCCGTCTTTCTGGGAACAGCCGCTCGCCGAAAGCAACTATCCGTTCGGCGAAATTCTGCATTGGACCCGGCCGATGGACATTCTCTGGGCTGTAAATGCCATTCCGTTTTTGCATCTCGACAACCTGCGCGACACCGTTTTCCTCGGCGGGGCGTTCCTTGCCCCCTGGCTCTGCGTCCTGTCTGCCATAGCCCTGGCATACGGCCTGCGCCGGCAATTCAATGTCTACCTGACACTGTTCGGCTGTTTTATTTTTCTTTCCGACCCGGTTATGCAAAATTACTTTTTCATCGGGCGTCCCGACCACCACGCGCTGATGGCACTGCTCGGCATATACGCCGTTTCGCTGAACCTCTGCTGGCTCAAAAAACGCCACAACCGCTATCTGCGCCTGCTTGGTTTTTCTCTGGCACTGGCAACATTTGCCGCGATTGAAGGCGTCATCCTTTATCTCCTCTTTCTGTCGTTTTTCCTCTGGCTGTATGTTTTCAAAAACGTTTCTCCGGTTCCGGCCGTCAAAACCGCCAAATACTTCGCTGTTGCCCTGACCTGCTTTTGGCTGCTCAATCCGCCGTACGAAGGCTGGCTTTATCCCGATAACGGGCGCATTTCCATACTCTACGCGGCGTTTTCCTGGTTTGTGTTCGTCGCCCTGTACGGTATAGAACGCAGCCGTCTGCACACCCGCCCCCTGAAAATATGGAGCCTGATATGCGCCGCGCTCGGAACCGCGCTGCTGCTGCTTGTCTGTTTTGGCGCCGACATCTGCCGTTTTCCGCTCGACGGTGAAATCAGCCGTGTCTGGAGCAGCCGCATCTCTGAAATGCGCCCCGTCTGGCGTCAGGATTGGGACACGGTTCTTGCCGTTTATCCTTTCGGCGCCGCATCGCTCATTTTAAGTTTCCTATTGCTGCGCAGCAAATCTTACCGCCGTATAATGCTGCTGAATCTCTGCCTCGGCCTGCCCCTGTTCGCCTTAAGCCTTGCCGCCCTGCGTTTCGCCAACTACCAAAGCCTCTACAACATTCTGCCCTGGCTCTGCCTGATTGATTTAACCTACAAGAAAAGCGCTTACGCCCGGCGGCAGAGCCTTGAGTTTCCCGCATCTGTCTGGGCGCTCGGGCTGGGAATTCTGATTTTTCAGCAATTCGTTTTCCTGCCGTTTAACATCAATGCCCTGAACAAGAAAAAAGCGCCCGTATTTTCGCCCGCCCTCTGCCAAAACGTCAGAAACGCCGGCGGCACACTCGTTACCGACAACTTTCTGAGCCCCAGATACGTCTGGCTCTGCGGCGTCAATACCGTCGGTACGCCCTACCACCGCAACCGCGCCGGACTGGTTGATACCCACAACCTTCTGCAGGGAACCGACGACCGGACGATTGTTCCCCTGCTCCTGAAACACCAGATAGCCCAGATTTTGCTCTTCGACGGCTACGACCGCTATTACGACCTCTCGCCCGCTAACCAGAGCAAGCTGTACTACCGGCTGATTAAACGTGAAAATATCCCTTCCTATCTTGAGGAAATCCCGTCGCCCCTGAACAACGCCCGCCACTACCGGGTCAGAATATGACGCGGCAATGACGCCCCGCTCCCAAATTCCCCCTCCTCCGCCGGCCTGCCCCACCCGTTAATCACACACGCCCTCTCTCCTCCGCCGGTCTGTCGCCCGTTAATCACGCACGCCCTCTCTCCTCCGCCAATCTGCCACCCGTTAATCACACACGCCCTCTCTCCTCCGCCGGCCATGCCCGCCGCCCTCTCGCGTCCATACTTTGCTGCAAACCCGTTTCCTGCAAACATCAATAAATATTTCGGCAAATATAATGTGGATTTTGCCGCAGCATCGCTTGAACTTGAAGCAAAAACCGGTTATAATAAATTAAATTTTTCGGTTTGGAGGTTATTATGTCGCACAATTACCGTTTATTGCCCTGTTCCTGCCTCGTGCTGGGTATGCTTGCCGGTTTCGCCGCCGGAGCGGCACCCGCCCTCGCCATGGATGACGATTTGGCATTGGACATGGGCTTGGATTTCGAAGAATATTCAGCCCCCTCGGCTGATATAAACGGCTCCGCCTCCCCGGCACCTGCCTCCCAAAACGCTGCCTCTGCCAACTCCAAACCCGACACAGCGCCCGTCTCGAAAAGTTCTTCCTCTTCCACCTCAAAACCAAGTACGGCTTCTGCCGCTAAAAGCTCTCCCTCTTCCACCCCAAAACCAAGCACGGATTCTGCCGCTAAAAGCTCTTCCACCCCCAAGCCCGGCTCGGCGCCAGACACCTCAAGTCCCGCCGCACCCGTTTCCGGAGTTGACCTTTTGACGAAAGTTCGTAAAGGCATGGACTTTACAACGGAAGAAATGGAAGCCTGGATAGCACAGACCGCCGACCTCAATATGTGCCTGGACAACGGCAAAACCATGCTTTTGTATGTCGTTGCCAACTCGTCCAACCTCGATGCCCTGCGCCTGCTGATGGAATACGGCGCCGACGTGCAGACACACTGCACCCCGCGTTATGAGGCGCTGTTTATCGCCGCCATCAACAACCCGTCCGCCGAAATTATCGAAATGCTCATCAATAACGGTGCCAATCTTGTCGAAAAAGATCATGAAGGCAACACGGCGCTGATGCTTGCGGCAACATTCAACAAAAGCTCCCGCGTTATCGACACACTGCTTGAATACGGCCTCAAGGTCAATGTTAAAAACAATTTCGGGTTTAATGCCCTGACGCTTGCCTCTTACGAAAACGGAAGCATTATGGTTTTGCAGTCGCTGCTCGACAACGAGGCAGATATCAACGCCGCCGATTCTGAAGGGCACACCGCCCTGATGGCTGCTGCCGTCCGCGGGCGGGATGACGTTATGCAGTACCTTATAAAACGCGGCGCCGACTTTAAAGCCAAAGACAAAAACGGTTTAAGCGTCCTCGACTACTACAACAAGCGCAAATATCTCGAAACCCTCGGTTTTGAAATCAACCGTTTCGCCACCCCGTCCGAACGCCTGTCCGCCGAATTCAAATTCATCGCCGAAAACCACCACCGTTTCAACATCGCGCTGAAAGAAAGCCTGTTTGAAGACAATCCCGATGCAGCCGTCGCCGATGCCATTGCCAACCTTGCCGACATCGACGTATTGGATGAAAATGGCTGCACGACATTCCTCAATGCCGCCCTGTACAATAAATCCCGCAGTGTTCTCGAAAAACTGATTAACGGCAAAGCCGACGTCAACGCCTCCTGTATGGACGGCAAAAATGCCCTTATGTTTATTTCTTCCCAGGCCGGCGAAACCGACACACCTGCTCTGCAAATCGAAAAGGCAAAACTCCTGCTGGCAAGCGGAACCGATATCAACCGCACCGATGACGCCGGCAACACCGCGCTGATGTATGCCTTGGCCAACCGCGCCGACATAAACTATGTTCGTATGCTTCTTGCTTCCGGCGCCGATGTCAACGCTGCCAGCAACCTCGGTGAAACGCCGCTGTGGACGGCCGTGCGCCAAAACCTCCCGTCGGAAACGGTTAAATTGCTGATAGAATACGGCGCCGATGTCAACCATAAGGACCGCCGCGGCGAAACCCCGCTATGGTATCTGCTCCGTACCGACGGCGACGAAGTGCTGATTCGCACATTGCTGCGCGGCGGCGCCGACACCGAAATAACCAACGCCGCCGGCGACATCCCGCTGTGGTATGTCCTAAACAAAGGCGGTTCGGATATGGTGATTGAAAACATTATTATGGCGCAGAACAACCTGAACATAAAGAACGAACACGGAGACACGCCGCTGCTGTTCGCCTTAAAAAACAACTATCCGTCCAAGTTCGTCAAACTGCTGCTGAGCCGCGGCGCCGACCCGCAGATTCGCGACAGTGACGGCAACAACGCCTATGACATTCTGCGCAACAACCAGTACTTTGACGCTGCCGTGCAAAAGCGCACACGCGAACGCGTCCTGAACGGATGGGAATAAGCGGCCGTCCCTTTTCTGCTCCGTTGAGTGAGATACCAAACTTTCCGTTTCCGCCGCCGGTATCGCCACATCGCCACCGGCATTATTTCCACTACCGCCGGCATTACTCTGTCATCAACGCCGACATTTCCTCCGCTGCTGCATTACTTCCGCTACCGCCGGCACTATTCCGTTACCAATGCCAGCGCTTCCGCCGCCAGAATCGCCCCCATCGCCGCCGGAACCATTGGCAGCGAACCGAGCACGTTGTTCCCCGCCGCATCTTTGCAGATTTTGACCGCCTCGGGCGAATAAACGCAGCGCACCTTTCTCAAATCAACGCCTTCCCGCCGCAGGTTATCGCGCATTTTCTTTGCCAGCGCGCAGCCTTCCGTCTTGTCAAGCGTCGCTGCCCGCAGCATCTCAGGCTTTGTCTTAAGCGCAGCTCCCATTGCCGACACAAAGCAGATGCTGTTTCGCGCCAAAAAAGCTGCCAGGGAGCATTTCGCCTGCACATCGTCAATCGCATCAATCACAACGTCCGGATTTTCATTCCGGATAAAATCGAGATTGTCTGCCGTAATCCGTATATCCAGCCCCCGAACCTCCGCATCGGGATTAATCTCCCGTACCCGCTCGCACGCCGCTTCGCACTTTTTGCACCCGATAGTAGAAATCGTCGCCAGAATCTGCCGGTTGATATTGCTTGCCTCAAACCGGTCAAAATCGACCGCCCTGATTTTCCCGAACCCGAGCCGAGCCACCATCTCCAGCGCATAACCGCCGACCGCTCCGCAGCCGATGACCATAACCGATGCGCCGAAAACGCGCTCTGCTTTTTCTTTTCCCAGCAGCGCAATCGTCCGCTGCAACCGTTCTTCCAATTGTGTTTTCATCGTCTGCCTTTCCTCTTCTTTTCCTCACCCGATTCCCGCGTCCGCACCTGTATCGTTGCATTGCCGAACCGTTACGCTATTTACCTGTCTGCTATTTACCTGACTGCTATTTATCTGTCTGCAAATTATCTGTCCGCAAAAAATCCTCAGCGTTTTTAATAAGCCGTTCCTCCAGTGCTTCCGGCTCTTCTCCGGCGATTTCCACCAGCCGCCGCAGATTTTCCTGCACTGCCTCGTTATACTTTGTTTCATCAACCCGGTACGGAGCGTCGGTCTCAAACAATATCCGGTCTTGCGGCATCATCGCCCACATCTCCGCCGCTTTTTCCTGTTTGAGAAACAGCGCGCCCAAACCGATATAGCCGCCGCATTTATTGATGAACTTCAGCAATTCGCGGTTTTTGACAAAGCCATGGTGCGAAAACTTTACTTTTTTCAGCGCCGTTTCATGTTCCGTCAGCGCCGCAAAAGCCTTCGCCGCATGCACGATGACCGGCCTCCGGTATGCTGTCGCAATCTCAAGCTGTGCTGCGAACAAATCGTGCTGTCCGGGGCTGACCGGCTCTTTCAGCTCGTCCACGCCGATTTCTCCGACAAGCGCCTGCGGAAATTCCCGCAAACAGGTTTCGAGTTCGTCCAGCGGCGCCTTTTCCCGATAATGCCACGGATGGATGCCGAACGCGCCGGACGCCTTGCCGGGATACTGCCGCAGCAGCGCCGCGATTTTGGCAAAATCTTCGCGGCCCGCCGACACCAGCACCAGCCCTTTTGCCTCCGGATTATGCCAAACCCGCGGTGCACAATCCGCCTTAAAATCTTGCAAATGGATATGCGTATCAATAAACTGCATCACATAAAACCTTTCCGGCTGCGGCATATCTTCCGCCCCGCCGATATTATGTTTCTGATAACCGACCGACTGCAACGAGGACAATCGCCATGGCTCTGTATACCACGCCTGTATTTAATATCAACCTAAAAAAACTCGCCGCCAATTACCGGCTTCTGGAAAAATTGTCCGCTCCGGCAATTCCCGCCGCCGTAGTCAAAGACGACGCTTACGGCCTGGGCGCCGCCGAAGTTGCCGCTGCGCTATACGCCGCCGGCTGCCGCCGCTTTTTTGTTGCCCATGGTTCGGAAGGCAAAAAAATCCGCCCTCTCGTACCCGATGCGGAAATATATGTTTTACAAGGCATCGGCGCCGATTCTCTCCCTTATTTTCGCACTGCCCGCCTGACGCCGGTCATCTGTTCGCCGCAAATGTACGCCTTCTGGCAGCAAAACCGCATCGATGGCATCCGTCCGCTGATTCAGGTAGAAACCGGGCTTAACCGCCTCGGCTTTACCGTTGCCGAACTCGAACGGCTGGCCGAAACCGAACGGGAAGACTTTGCCGGCGTTCTCTCGCATCTGTCCTGTGCCGACGAACAGGCGCATTTTATGAACGCGCGCCAGCTCGCCGCTTTCCGCGCTATCAAAGCCCGCTTTTTCCCCGCAACGCCCGCCACGCTGTCCGCTTCCGACGGCGTGTTCCTCGGCGATGATTTTCATTTTGACATGACACGCCTCGGCGCCGCCATGTATGGGATAAACACTGCGCCCTACCGCGAAAACCAAATGCAGAACATTCTGGAGTTGAAAGCCCCCGTCCTGCAGGTCAAGCCGCTTCCCAAAGGCGAATTTGTCGGCTATTCCGCCACTTTTCGCGCGCCCTGCGATATGCGGATTGCGATTGTATCCGTCGGCTATGGCGACGGCC
>OGQO01002654.1_pt1 | contig 13554 bp, 11 predicted proteins | sample 1553241 | NCBI WGS metagenome assembly OGQO01 (sample SAMEA2579933, study PRJEB22360) | human gut metagenome | biome: human gut; feature: human-associated habitat; material: faeces | place: Denmark | collected 2008/2010
ACAAGCAACTTTTGATGATTGCAGGATTTGACAGATATATTCAGCTTGCAAGATGCTTCAGAGATGAAGACTTAAGAGCAGACAGACAGCCGGAATTTACGCAAATTGACCTTGAAATGTCATTCGTTGATGTTGAGGATATTCTTGAAATGAACGAAGGCTTTATACAAAGATTGTTTAAGGAAGTTCTTGATGTTGACGTAGAATTACCGCTCCCAAGACTTACTTATAAAGACGCTATGGAACGTTACGGCTCAGATAAGCCTGATACTCGTTTCGGTATGGAAATATGCGATATTTCAGAACTTGTTAAGAATTGCGGTTTCGGCGTGTTCACTTCGGCTATCGAAAACGGCGGCTCGGTAAGAGCAATCGTTGCAAAAGACGCGGCAAAGACGCTTACAAGAAAAGAAATCGACAAGCTTACAGAATACGTTAAGGGAATAGGCGCAAAAGGTCTGGCGTTTGTTCGTTGGGTTGATGATGAACCGACTTGTGCATTTGCAAAATTCTTGGGCGAAGGTGAACTTGACGCAATATTAAATAAAGTAGGCGCTCAAAAGGGTGACGTTGTACTTATTGTTGCAGATAAGAATAAAGTAACACTTCCTGTACTCGGCGCACTTAGATTAAAGGTTGCAAAGCAACTTGATATAATTCCTGAAGGATTTAACTTCCTTTGGATTACTGAATTCCCATTCTTTGAATATGACGAAGATACAGATTCTTGGCTTGCTATGCACCATCCGTTTACAATGCCTATGGACGAGTGTATCCAATATCTTGATACTGATCCGGGTAAAGTTACGGCTAAGGCATATGACCTTGTCCTTAACGGTACAGAGCTTTCAAGCGGTTCAATTAGAATTACAGATTATGAACTTCAACAAAAAATGTTCCAGGCACTTGGACTTTCTGATGAAGAAATCGAGGCTAAATTCGGTTTCCTTGTAGAGGCATATAAATACGGTGCCGCACCTCACGGCGGTATGGGTATCGGTCTTGACAGACTTGCAATGATTATGACTGGTAACGACAGTCTAAGAGATGTAACTGCATTCCCTAAGGTACAAAATGCGTCAGAACTTATGTCGGGAGCTCCTAATGTTGTTGACGAAGAACAATTACAGGAACTTTCGATAAGCATAATACCTGAAAAGAAAGAAAATTAATAATGTGTTCATAATAATTTAATAACGTTATTGTATAATAACCTTAAAATAGGAGCCGAATTTTCAGCTTCTAAGACTGTCGATAAATTGTCCGGAACGTGCAGAAGTATTATTCAAATTTGTATGATTTAATTTATCAAAAAAAGCCTATATTGATAGGCTTGCCTATGCACTTTTTGAAAAAATAAACTCTGCCGTACAAATGTACGCTGACGAGTTCGTTTTTTCAAAATCCGAACTAATTTCTCGGCAATCTGAAAATTAATCTGTGAAACGGAGAGTTTTAAGTGATTACTATTTCAAACTTAACAAAAAAATACGGTGATAAATATGCACTCGACAATATTAGTTTTAATGTAAAAAAGGGTGAAGTTCTTGGATTTTTAGGTCCTAACGGTGCGGGAAAATCAACAACTATGAATATTATCACCGGATATATTTCATATACAGATGGCTCTGTTAATATTGACGGCTATGATATTTTAGCAAATCCTATTGAAGTGAAAAAGAAAATAGGATACTTGCCTGAAATACCACCGCTTTATCTTGATATGGTAGTGTGGGATTATCTTGAATTTGTATATGAATTGAAGAAAATCAAGACCGAGGACGAAAAGAGTCATATACAGCAAGTTATTGATATGGTGAAGATTGATAATGTTAAAAACAGAAAAATTGCCAATTTGTCAAAAGGCTATCGACAAAGAGTGGGACTTGCAGGTGCTTTAATCGGTGATCCAGAAATTCTTATACTTGACGAACCGACAGTTGGTCTTGATCCTAAGCAGATTATCGAAATAAGAAATGTTATTAAGGAACTCGGAAAAGAAAAGACTGTAATTTTAAGTTCGCATATATTAAGCGAAATAAGTGCAGTCTGTGACAGAGTAATTATTATAAATAAAGGCAAATTTGTTGCAGAAGATACACCGAAAAATCTTTCGGACAAGCTTGGTGACAATAAAAAAATGCTGTTCAGAATATCAGGCGATAGGGAAAAAGCCGAAAATATCCTAAATTCATTTGACGGCATATCAAATGTAACCTGTGTTTCGTCTGAAAATGATTCGTATGATTTTGAATTTGATAATGCAATGGCGGCAGAAGAAAAGAAAAAACTGTTCTTTGCATTTGCAGAAAATGAAATACCGATATTAATGCAAAAAGAAATCGAGCCGTCTTTGGAGGATATATTCTTAAAACTTACTGACAATACGTCAGAAAAGGAGGAAAATACAAATGAAAGCGATATTTAACAGAGAATTCAATTCGTATTTTACATCAATGCTCGGTTATGTATTTTTAACTATTTTTCTTCTTTTAACAGGAGTAATGTTCTATGTTGTAAATATCAGATTTATGACTGCAAGAATGACTAATTTCTTTTCAATCGTCAATAACTGGGCGTTGTTCTTGTTGCCGTTATTGACAATGAGATTGTTCTCAGAGGACAGAAAGCAAAAGACAGACCAATTATTACTGACCGCACCTATATCTACAAAAGAAATAGTTTTCGGTAAGTATCTTGCGGCATTTGGAATATTTATGGTAGGTGTGCTTATAACACTTATTTATCCTGTTATATTAGCGTTTACGGGTAATTGCGGAAACAATAAGCTGTTATGTCGGCTTTATACTGCTATGTTCGGCAATACTTGCTATTGGTGCGTTTATGTCATCTATTACGGAAAGTCAGATTGTCGCTGCAGTTGCCACTTACGGTGTATTGATTTTCACATTGCTTTTAGGATCGGTTGCGTCAAACGTTTCAAACGAAATAATTGTAAAAATTCTTTTGTGGTTATCGCCTGTACAAAGATTTTCGGATTTTACTCTCGGAATCCTTAACTTTGAACCGATAATTTATTATTTAAGCATCACCGGTCTGTTCTTATTCTTTACCGTTATGGTATTTGAAAGACGCAGAATGAGATAGGAGGATATGTAATGAATAACGTAAAAAAATATAAATTTGTATCTTCCGTTGCTATTGCAATAGCGGTTGTTTTGGTTATTGTTGTAAACGTATTTGTCAGCGTGCTTAACAACAAATTACCTTTAAAAATCGACCTTACGTCAAATAAAATGTACGAACTTTCAGATAAAACAAAAGAGTATCTTAAAAATTATGATACTCCTGTTGATATATATATTCTTGCCGGTGAATCGGAACAAGACGGAAATATTCGTACGGTGCTTGATAAATATGCCGCCGCAAATAAAAATATCAATGTTACAAATATTAATATGACATCTAACCCGACTTTTGGCAAGAAATACGTTACTGACGGCAAAAGTCTGCAATCAAATTCTGTCATTGTTGACGGCGGAGATAAGTTTAAAACATATACTATGACTGAATTGTACGGAGTAAATGCACAAACAGGACAGTATACATCACTTAATGTTGAAAATAAAATAACTTCGGCACTAAAGTATGTATCAAGCGAAACACAACAAAAGGCATACCTAATAAAAGGACATAATGAGATAGCTGTTGACGGTGCAAAAACTAAACTTGAATCAGAAAACTTTGAAGTCGGAGAAGTTAATACATTGACCGATGATATACCGTCAGACGCAAATATGTTGATTGTTGCAAAACCGACGGCCGATTTTTCAAAAGAAGAAATCACAAAACTTGATTCTTATTTGCAAAAAGGCGGTAATATACAAGTTTATCTTGATGTAGATTCAAAAAATCTTACTAACTTGTATGACTATCTAAAGTTATCATGGGGCATAGGTGTAAGCGATAACCTTGTAATTGAAACAGACACATCAAAATCTGTTTCGTTGAGCGGAAGTTCGATGAGTCTTGTCGTGCCGAACGTAAAATCATATGAATTTACCGACAGTATAATAGACAATCAAAGAACTTTGGCATATTTCCCATATTCAAGATTGATAACTCAAGAATTTGAATCAAATGGCGATATATCTGTTACACCTGTTTTGACAAGTTCAGAAAAAGCATACACGACTTCAAATTATGAAAATGTTTCAAAAGTCGGCGGCGAACAGGACGGTGAATATCCGGTCAGCGAACTTTCGGTAGATGCAAAACACGCCTCATCGGTTTATGTATCGGGAAATACTATGCTTTTAACCATAGACGAAACAACACTTACAAATAATTACGGACTTGCAAACTATGATTATTTTATGAATTTGACCAACTTTATGATAGGTAACGAAGAAAGCTTTACTGTAGATGAAAAAACACTTGTAAACAATGTTATTACATTATCTGATTTAGGTCAAACAATTATTTTTGCATTTGTTGTAATTATAATACCGATTACCGTATTAATAATCGGACTTGTAATTTGGATAAAAAGGAGAAATCTATGAGTAAAACAACGAAAAGCATAATTATAGCCGCGTCAGTGATTATAGTGCTTATTGTCGGAACGATTGTTATAAGTAATATTGACACGTCAAAAGATAATAATGTTGATACAACCGATGATTTATACAGTATCTATTCAGCTGATACAACCGATATTTTATCTGTAAAGGCAGAGAGTGAAAACGGTACAATTACAGTAAAAAGTATAGGCGATTCGGAATGGTCCGTAAATGATATGGATGCGTCTGAAATAGATTCTTCAAAAGCCAGTGCGCTTGTCGGTACAATTTCAACATTGTCATCAAAAAACAAGATTGAAGAAAATCCGGCTGATTTATCACAATACGGACTTGACAATCCGCAAGTCACTGTTACAGTTGAAAAGAAAAACGGTCAGATTGATAAAATGATTATCGGTGATTTAAGTCCGACACTCGGAGAATATTTTGTGATGAAAGACGGCGATAATACTGTCTATACAATGTATGATTTTAAAGTTGATACTTTAAAAAAGCCTATCAGCTATTATAAAGAATTCAATCGTTTCAGCATTAATATTGACAATATTAATGACATTAAAATTGTCCGCAGTGATGAAACTATTGAAATCAGAATATTAAGCAATATAAATAACAACACAAATAATGTATGGGAAATGGTACAGCCGTATCAGAGCGGTGCCAATGATGACTATATCGATAACAAAATACTTGCTCCGATAGAGGAAATTTCACTTACTACACCGATTGAAAATGCTGACGGCGGTTTCAGTGAAAAGTCGCCTGTTTTAATGATAACCGTTAAGCCTTACGACAATTCAACAGGCAAATACGGCGAAGAATATACCGAAACACTTACAATAGGTCGCACAGAAGGTGATATGACTTATGTAAAATATAAGGAACAGGTATTTAAAGTGTCATCGGACATTATATCTTTTGCAAATGACTCGTCATACAACATTGTAAGTAAATTGCAGGCACTTGTTGATATTTCGGAAGTTAAGAGTGTAACGGTAGAGTATAACGGAGCAGAACATACGATTGACATAACTCATAACGATTCGGATATGACTTTTGTGCTTGACGGTCAAAAGGTTGATACAAAGATAACACAAGCAATATACAAGAGCATTGTCGGTTTGGCGGTTGACGGAGTATATAAAGACGAAACACTCGGCGATACCGTTATGAAAATAAAATATAAAGGTATCAAGAGCAGTTCTGATACGGAAGTCGAATTTAAGGGCATTGATGATTTGTACTGTGCTTTAATCCGCAACGGTAAAACAGAATTTACAATCAAGAAAAGTAAGCTTAATGAATTTATGGATTTATTCAATACTTATGTTGAAAATCCGGAAAAGCAAGGAGATTAATTATGGAGAATTTATGGAATGACGTGATTCCTTATTGGAACGAAGAATTTATAGAGGCTGATGAAACAGCGGTAAGAAAACCGACTATAACAGCATATCCTGCAAATTCAAAAGGTGCTGTTATTATTTTTCCGGGTGGTGGCTATGTAATAAGAGCCGACCACGAAGGTACTGCATATGCTAAGTGGTTGCAGTCAATCGGTCTTACTGCATTTGTGGTTGAATACAGAGTTGCACCGTACAAACATCCGGCAGAAATAAGTGACGCAATGCGTGCTGTTAAATATGTCAGATATTACGCCGACAAATACGGCATTGATAAGGATAAAATTGCAGTTATGGGTTCAAGTGCCGGCGGACATTTGGCGGCCTCTGTTTCTGTTCATTATGATAAGAAAATGTATGAAGATACAGATGAAATAGATAAAGAAAGCTGTAAGCCTAATGCGACAATTTTGTGTTACCCTGTAATAGATATGTTTGAATACAGACATGACGGTTCAAGACAAAACTTGATAGGCGAAAGAGCATTACATTCTGATAAAGAGCTTATGTCGCTTTATAAACACGTCACACCTAATACACCGCCTACATTTATATGGCATACATCATCAGACCAGGCAGTACCGGTAGAAAATTCTTTGATGTACGCCGACGCACTAAGCAAAGTGCAAGTTTCGTATGAAATGCACATATACCCAATCGGTTCTCACGGCTTGGGCTTGGCAGACAGTATACCGCACGTTGCACAGTGGAAAGATTCTCTTGAAAAATGGATAAAACTTAATGATTTAATTTAAGTAACTAATGTCACAATAAGTCAGTATCGGCTTGTTGTGACATTTTTTTATATGTGTAAAATGTCAAAATACAAAAAAATACATTTAAAAAGACTATACAAAACGAAATGAGTGTGATATAATAAATGTTATATAATTAACAAGGGGTTTAGAGGACATGAGTGAAAATGAAAAGAAAGTTCCTACGGTCGTAGTTAAACGTCTGCCACGCTATTACAGATATTTGGGCGAACTTTTAAAGCAGGATATAAAGCGTATTTCCTCAAATGCACTTAGCGTAAAAATGAACGTGACTGCATCACAAATCAGACAGGATTTTAACTATTTCGGCGGTTTCGGTCAGCAGGGATACGGCTATAATGTCGAACATCTTTATAACGAAATCGGTGACATATTAGGACTTAATGACGGAGATACTACTGTTATAGTCGGAGCCGGTAATCTCGGCAGAGCATTGGCAAGTCACGATACGTTTGAAAAAAGAGGCTTTAAACTTGTAGGCATTTTTGATAATGACATTAATATAATCGGTACAAAAATCAATGGTATAGAAGTTATGTCAATAGATAAGCTTGAGGAATTTTTGAATTCGCATAGAGTTGACATCGGAATTCTTACCGTACCGAAAGCGGCAGTAATGAAAACGGCTGAAAAATTGGTTAATTGCGGAGTTAAAGGTCTTATGAACTTTTCGTATACCGAACTTAAATTCGATAAGGACGTAGCGGTGGAAAACGTTCACCTTTCAGATCCGCTTATGACATTGTCATACAAAATCAAGCAAAATCAGAATTAAGGTGTTATAATTATGAGAGTTATCGCATTTGTAGGTCCGAGTGGAACAGGAAAGAGTTACAGAAGTGTTATGGTTTCGCAGCAATATGGAGCTGACGCTATAATTGATGACGGCTTGCTTATTTCTCACGGAAAAGTTATAGCCGGCACATCTGCCAAAAAAGAACCGACAAAAATTGCGTCTGTTAAACACGCACTTTTTATGAATCCGTCACAGGTAAATGAAATAAAAAAAGTTCTGAAAAGGAATAAGATTAAGTGCCTTATGATTTTGGGTACATCTGACGGAATGGTAAATAAAATTGCTAAAAATATCGGTGTTCATGAGATTGAACAAATTATAAGAATAGAGGATGTTGCAACACCCGAAGAAATGAATATGGCACTTAGAATGCGTACAGTTGAAGGGAAACACGTTATTCCTGTTCCGACATTTGAAATAAAGAAGGAATTTTCAGGATATTTCTTGCATCCGTTAAGAAGATTTCAAAAAAATCTTGATTCGGAAATAACAACTGCCGAGGCTGATAAGTCAGACCCACATTCAGTTATATGGGTGACTATATTATCTCAGATAATGTTATAAATTCAATAGCAATACATGAGGCACAAAAGATTGACGGACTAATTAAGGTGCAAAATATAAACCTAAGAAAAACAGGACACGGTGTACATATAGATATGACAGTCATTTTACAATATGGCTGTGATATTTTTTCTGTATGTAAAAATATTCAGCTTGCAGTCAGAAATAATGTTGAACAATATACATCGATAAATGCAAGAAGAATAAATATACTTGTTAAAAATCTAAGGAAATAACCATTAAGAAGGGGAAGCTGTATGGATAAATTTGAACTTGTTTCTGAATTTAAACCACAAGGAGATCAGCCGCAGGCAATTCAAACACTTGTTGACGGAATAAAAAAAGGCGAGAAATGCCAAACTTTGCTCGGTGTAACAGGTTCGGGAAAAACTTTCACTATGGCAAATGTCATTGCACAAGTGAACAAACCTACCATTGTACTTGCTCATAATAAAACCCTTGCCGCACAGCTTTGCAGTGAATTTAAAGAATTTTTTCCAAATAACTGTGTTGAATTTTTCGTGTCGTATTACGATTATTATCAACCGGAGGCATATATTCCGCAAACCGATACGTTTATCGAGAAAAATTCACTGACCAATGATGAAATAGATAAACTACGTCACAGTGCCACATTTGCTTTGCTTGAAAGAAAGGACGTTATAATCGTAGCAAGTGTATCTTGCATATACGGTTTGGGCGATCCTGAAGATTATAAAAATCTTATGCTTTCTTTGCGTGTAGGAATGGTAAAAGACAGAGATGAGCTTCTAAAAAAACTTGTTTCAATGCAATATGAAAGAAATGATATTAACTTTGTCAGAAACAAGTTTCGCGTCAGAGGTGACGTGGTGGAAATATTTCCGTCCAATAACGGTGAAAACGCTATTCGTGTCGAGTTTTTCGGCGACGAAATAGAACGTATTTGCGAAGTAAACGTAGTTACAGGTGAAATTGTAGGTGTAAGGCAACACGCAGTTATATCTCCGGCTTCTCACTATGTTACAACCAACGAAAAAATGATTGCGGCACTTGCCGGAATTGAGGCTGAAATGCGTGAACAGGTTAAGTATTTCAAAGAACGTGATTTACTTATCGAAGCACAAAGAATTGAACAGCGTACAATGTACGATATAGAAATGATGCAGGAAATAGGATTTTGTCAAGGTATAGAAAACTATTCAAGACATATAAGCGGTCGTGCTCCGGGAAGTGCACCGTATACGTTGCTTGACTATTTTCCTGACGATTATCTTATGATTATAGACGAGTCACACGTTACAATACCGCAGGTGCGTGCGATGTATAACGGTGACAGAGCCAGAAAAGAAACGCTTATTAAATACGGTTTCCGTTTGCCGAGTGCGGCTGATAACAGACCTTTGAAATTTGAAGAATTTGAAGATAGATTAAATCAGGTAATATTCACAAGCGCGACACCGTCAGATTATGAAAAAGAACATTCAACGGTTGTTGCGGAACAGGTTATCAGACCGACAGGACTTCTTGACCCTAAAATAACAATTAAACCTACCGAAAATCAAATTGATGACCTTATCGGTGAAATTAATAAGCGTAACGAACAAGGTTTTAGAACGCTTGTGACAACGCTTACAAAGCGTATGGCGGAGGATTTGACCGATTATCTTACCGGTGTAGGTATTAAAGTTCGTTATATGCACTCCGATATATCGACAATCGAACGTGCGGAAATTATTAAAGATTTGCGTATGGGTGAATTCGATGTGCTTGTCGGAATTAATCTTTTAAGAGAAGGACTTGATATACCCGAAGTTGCACTTGTTGCGATACTTGACGCGGATAAAGAAGGTTTCTTAAGAAGTGAAATGTCACTTATTCAGACTATCGGTCGTGCCGCGCGTAACAGTGAGGGACAAGTTATTATGTATGCCGATACGGTTACAAAATCAATGAAAAAGGCGATTGACGAAACAGACAGACGTCGAGGTATTCAGCAGAAGTTTAATGAAGAACACGGCATAATACCAAAGACAATTAAGAAAGACATCAGAGATATTATAGAATCATTAAAGCCTATTGAGGACGATACCGAAACCGCAGAAGAAAATATCATAAATTACGAAAAAACCATTGCCGAGCTTCAGGCTAAGATGATTAAAGCGGCTGAAAATCTTGAATTTGAAGAAGCCGCGGCTTTGCGTGACAGAATACGAAAATTAGAAAAAGAAATGAGTGAATAAAATGGATTATGAGCTTAAAAATAAGCTTGTTAAGATAATTTCAAAAAACATTCTCACTCCTGTTATATATATGATTGAAAACGATAATCTACTTGATTTTATATGTTTTTGTGATAGAAATATAAAAATGCAGGAAATATATAATGTAGAACAGCAAATAAAAGAGGTTACAAACAAAAATGTTGAGATAATCGACATTCGTGAATTCGGCGAATCGGAAAGAATTGAAGTGATAAATCAAGCGACTTTAATTTATTCCGAACATCCGCTGATCGAAAAAATATTTGCTCAATCAATGATGGAAGATTTTAAAATTGCTATGGATGAAAGAAAGGACGTTCAGCAGAGATATAAAGAATGCGGAACGTGCTATTTACAGTAAAACAGAGGTAAATCAATGGAAAAGGATATTATAATTAAAGGTGCAAGAGAGCATAATCTTAAAAATATCGATGTAAAAATACCGCGAGAAAAGCTTGTCGTACTTACGGGACTTTCTGGCTCCGGTAAATCATCTTTGGCGTTTGATACAATTTATGCAGAGGGACAAAGAAGATATGTAGAGTCACTGTCGTCATATGCAAGAATGTTTCTCGGTCAAATGGAAAAGCCTGATGTAGATTATATTGACGGTTTGTCGCCTGCAATCAGTATCGACCAAAAAACAACATCAAAAAATCCACGTTCAACAGTCGGTACAGTTACCGAAATATACGATTATTTAAGACTTTTGTATGCCCGAATCGGTATACCGCATTGCCCTAAATGCGGTAAAGAGGTTCAAAGACAGAGTATAGACCAAATTGTTGACAAAGTTATGTCATTGGGCGAAGGTACAAAAATTCAAATCCTTGCGCCTGTCATACGCGGTAAAAAAGGTGAGCATAAAAAAGTATTTGAAAATGCAAGAAAAAGCGGATATGTGCGTGTAAAGGCTGACGGTGAACAATATGATTTAAGTGAGCCGATAGAGTTAAAGAAAACGCAAAAGCACAACATAGAAATTATCATAGACAGATTGATTATTCGTGAAAATATTGTTCAGCGACTTACCGATTCACTTGAAACAGCCATTGCATTGACAGGTGATGTTGTGCTTGTCGAGGTTATCGGCGGAGAGATTATGTCTTTCAGTCAGAATTTTGCGTGTGACGATTGCGGTATCAGCTTGCAGGAGCTTACTCCGAGATTGTTTTCTTTCAATAATCCATACGGTGCGTGTGATAATTGTGACGGTTTGGGTGCGTTGTCTAAAATCGACCCCGACCTTGTTATAGCAGACGAAAATTTAAGTATAATAAACGGTGCTATTTCAGCGACAGGCTGGGCAAATGCAAACAAAAAAGATTCGATGGCTTATATGTATTTTACTGCCCTTGCAGATTACTACGGATTTGATGTAAATACACCGTATAAAGATTTGCCGAAAGATATACAAAACATTATTCTTTACGGAACAGGCGATACAAACATTCCTATGAATTACGAACGCAGTTATGGCAGCGGTAAATACAGTGCACCGTTTGAAGGCGTTATAACAAACCTTGAAAGACGTTATAATGCCAACACATACGATTATGTAAAGAACGACATTGAACGTTACGTCAATGACGTAATTTGTCCGAAATGTCACGGTGCAAGACTTAATGATGAAGTGCTTGCGGTTACAATTAACGGAGTTAATATATATGAATTTACAACTATGTCTATCCAAAAAGAAATGGATTTTGTAAATTCATTGGAACTTACTGACCGCGAAAAAATGATTGGCGAACAGATTTTGAAAGAAATCAAGGCAAGACTTAAATTCTTGCTTGACGTAGGTCTTGATTATCTTTCATTGTCACGTTCGGCAGGAACTTTGTCGGGTGGTGAGGCACAGAGAATACGTCTTGCAACTCAAATAGGCTCAGGACTTATGGGAGTGTTGTATATTCTTGACGAGCCGAGTATCGGACTTCATCAACGTGACAATGACAGACTTATCGAAACACTTAAACATCTTCGTGATTTGGGTAATACTGTAATCGTTGTTGAACACGACACCGATACAATGTATGCCGCAGATTATATTGTCGACATCGGTCCGGGAGCGGGTGTAAACGGCGGTGAACTCGTAGGAGAGGGAACCGTTGAAGATTTGATTAAATCACCTCGTTCAATAACGGGTAAATATCTTAGCGGTGAACTTAAAATCGAAGTACCTAAGGAACGCAGAAAACCGACGGGTTGGATTGAAGTGCGTGGTGCAAAAGAAAATAATCTTAAAAACATCAACGTAAAAATACCGACAGGTGTTATGACTTGCGTCACAGGTGTTTCGGGTTCGGGTAAGTCGTCATTGGTAAATGAAATACTTTACAAAAAACTTGCTCACGTTTTAAATCGCGCAAGAACTCATGCCGGCGCACATAAAGAGATAAAGGGCATAGAACAGCTTGACAAAATCATTGATATAAACCAGTCACCGATTGGAAGAACACCACGTTCAAATCCGGCAACATATACAAACGTTTTCGGTGATATTCGTGAAGTCTTTGCATCTACAAATGAGGCAAAAGTGCGTGGTTATAAATCAGGACGTTTTAGCTTTAACGTAAAAGGCGGAAGGTGCGAAGCCTGTTCCGGCGACGGTGTATTAAAAATCGAAATGAACTTCCTCTCTGATGTTTACGTCAAATGCGATGTCTGCAAAGGAAAACGCTATAACAATGAAACATTAGAAGTGAAGTATAAAGGTAAAACTATTGCAGATGTTTTGGAAATGAGTGTAAAAGAAGCTTACGAATTTTTCGAAAATATACCGCAGATTGCTAACAAATTAAAAACACTTGTTGATGTCGGTCTGGATTATATTAAGCTCGGGCAAAGCGCCACAACACTGTCTGGCGGAGAAGCACAACGAATTAAGCTGGCTTCTGAGCTCAATAAACGAGCAACCGGAAAGACTCTTTACCTTCTTGACGAGCCTTCTGTAGGATTGCACTGGTATGATTTGGATAAATTAATTAAAATTATCCAGCAGCTTGCTGATAATGGAAATACAATTTTAATCATTGAACACAACCTTGATTTAATAAAAATTGCAGACTATATAATTGATCTCGGGCCTGAAGGCGGTGATATGGGCGGAAATATCGTTGCCTGCGGAACACCGAAAGAAGTTGCCAAAAATCCAAACTCTTATACAGGACAATATTTGAAGCAGTTTTTTCAGAAATAATGTATAATAATATCAATGAACGAAAC
>OGQO01002659.1_pt1 | contig 13525 bp, 9 predicted proteins | sample 1553241 | NCBI WGS metagenome assembly OGQO01 (sample SAMEA2579933, study PRJEB22360) | human gut metagenome | biome: human gut; feature: human-associated habitat; material: faeces | place: Denmark | collected 2008/2010
GAAGCATTTCTCTTTTATGAAATGCGCTGCACAGCAAGATTAATGTCAGAAGGATTAGATGATAAAGCAGTTGTGAAGAAAATTGTGGAAGAGAATCTTTTTCAGTATCCTACAGAGAAAATGATTGGTCGAATGGCAAAAGGATGCGTAAAAAGGCTTCATACGCTTGAAGATAAAGATTTAGTTCGAGCAATTGCAACGCAGCCAGCTGACGTATCTAAACAAATTTGTTTATATGCTATGATGAAGCAGAGTCGGTTGATCTGGGAGTTTATGGTGACTGTTATTGGTGAAAAATATCGATCACGAGATATTACATTTGGCAAGATTGATTTGAATGTATTTTTTTTGCGTTTACAGGAACAAAGTGATACTGTAGCTTCTTGGAGTGATGCTACAATAACGAAACTAAAGCAAATTATTGTAAAAGTGCTTGTTGAGACTGAATATCTCAATAGCACAAAAGCAAAATATTTGAATCCAGTGTGGCTGTATCCTGTTTTAGAAAATGCCATTAAAAATAATGGTGATACAGTAGTACTGCCAGCATTTAATTGTTTTTCGTAGGAGGACAGCTATATGAGTGATATAAAAGAACGTTTGGATAAGGTTCGGACATTGATTCAGGAACCAGAGTTTCTGGAAGGCAAGGGACTTAGCAATGAAGTTAATATTAGGATTTTTTGCTATGAGCCAGAGGATGAAATGATAGTTCGCCATTTTATAAGTCAATTGGAAACAGATCAATCTTTAAATTGCCATTTGAAGGTGTGTGATTTATATAAGACATTTTTAGAAATTTGCGATGATATGGATATTACAGATGCAATCCCAGATATGGAAGAAGCAGATGGAAGAGCATATCTTCTGGAACAGTTAAATTGTGCAATTGGCAATGGAGAATTTATTGATAAAATCCAGTATGAGCCACATAAATTAGGCGACGTGCTGATGCTGACAGGTGTGGGGGCAGCTTTTCCATTTTTGCGTGTTCACACATTATTAGAAGCGATGCAGCCATATTTTTCAGAAATTCCGATTCTGGTTTTATATCCGGGAGAATTTGATGGCCGCCATTTAAAGCTGTTTAATAGACTTCAGCCAAATGATTATTATAGAGCATTCAGTGTGCTTGAATAAAAAATGTGAAGTAGAAAAAGTTTATAATACGGGAGAGGATAGATACATGTTAATTCGTGATATGTTTGCGGATGATATAAACCGCAAAATTAATGGTGTTATTAAAGTAGATCAGGCTGCAGATGATGTTATTGAGCAGGAATTAAATGAGTATGTTATTACCAGAGAACTGAAAAAACATTTTATTACGTTTTTTAATTATTATGGAGATGCATTTGATCAGCCAACTGCCGATATGGGTGTTTGGATTTCTGGTTTCTTTGGAAGCGGTAAATCTCATTTCTTAAAAATGCTTTCCTATTTGCTGCAAAACAAAGAAGTAAAAGGAATGCGCAGCGTAGAGCGTTTTCGTAAAAAATTCGAGGATGATCCAGCCACCTTTATGTTGATTGATCGCGCTACAAAAGGTCCAACGGAGACAATTCTATTCAATATTGATATTGAAGGATTCAGTAATAAAGATAAGACTGCGGTTCTTCGTGTGTTTGCAAAGATGTTTTACAATCATCTGGGATTTTATGGAGAAAATTTGAAAGTTGCCATGATGGAGCGTTATATTGATCAGCAGGGAAAGATGGCAGAGTTTTGTAGAGTTTTCGAAGAAAAGAAAGGCAAACCGTGGGCAGAAATGCGCCGTGCATTTGCATTTAATGGTAAATTTATTGTACCAACATTGATGGAAGTATTGGATATGAGCGAAGAGGATGCACGAAGTTGGTTCAATGATAAGACAGCAACTGAAATTTCAATTGCGCAGCTTGTGGAAGATATGAAAGCATATGTAAGTACAAAGCCTGATAATTTCCGTCTATTATTTATGATTGATGAAGTAGGTCAGTATGTTGGAACAGATACAGATATGCTGTTGAACCTTCAGTCATTGACAGAAAAAATTGGCAGTGAATGTGAAGGTAAAATTTGGGTGATTTGTACAGGACAGGAAGCAATTGATGAAATTATTAAGGTTCGTGCAGACGAATTTTCTCGTATTCAAGCTCGTTTTAAGACTAGACTTAGTTTATCATCATCGTCTGTAGATGAAGTCATTCAGAAGCGTATTTTGAAAAAGAAAACAGAGGCACAAGATGTTCTTGAAGATGTATATGAGCAAAATGATTCAGTTCTTCGTAATCTATTTAGTTTTAATGGATCTATTTTGGATATTAAAGGATATTCTGGTCCTGTGGAATTTACAGAAAATTTTCCATTTGTGCCATACCAGTTTATAGTTATGCAGAAGGTATTTGCAGAGATTCGTAAACATGGTAATTCTGGTAAGCATTTATCTGGCGGTGAACGCTCAATGCTGTCTGGTTTTCAGGAAGCAACGCAGAAAATTCAGGAGAAAGATGAGCATGCATTAGTTCCATTCTTTCGCTTTTACGATACCGTGCACACATTTTTGGACGGTTCTATTCGGCGTGTAATTGAACGTTGTCAAAAGGCAGCAGATAACGGTGATGGTATTGAACAGCAGGATGTGGACGTACTGAAATTGTTATATTTGATTCGCTATATTGATGATATTCCAGCTAATTTGGATAATATTGTAATTTTAATGGCAGATGATATCCGCATTGATAAAATCATTATGCGCGAGGTTGTTCGTGGCTGTCTTGACCGACTGATGAGCCAGAACTATATAGGCAGAACTGGCGATACGTATAAGTTTTTAACAGATGAAGAGCAAGATATTCAGCGTGAGATTCGAGATACGAATGTAGATACAGCCTCTATTGTAGAACGTATTGCACAGATGATCTATGGTGATATTTTTACAACAAAGAAATTTCGCTATGATAAATATGATTTTGCCTTTGATCAGATGGTAGATGGAATAACAGTAGGAATGGCGACTGGTGGTATGCGTCTGCGCTTTTTGACAGTAGCAACAGATACAGTAGAAAAATCAGAGTTTAGGCTTATGACTGAATCAAAAGGTAATGAGGCAATTGTTGTTTTGGCAGATACTCCATATTATGAGTCATTAGAGTCTGCTATGAAGATCAGAAAATATGTAAAGCAGCGCAATGTAAGTCAGCTTCCAAAGAGTGTACAAAAAATTATAAGTGATCAGCAGGATGAAGCTGGAAAATACGAACAAAGTGCTATGACGAATTTACAGGCAGCAATTGAGGCAGCACAGTTCTATGTAGATGGTGAACATCTTGAGCTGAAAGCAGGGAATGCAAAAAGCAAAATTGATCAGTCTCTTGCTTATCTTGTAGCTCACGTATACAGTAAGCTTGATTTAATTACAGAAAATGCTGGCAGCGATGCCGATATTATAGCTATCCTGAATGGTACAGTAACCTCACTTCCTGGTATGGAACCAAATAGAGATGCCGCATCTGCAATGGAAGAATATTTGGAAATGCAGGATATTAAAAAGCTTCCAACGTCTATGGCGGATGTTCAGAGCAGATATAGTGCAATTCCGTATGGCTGGAGAGAGATTGATATTGCGGCTGTCACAGCACAGTTGATTTTCTCTCAGAAAGTGACAATTAAGTATGCAGGCAATACTATACAGCCTGATGATCCAAAGCTTCCAGATATGCTTCGTAAAAAAAGTGAGATTGGCAAAACTTCTATCAGTAAGCGTAAAAATATTTCTGCTGCTATGATGCGTGATGCAAAAGCAATGCTTAGAGAATATTTTGACAGTATGAGTGTACCAGATGATGAAGATAGTCTTGTTCGTTTTGTAACGGAGAAATTTACTGAACAGCGCAATCATTACGTATCAATGAATGAACGTTATGAAGGTCATAAATATCCAGATCAGGTACTGGTACAGGAAGCGATTCATTTGATGGATGATGTCCTTTCGCAGAAAAAGGATAACACGGCCCTGCTTGATAGATTGTTGAAAAAAGAGGATGATTTGTTTGATAACAAAGAAGCAATGAGCAAAGGCATTGAAAACTTTTTCAAAACGCAGGTGATTGTATTTGATCAGGCAGTGAAGTTTGAACGGATGCTGCATGACGATCTTGAGCGCATTGCGGAAAACGAAGAAGCATACAAAGCATTGAATACCATTCGCATGATTACAACGGTTCAGCAAGGCAGCAAATTTAATTATAAGCGTATTCGAGAATTAAACCCACTGATGGATATAGTTCAAGCTGCTCATGATAAAATGTTAGAAGATAAGAGAGCAGAGGTATTAGAAACTGTTCGACAGTGTATGGAGGCTACTCATACAGCAGCAAATGGTGACGTTAAAGCCGACTATTTGATTGAAAAGTCGGATAGATATTTCAGTCAGTGCAAAGAAAAGATAGCGCAGTTAAAAAGCCTCGCCCTTTTAGACGCAATGTTTTTACCAATGTGCCAGTATAAAGATGATACCGTAAGCAATATTGAAGCTGTGCTTGCACCAGAAATGCCAAAGACACCATCCTCGATATTAAAGGAAGGAAACGAAGTACAATTTGCAAAGAAAAAAGTAGTTCGTACTTTTAATCGGCAGGTAGTATTTCAGGCAAAGACATTGCAGAACGAGGAAGATATTGATGAGTATGTGGAAAAAATCCGTTCTCAGCTGAAGCAATTACTGAAAAATTGTGATGAGATTCGGTTAAACTAAGAGTATAATGGAATCCAGATAATTGTGGAGGTTTTTATATGTGGATTAAGGAAATCACGATTTCAAATTATAAAGCAATTCGTGAAATGAATATTTCATTTCGCCCAGGTGTCAATTTGCTGATAGGAGATAATGGAGTAGGAAAGACTTCTATACTGGAGGCAATTACAGTAGCATTTGGTGATTTTATTAATGGAATGTCAGGTGTTGCAAAAAAAGGAATCTTGTCAAGTGATGTTAGAATAGATACAAAAATGATTTCAGATGCTTCGCAGGGAATTGTTCATTATACGCCGATTACAATTCGAACTGTATTTAATACAGAGGAAGGAGAGAAAATCGGAGAAGTTACGAAGCGAGATGAGACAGGAAAGTCAAAAACAAGATTTGGCGGAAAAGAAGTTTCGGACTATGCAAATGAAAAAGCAAACAATTTGGACGAAGAACTTCCATTGCTTTGCTATTACAGTACAGCCAGACTTGCACCGCCCAAAAGAGAAGATTTTGGAACAGTAAGCAAAAATAAATTAAATGACAGAAGATGTGGATATATCGGATGTATGGAAAACAATCTGGATATCAAAGCATTGAAGGCATGGTGCCTTAAGATGGAAATGGCGGCTTTTCAGTTGCAGAAGGAGATTGCAGAGTATCAGGCATTCAAAGAAATCGTAGCAAATTTTATGTATCGGATGAACGATCTGGAAGAAAAGCCACAGATTGCATATTCGAGAGCATTTGAAGATATTGCATATACAGAAAATGGAGAAACGATACCGATCAACTATTTGAGTGCTGGCTATCAATCACTTTTGTGGATGGTTATGGATATGGCATTTAGGATGGCAATTTTGAATCCTGGAAAGAAATCACTGAATCAGTGCGGAGGAATTGTGCTGATTGATGAGATTGATATGCACTTACATCCGAAGTGGCAGTGGAAAATCATTGAAGCATTACAGGCAAGTTTTCCAAATGTTCAATTTATCCTCGCAACGCATTCACCTATTATTATTTCATCCAGTAAGGATGCAATGCTGCTGCAGATAGAACGAGATCAGACGATATCGGAATTGGAAGATGCTGCTCAAAAGAAGAAAATAGTTGAAGTAGGATTTACGGGAAATTTTGGAAACTAAATTGAAAAATGGAGGTGTTAATGGATATTCAAGAAGATGGAAAAATAACAAATAATTCCAAGGAAGAAAAAGCGGAATCAACAAAATCAACGATACATAGTGATAGCCTTAATCAAAAAATAATGGATTCACCTGCTTGGAAGGATATGGAATCGATACACATACGTGTAAAAGATATTGTGAAGCCAATTTATTCAGCATTGTCAATACCGGGCATAATTAACGAGAGTTTGGCATTGTTTGGTAAGCCATCTAAGCAGCTTATGGATGAAATGCAGAAGTTAAGAGATGGCATAAAGGAAGCGTATACAATTCCTAAGATTATTGATTATAGTGAATGGTTTGAGCCTCTTCGCAAAATGACGGCACAATTGTCTGAAATAATTAAGAATATTAAAATTCCATCCATTTCAGAAGAAAGAAAACAGGAACTACTTGAGATTCATATGTTATGGGGGATGTATGGATGGACCATAAATCCGTGTGTGGAATTTAAAACTTTATTTAATAGTGCACCATCTGACAAAAAAGATGCCGATATCATTGCGTTGAAAGCATGTTCTAAAAAAGAAATGGAGAAGTTATTTGGTATTATAATGAGGACAAAACGAGTAAAGAAAACAGATTTTGAAGAGGCAGTGTTTGATTATAAACACAGACAATACAAATCATGTGCACTTGTTTTGTTTTCGCTGGTAGATGCAACATTGATTCGGCTGCAAAAAAAATCAGATTTAAATGGGAAGGGACGTAAAGTTGGATTGAAAGCCGTAAAAAAAGTACAAAGACGAATCGAAAAAGATGTAAATAAGGAATTATTTTTTACGGTAATGTTTTGTACAAACATATCTGCTTGTTTAGAGAAAATGTTTGAAAGTGGAAATGATTTTAAGCAGCAACCAGAAGTTATAAATAGAAATTTTCTTGATCATGGAATGCTTACGAGGAGGGTTTCAAGGAAAGACTGTATTCAACTATTTTTGCTGTACTATAATATGCTTGAGCTATTAGATAAAATTTATTAAACGGAGTGATTGTTGTGAATAAGAATGCAATAAAAAAATTTGCCGTCTGGGCAAGAACTGAGTTGATTGCCCGTGTCTCACTAAAAGGTGCAGAATACGGCATTACAGAAGATAAAATGGAAGATGCCAACGCAGATAGCGTTAATGGCAAAGTCTTGAGTAACAATGAGAAGAAACAGCGAATGGCGCTTATTGATCGTATCAAGGAAAAAGGTTATAAGCAGGTCATGGAGGAGGTTGCCTATACATGGTTTAACCGTTTTTCTGCGCTGCGTTTTATGGAAGTTAATGGATACCTTCCATCTCGTGTACGCGTATTTACAGATGAAGAAAATAATTTTAAGCCACAGATTATAACAGAGGCAATTCATCTGGAGTTAGATGGAATTGATAAGGAACAGGTTCTTGAACTAAAAGATGCAGAGAAGACTGAAGAACTGTATAAATATTTATTGATTGTACAGTGCAATGCATTGAGTAAAATTCTGCCGGGTATGTTCCAGAAGATTGCAGATTATACGGAACTTCTGTTACCAGATAATTTGCTGAGAGATGGAAGTGTCATTCAGCAGATGATAGAGCTAATACCGGAAGAGGATTGGAAAGATGCTGTTCAGATTATCGGTTGGCTTTACCAGTATTATAATAGTGAGAAAAAGGATGATGTTTTCGCAGCACTTAAAAAGAATGTAAAAATCATAAAGGAAAATATTCCTGCTGCAACACAGTTATTTACTCCAGATTGGATTGTTCGCTATATGGTAGAGAACAGTCTTGGTCGTTTATGGTTAGAAGGTCATCCAGATGCAAAAGATCAGTTGTTGCCTACAGAAACAGAGCAGGCTGACTATGCAAACGGAAACCGAGATCCAGAGGATACAAAGTGGCATTATTATCTGGAAGAAGCCAAGCAAGAGCCAGAAGTGCAATCTCAGCTGATGGAAATTCGCAAGGAATATGCAATGCTGACTCCAGAGCAGATTAAGGTTATTGATCCATGCTGTGGTTCTGGTCATATTCTTGCTTATATGTTTGATGTGCTGATGCAGATTTATGAGAACTATGGATATACGACAAGAGAAGCAGTAGCTAGCGTTGTAGTGAATAATCTCTATGGTCTTGATATTGATGACCGTGCGACACAGTTAGCTTATTTTGCGGTGATGATGAAGGCAGTTCAGTACGACAAACGCTTTTTTAAACGAAAAGATGAGAATGGGGAATTGAACATTCCACAACCACATGTACATGCTATTGTAGAAAGTGGGAATATCGATAAAGAAGGAATAAAACATAAAAATTATGATGAACATGCGCTTGAATATTTCTGCAATGGTGATGCCAAACTGAAAGAAGCAATGGATACTATTATCAGCGAATTGCACGATGCAAAAGAATATGGTTCTATTCTGACAATAACACCACAGGATTGGGGTGCCTTGTATGATAGATTTGCAGAGATAAAAGAAAATATTTATATGTTGCAGAAGGAAGTATTGGAAGGATTGTTACCATTAGTTCAGGTGGCAGAGGCATTGGCACAGAAGTATGATGTGGTTGTGACAAATCCACCGTATATGGGTGGTTCTGGTATGAGTGCAAAGTTGTCAAATTTTGTTAAGAAAAATTATCCAGATAGTAAGAATGATTTGTTTGCAATATTTATTGAACATTGCGGACAGATGATAAAGAAGAATGGCTATCAGGCAATGATTACACAGCATGCTTGGATGTTCCTTTCTAGTTTTGAAAAATTGCGAGTGAAGTTATTGGAAAATGATATTATCAATATGGCGCATCTTGGTGCAAGAGCTTTTGAAGAAATCGGCGGTGAAGTAGTACAAACGACTTCATTTGTTGTGCGGAAAAGTCATGTGGTAGATTATAAAGGTAAATACTGTCGCTTAGTTGAACCAACTTCACAGCAAGGAAAAGAAGAAGTATTTTTGAATAGACAAAGTTGTTATGAATTTATTCAGCAAGACTTTTCTAAAATTTCTAGTTCTCCTATAGCGTATTGGGTTAGTAATGCACTATTGAGAATGTTTAATGATAAAACTATTGCTGAACAGGTGCAAGCTTGTATTGGTATGAGGACAGGAGACAATGACAGATTTTTGCGGTTATGGTTTGAAGTGGATGAAGAAAAAATTTGTTTTTCAGCTGAATCTTCTGGGCAAGCAATTATGACTGGATCCAAATGGATTCCATATAATAAAGGGGGAGAATATAGAAAATGGTATGGAAATCAAGAGTATGTGGTAAATTGGGAAAATAATGGGTATGAAATTAAAGAAAATACAAAAAGAGTTTACCCACAACTTGGAGATAATCTCGGATGGAAAATAAGTAATGAATCTATGTATTACAAGCAACATATTTGTTGGACTGATATTACAACAAAAGGATTGTCTTTTAGAAAATTTCCAAAGGGATTTATTTTTGATGCATCAGCTAATGTGGCATTTGTTAGTGAAGAAAGATATTATAATATTCTTGCGTATTTGAATTGCAAAATTGTAGATTCCCTTGCACAGTTGCTTAATCCTACACTTCACTTTAAACTTGGCAATTTTAATAGTCTACCTGTTTTAAAAGAATACACAGAAAAACAGTCTACTTTAAGTCGAGAGTGTGTTAATATTTCAGAAAAAGATTGGAATGACTTTGAGATTTCATGGGATTTTCAGCAACACCCACTACTTCGCAAAGTGCCTACTATTGCCGAAGCTTTTAACCAGTGGCAGATTGAATGTGATGATCGCTTTAATCAGCTAAAGGCCAATGAGGAAGAATTGAATCGTATTTTCATTGATATTTATGGCTTACAAGAAGAATTAACACCCGAGGTTGAAGATGAGGATGTAACTGTCCGTAAGGCTGATCTTGGCAGAGATATTCGCTCTTTTATATCTTATGCAGTTGGTTGTATGTTTGGACGTTATTCTTTGGATATGAATGGACTGGCCTATGCAGGTGGTGAGTGGGATGCTAGCAAGTATACATCGTTCCCAGCGGATAAGTATAACATCATTCCAATCTGTAGTGATGAATACTTTGAAGATGATATTGTTAACCGTTTTATTGAGTTTGTAAAAGTAGTCTACGGTGTCTACACACTAGATGAAAACTTGAAATTTATTGCAGATGCTCTTGGCGGTAAAGGTCAGCCTAAAGTTGTCATCAGAAATTATTTTCTGAATGAGTTTTATGCTGATCATTGCAAAATTTATCAGAAACGTCCAATTTATTGGCTATTTGACAGCGGTAAGAAAAATGGTTTCAAATGTTTGATCTATATGCATCGCTATCAACCAGATACTATTGCTCGTATTCGTACAGACTATGTACATGGACAGCAGGCTCGTTATCGTACTGCAATTGAAGATCTGGAGAAGCAAATTGCTAATGCATCTACTAGTGAGAGAGTGAAACTAAGCAAAAAATTGGCTAGCTTACAGGCACAGGAAGCAGAGTTACAAACTTATGAAGAGAAAATACATCATCTTGCTGATCAGATGATTTCCATTGACTTGGATGATGGTGTAAAGGTGAATTATGCCAAATTCCAAGATGTATTAGCAAAGATTAAGTAAAGGAGAATAACTTTAATGAATAATGTATTTGCAACATTTTTACAGACTTCTAGTTTATATGAGTATAAAGAAATTAGTAAAGACAATATAACAGATTTAATTGATTTGCTTGAAGGGAAAGTGCGAATTAGTGTTTATTGTAAAGAATGTAAGCAAGAACGCGTTTTTAATATGAAACCTGTTGAATATTACTACCAAACGGATATAAGAGGTAGCGCAATTGGTTGTTCTCTTGCTAGCGAAATAAAAAATATTCAATATAAAATTCATAATAAAGAAAATGGAACAGGTATATGGAAATGGAAAGAGAAAGAGGAAAAAATGGCTGAAGCAGCAAGAGTAATGAAATTAGAATATATTTGTTCGATGGATCAAGAACATCATCTTGATTTTATTATTTTAACAACGGATAATTCTATGATAAAAATTGGACAGTATCCGTCAGTAGCTGATTTGACATTTCCTGAATTAGATGCATACAAACATGTCATTTCAAAAGAAGATCGTAGAGAGCTTGGTACGGCAATAGGGCTTTTTGCAAATGGCGTTGGTGCAGGTTCTTATGTATATCTTAGAAGAGTTCTGGAACGACTTGTTAGACAGGCAAAAGAAAATGCTGGTGATTCGATTGACGAAGCAACATTTACGAAAGCAAAAATGGCAGATCAAATTAAAATGTTAGAGGGGTATGTGCCTGATATTCTTGTAAAAAATACTTCTATTTATGGAATTTTGAGTAAAGGCATTCATGAGTTGAGCGAAAAGGAATGTTTGCAATACTTTCCAGTAGTGAAACAGTGTATTTATCAGATACTGGGTATGTGGGAAGATTTATGGAGAAGACAGAAAGCTGAAGCGGCTTTAAATAGGGAACTGAATGCAATAACGACATCAATTAAATAAAGTTATTGATAAAGTTTTTAGAATTGCTTAATCAAGTAAAAGGTGTACTTATGATGTCAGATGAACAAATCGCACATTCTGATGAATTAGAATGTGCCATATTTTGTATTGAAAGTGTTGCTGCAAGATTCAACATGAATGCAGAACACATATATCAGAAATTTACTACAGATAGCAATATTCTGAATGGTTACATTATGCCTGAATATGAGATATTACATACTCAAGGACGATAATATATGGTAAATGATATTCTTGATGTAATGAAGCAAAATAATGTGGAAGTGGATATGCCAGATATAAATGATCGCGGAATGAGACGATCTGGTATGACAGCAAATCCTATTTTGCTTCAAAAGAAATACAGTCGTGTCATTGAATACTTTGCAAAACAACAGGGAATTTCATTGGATGCATCGTTAGATTTCTTTTACCATTCGGAGACCTATAAACTAATGTGCGAGGGTATATCTGATATGCACTGTATGAGTGATGAATATCTGGTTGAAGAATTACAACAGGAATATGTTATAAAGTATTGAGAAACTAGCGAAAAGAGGTGATATTTATTAACCAGAAACAAAAGAAATCTGTTCTTTTAGGGAACGGAGTAAATATTCAATTTGGTGGAAAAGCGTATTCTAATAAGTTTATTCTGTCTAGAATTGTTGCGAATGCAAGATGTGATAAGTATGATGACCTATTTGAAGGAACTTTGTCAGGAAAAGAAATAGAAAAGTTATTTCGTGGCTTGCTTCCTACAGCTAATGATATATTAGATGGAAAATATGATGAATATAGCATTGATAAAAAGGAAATAAAAGAGGCTATAGAAGAGTTTAAAGCACAAAATGCTTGGCGTAGTAAATTTGAACATTATTATGATATTCCTTTGGAAGATTGGTTTTTGCTACTTCGACTGCATAGTAATAAGGATTTTGAAAACACGTGGAAATCTGCAAAACGAGGCTTAGAGTGGATGATTCTTGATGGTATCTATAATGATGGAAGGCTTCAAGAAGTCTATCATAAGATGAATAAATCTGTTAAGCGTTTTTTTAAGTCATATGATACAATCTTTACGCTAAACTATGATAACAATATTGAATTTTTAACACATAAAACTGTTTATCATTTGCATGGAGATTACTCTGTTTTGGCAGATTCTGAAAATCCAGAAGTGGTTCAAGGCTTTTGGAATACACAAAAGGGTAAAATTGTTATGAGTTCAGCGTATCCACAATGCTATTGCAATGCTCTTTTGAATTTTTGTGGACAGCAAAAGTATAGAGAGGCACAAACCAATTGGCAGAATATTCAAACATTGCAGCATCTTCGTAAGTTATACGAAACAGACATTGATGCATTTAAGAAAAGAAGAGCAGAACTTGGAATGAATAGCCCTGTAGTTACTCAAATTATAGATACATATATTGCTCATCCAGAATTAAAAATTGCATCTGATTATCATTTTATGGAACTAGAAAATCTGTCAGGAGAATTAGATATTATAGGTCTTTCTCCCCAAAATGATAGTCATATATTTTCTTGTATAGAGAAAAGTTCTGTGGAGAAGGTCAATTTTTATTATTATGGTCAGCCACCTAAAAAGTTACCATTGACGAAACCATATGAATTTAAAGACATAGAAAAATTATGGAAATCATTGGGTTCAGAGGCACCTAAATATAATTGCAATAGGAAATATCCGAATACTGAAGGTGCTAAAAAAGTATTTGAGTGTTTAAATGTCTTGTCTTTTGAACGGATTTCAAAAGATGAGATAGAAAAAGAGGCAAATGAAATTCCTGATTTTATTGCGATTTCTTTATGCAAAGAAGCAAATAACCTAAGGAACACTTTTGAAAAGTCAAGGAATGAGGAAGATTTTGATAAGCAAGCAATAATGGTTAGTAAAATTGCATTGAGAGAAGGTATTTCTCCGCAAGTTCTTTTTCTGTTCATTATTGATAACAAGTTTAAACGCTAATTTTATAACCTAAACGGTGGCTGAGACGACTGTGCTTTACGAGGCGATGCCGTAAAAGCGTGCGTACTGATGTACACTTGCATTGTTATTAAGTGGTGGGCACGCTGATCAGGCTCGCCGACAAAGTCATCGTCGAA
>OGQO01002666.1_pt1 | contig 13487 bp, 10 predicted proteins | sample 1553241 | NCBI WGS metagenome assembly OGQO01 (sample SAMEA2579933, study PRJEB22360) | human gut metagenome | biome: human gut; feature: human-associated habitat; material: faeces | place: Denmark | collected 2008/2010
TTTGCCAGGCGGCTTTTTTTCGTTTGTTTCATTCATTAAATAGATTTCCTCCGAATTTTTTCTTTTTTAATTTTTTATTTACCCTTAACTCTTTCACTCTGCTTTCCCCCTTTTTTTCCGGCATTCTCTGCATTTTGGGATGCTTTTCCAACATCAAAGCGGTAAACGCACTCTTCCTTGAAATCATAATAAAAAGATATTACGAAGCCTTCACCTGAAACGAAGGATCTTCCTCGATCAATTCAATAAATGCTTCTGCGACATCCGAATCAAACTGCGTGCCTTTTCCTTTTTCTAATTCCCCGATCGCATACTCCACGCTTAAGGCATCCTTATAAGCCCTCCGGGACACCATTGCATCAAAGCTGTCACACACTGCAAGGATCCTGCCTAAAATCGGGATGTCCGTTCCCTTGACACCGCCCGGATAGCCTTTTCCATCATAGCGTTCATGATGGGATAAAACCGCCGGAATGACATAGTTCATATTCGGGAGGAAATGGATCATCTCAATGGAATTCTCCACATGAGTTTTCATTACATCGTATTCCTCATCTGTCAGTTTGCCCTTCTTCTTTAAGATGCTTTCCGGGATACCGATTTTTCCGATATCATGGAGCAGACCTGCCACTTTTGCAGTCTGGATATCATCCTTTGGAAGCCCCATTTTTGCTGCAAGCTTCATCGCATACCCGGAAACATTCTCAGAGTGTTCAAAGGTGAACGAATCCTTGGCATCAACTGCTGCCATCAGCGCAAAAATCGTCGGCGTTACCTGCTCATAACCTTTCTCCCTGCTCTGTTCCTGTCCCTCAAAACTCTTCTCGTAAATCTCGATACGGTTTTTACCATTTCCTTTTGCATAGAAGGCTGCCCGTCTTGCCTGGCGGAATAATTTTCTTGCACTTTCTGCCATGTTTTTGTCCCATGCGATTCCAATGCTGAACGTAATCGGCTGGATGACTTTTGGCTTATCTTCTTTCTGTTCTAATATCGTATTCTGTATCAGCCGCGCAAACGACAATAGTATTTCTTTTCTGCTTTCTTCCGCAATAATAAGAAATTCATTGGAACCGACACGGAATACCGACATTTTGTCACTGCAGAGGTTCTGCACCTGGGATGCGCTCCACTTCAGGATCTGGTCTCCGGTCTCCTCGCCGTACAGATCATTATATAACTTGAAGTTATCCATATCCAGATATATCATTCCTGTAGGATGTTCCTTTATGTCCAGATTTTTTATAAATTCACTGCAATAGCTGCGGTTATACAGACCTGTCAGTTCATCATGAATGGACACCTGATATACTTTTTCATAGGCACTGATATTTTTTAATGCACCGGATACACTGTTCCCGATCTGCCGGATACAGTCCGCCTCATCATAGATCAGCCTGTTTTTTCTGTGAAGCTCCACATATAAAAATCCATAAATTTTATCGTCATACTTAAAAACTGCGATCTCCGGTTTTTTATGAATGCCGCCGGTGCCGCAGAATGACCTCAGCCTTGCCTCCTCCTCTGTGTCCAGCACCCGGTCTCCGTCTGCCGTACACTCCACAAAATGGTCATCTCTTTTTTCAAAAATACGTGCATACGAGTCCGGTACTGCCGAACTGACGGTGCTTCGGATTTTCTGGTACAGTTCTTTTTTATTCAGGATCGAGGCCGCCATATCCTGAAATTCCACAAGGCTCTCCACAATGTGTTTTTTCTTCTGGTACAGGATACGCTCCAGCCATTTTCTGGCATAGCTCATGACCAACACCATCCAGAGGCACTGCAGAACGACAAACACTGTGATAAACTGTCTGGTAAAGCTGTCCGTCTGGCCGATCACATGGTCAATGTTTGGCTCCAAAATAATCATTGGAAGAAACGCTACAACTACTGCGATCAAATATACGGCACCTGTTGTCGCACGCATGGAGAATGAGAACAGATACTGTTTATAAATAATGTATACAAAACAGACCGCCATTCCCACTCCGCCAAGGGTATCGAATGGGAAATCACCGCTCCATGGCATCACGCACAGAATATTTCCACCCATGATGAGCAGTGTTCCTATTAATAATGGGCCGAGTTTTTTCCGGTACTCTAATTGTTCCCCGATTTTTTTGTGGGCAAGCAGCGTTACATACACTAACAGAAATATCTCTGCTGCTGCCAGCAACCAGATGCCTGTTTTTGCATGATAATGGTAGGATATACCGCCATTCGCCATGATCTGCACTTCCGGCGGTGGAAGAATACAACCGGTAAAAACATTCAGCAGGACAGCTGATACTGTCACAGCCATGCAGCCATACAGAAATCTGTCCTTTCCCCTGATATCAAGATAATGGAACAAAAAATCATATATCAGTATCGGGATCGTAAAAAGTCCCATCAATGACACATGATACCAGAACTGTATCCCCGGACTGATCTGCAGTCTCATGAGCACAGCGCCGCCTGTCCAGGACAATAATGCCGACAGTATTGCCTTGAGATCTCTTACTTCTGATGATTTCTCTGCAACATTCAGAAAACAGAATAGTAAAAACAGATAGCATATGAGTGCAGCCATTGGAATACCAATATATATATTTTTGATCAACACCAGATTCATGAAATGTTCCATTTTTCATTCTCCTTCGTGTGAAATATCATATTTCCATACGCGGTCTGCCGTCAGATACTGTCTCTGTACTCAGACATATATCATTATGTTACCATATTTTTACATTTCATACAAGAATCTGCACGCTTGTCCATTTCCGTTTCGGATCTGTCCCTGTTCCGTTTCAGTTTCCCTGCCGGAAGCTGTTTTTCTCCTTCGTAAGTTCCAGCATAAGCATAAGCACACTCCATTTCCGGTTCGATGGTGTAAGGACTGCTTTATAGTCAACCGGAATCTGTTTCCGGCGCAGTTCAAACAGTATTTTGTCAAAATGCTTTTCATTCACACCGCAGAATACCATAAGGCTCTCCTGTGGTGCGCTGCCGGTAAATGGTGCTGTGAGCACGTTCTTTTTTCCCTCTGCGAGATCCCCGATACTCTGCCGCAAATCTGTGGTTTTGATCTCCTCCAGGCGGATTTTCATTGGCGCAAGCAGCTGTTTTACCGCTTCTTTTTCTTTTACCTGATAGATTAATATTTTTTCCATGTTTTTCTCTCCAGACTTAAGAAAAGCCAAACACAAAATATGTCTGGCTTTTTCTTTCATTCTATCATTTTTTATAACACTTCTTCAATAATTTTCTTTAAAGTGCCGGCAGAACTTTGCAGTTTTTCTGTTTCCTCCTCATCGAGAGTGATCGGGATCCGGTTTTCCACACCGTGCGCTCCCACGATTGCCGGCATGCTTAAGGAAATATCGGAAATTCCAAATTCTCCGTGCATCAGATTCGATACCGGTAAAATGGATTTTTCGTCGCGGATGATCGCCTCGCAGATTCTGCGCACCGCCATTGCAACTCCAAAATAAGTCGCCTTTTTCTTTGCAATGATCTCGTAAGCACTGTTTTTTACATTCTCTGCAATACGCTCGGTCGCTTCGTCGTGGTTGAAGTGTCCACGCATCTCGCAGAATGTATTGATTGGCACACCCGAAACAGTGGCGCTGCTCCATGCTGCAAGCTCGCTGTCGCCGTGTTCGCCGATGATGAATGCGTGCACACTCCGGCTGTCCACATTCAGATGCTCTCCGAGGTTGTATTTTAATCTTGCAGTATCTAACACCGTTCCGGAGCCAAGCACCCTGTTTTCCGGGAAACCGGACAATTTCAATGCCGTGTAGGTCAGGATATCCACCGGATTGGAAACGATCAACAGGATTCCTCCGCAGTTTCTTTTTGCAATTTCCGGAATGATGGATTTGAAAATACCAACATTTTTCTGGACAAGGTCTAATCTTGTCTCATCCGGTTTCTGATTGGCGCCTGCTGTTACGATGATGATCGCTGCATCCACAATATCATCATAATCTCCGGCATAGATTTTCATTGGTCTTGCAAAAGGAAGTCCATGGCTGATGTCCAGCGCCTCTCCCTCTGCCCTGTTTTTATCAGCATCGATCAGAACCATCTCGGAAAACAGACCGCTTTCCATTAATGCAAATGCTGTTGCAGATCCTACAAAACCGCATCCGATCATTGCCACTTTTCTCTGATTTACGCTTGTTTCACTCATATTTTCGTCCTCTCTTTCTTTTTTCCGAAATATCTCCTGTAAGAGGAGACAACCGTAGAATTTTACTGTTATTCCAGGATTCTTCCGTCCGTAGAAATGGTCACTACCTGCCATGGAATGAATTGTCCACTGTTCTGCAGTGCTTTTTTCGCAGCCATCTCAATTCCGCCACAGCAAGGCACTTCCATACGTGTTATTGTAACAGATTTGATGTCATTGTTTTTGATAATTTCTGTCAACTTCTCAGAATAGTCCACATCATCTAACTTTGGACACCCGATCAGTGTCACATGGCTGCGGATGAATTTACGGTGGAAATCTCCGTAGGCGTATGCACTGCAGTCTGCTGCGATCAACAGCTTTGCGCCGTCAAAGTATGGCGCACGGACCGGTGCAAGCTTGATCTGTACCGGCCACTGAGTCAGTTCGGAACGGATTTCTCCTGCCGCCTGCAGTTCTGCGCTTCTGTCTGCATCTGCCTCTCTCCGGATGGCTCTCGCCTGACTTCCCGGACATCCGCATGGTGTCTTTGCCGCCTCTTTGCTCTTTTTATGCTCTTCCACTGCCTTCTCATCATAAGCTGCTGCCTCACGCTCCACAAAATGGATCGCATCTACCGGACAGGCCGGCAGACAGTCGCCGAGACCGTCACAATAATCATCGCGCATAAGCTTCGCTTTTCCATTCACCATTGCGATCGCTCCTTCATGGCATGCCTCTGCGCAAAGACCACATCCTACACATGCTTCCTCGTCGATCTCTATAATTCTTCTTACCATCTTCCATTCCTCCTGTTGTCTGCATATCTATTATTTGTTTCATTTGACTTTCTATGTGCATACTAATATAATAAAGAAAATTTTTCTGTTGTTTTTACAACGTAATTATGTTTTATTCTACGAACATACATTAGAAGGGAGTTTCTATGACAAACGACGATCTGCTTTTATTACAGACCTCTGTATTCACAGGGATCACAACCGATGAGATCAGGGACATGCTCTCCTGCCTCTCTGCACGGGAGACGACATTTATCAAAGACGAGATCATTTTTTCCTATGGGGAAACCATCACAGGCATCGGCATTGTGCTGGAGGGGAGTGTACACATTGTAAAAGAGGACTTCTGGGGCAATGCCAACCTGATGGCAGAATGTGCCCCGGGCGATATTTTCGGGGAAGCCTATGCGATCAATTCCACTGAACCGCTGGAAATGAATATTTTTGCTGCTTCCACCTGCCGCATTTTGTTTCTGGAGGTCTCTAAGATTCTGACGGTCTGCCCATCTGCCTGTGCGTTTCACAACCGGCTGATCCGCAATCTTCTAACGTTAGTGTCCCGGAAAAATTTCCAGTTAAACCGCAAGTTAGAACATATGTCCAAGCGCACCACCAGAGAGAAACTGCTCTCCTACCTGTCCATGGAGTCATCCGTGGAAGACTGTTCTCTTATCTCTCCTATCAGGCAGAACTTCAGGGCAGTAACTGCATCGAAATCCCACTCAATCGTCAGCAGCTTGCCGACTATCTCTCTGTCGACCGCTCTGCCATGTCCAATGAATTGTGCAAATTGAGAGATGCCGGCATTTTGGAATTCAACAAAAATACCTTCACGATTTTTGAGAAAAACGATTAAAAGAAACGCTATGATGCTATTTCCTGCACCATAGCGTTTTTTCAGATTCCATTCTCCTTCAGGTAATCCACCCAGATCCCATATTTTGAACCATACAGATGAATGTCGTCGAACGTCAGACTGCTCTTTAAGTTGCCTTCCTCATCGCATACGACCTCATTCATGTCAAGGTAAAAAATATTTTTTCCGTCTGCGAGTGCAGCGATCCGCTCATTCCGCTGCTCGATCCCCACATTGTTAAAGATCGGATCTTTATCACTTTTTTCTTTTGCAACCTTCATGATCCCCTGAACGAAGATCACAGCGTCCGGCTGCAGTTCCCGGAATTTTTCCACTGAATCCTCATAGGCTGTCATGAAACCATCCAGTGTTCCCCTTCCCATCTCATTGATCCCGATCTGGAAATAGATTTTCCCGTATTTTTTTGCCTTAAGCGCTTCCTCTAATGTCACTTTTTCCCCGTCCACTTCACAGAACTTTTCTGTCCAGAGGTTGTATACGTTCATGCCGACGGTCGCATAAAAAGTGCTGTCATCGAGTCCGCCGTAATCATGAAGTCCCACGGTTCTTGAGTCACCGATAAACACTGCGTCCGAGAAGTACCCGGCATCCACCGCATGAAAGCTTCTTACTTCCTCCTGCTCTGTCTCCGCCACTGTCTCCGTTACTGCCACACTCTCCGTTCCCTCTGCGGCAGGTTCTGTGCTCTCAGTCGCGGAGATCTGCTCCTCATCTCTTCTCAGTTCTGCCAGATGTTCCCATTTATCCCAGAGTGACTCATGGTCGCTGCTCCATGGGTAAATCCCATCGTGTATGCCCTGCATGACCAGAACAAAGTACGGTGTTTTTACCGGATTGACCGTATAACGGCTGTAAATCGTATCTTTTCCCAGAAATCCTATCACTGACAGGATTGCCCAGCCAGCTAAAATCAGAATGGTGATTTTGCAATATCTGATTTTTTTCATTTCTGCTCCTTCCTGTTATCTAAAAATTAAAGTATAAAAATGGATTGTTTGCAGATACCGCAAGGTAGTACATGCTGAGTGCAAAGATCACCGCAATTGCCAGCGTACCGAGCATCCCCCGCTTTATTTTTCCATAAATCACCGCCGGAACCGGAGTTGCAAAAAGAACTCCCATCGCCAGCAGGCTGTCATAATCTTTCAGATATTTGATATAATCCATGGAATTGACCATGCCGGTATGTGCATTCACAAACGGAAACATACGTGTCAGATAAATTCCAAGCTGATGCACATCCGTGATCGTAAATGCCATCCATGTCACAGGCACAAACAGCAACAGATAGACATGTCCGATCACTTTGCTTTTCTGTAAAAATGGAAGCAAAAACAATTTTTCCAGAAATAAAGCCCCGAGCAGCATGCCGCCCCAGATCAGGAAATTATACCCTGCCCCGTGCCACAGCGCGGTCAGTATCCACACAGCAAAAAGGTTGAACATCGTCCGCAGTCTGCCTTTCCGGCTTCCTCCAAGCGGAATGTATACATAATCGCGGAACCACCGTGCCAGTGTAATGTGCCAGCGGCGCCAGAACTCCGTCACCGATTTTGAGATATATGGAAAACGGAAGTTTACCGGAATCTGGAATCCTAACATTTTTCCGAGTCCGATCGCCATCATCGAATATCCTGCGAAATCAAAATACAGCTCCATGGAATATGCGACCGCACCAAGCCACGCCAACGGCGTTGAGATACTGTTAAACCCGATCGTCTGCACGTTGTTCCACAACATTCCCACCCGGTCAGCGATAATGACTTTGGATCCGAGTCCGATCACAAGGATACGGATGCCACTCTCAAAATCCCGTGCTGTCACCGTCCTTCTTTTCAGGCAGCTGCTCACCTCGGTATAGTTTACGATTGGTCCGGCGATCAGCTGTGGAAACATTGTCAGATAGGTTCCAAGGTTGACATAAGATTTTTCTGCCGGGACAATGCCACGGTACACATCGATCACATACGCTGCGATCTGGAAGGTGTAAAAACTGATCCCCAGCGGCAGCTTCGTGGTCAGACCGCTGTATTTAAAGAAAAAGAGCATTCCGAAATTGTAGCAAAGCGCCAGAATAAGCAGTACTGCCTGTCTTCTGCCTCTTCCGTCCTCCGGTGTCTTATACATGCTGCGTGCGATCACATAGTTCACCGTGACTGACGCTAACAGCAACAGGACATACTGCGCCTCTCCATAGGTGTAGAAGGCAATGCTCCCCAAAAAGAGTACTGCATTGCGGAACTTCTTCGGTGTGATAAAATATATGATTAAAAAAGCCGGCAGAAACCGGAACAAAAATTCAAAACTGCTAAATACCATACGTAATTCTTTCTCTCATTCTCCTGCTTGTGCTGCACGATCAACGTACTTTTCTGCAGAAACTCTACCTGTTTTTCACAAAAATAACTGTCTGTTTTCTTTTTTTATTATATGCACAGACTGTTGTTATTATAGATGAAAAAAATAAATATTACCATATGATTAATTTTAAAAATATATTAAATCCATGCTATTTTGTAACTTTTCTGTAATGATTAGGCACGGACGCTGCTTTTCTCAGATTTTTCGGAAACCATGTTACTGTTTTCCCTGCAGAAATGCTTCGATCTCCCCGATAAAATACAGTGAGCCGAATGCCACTGTCTTTTCTGTGGATGATTTTGAGAAATCCGGCAGCACATCCGCAAGGTTCTGATACGCCTCCGCCTGGATCCCTTTTGCCCGGATGCAGTCTGCAAGCGCCTCTCCCTGCAATGCCCTCTCACTCTCCACAGTCACTGTCTTAAAATCCAGTGCCAGCGGAAGAAGTTCCCGGATCATCTCCCCATAATCTTTATCCGCCATGACACCCATGATAAAATGGAATTTTTCATCCGGATACATTGTCTCCAGACTTTTTTTCAGCGCCTCCACACCGTTACTGTTATGCGCACCGTCCATCAGGAAAAACGGATCATTGCTCACAAGCTCCATGCGTCCCATCCACTGTGTCCGGTCGATCCCTTCCCGGATTGCATGCTGCAAAGCTTTCCGTTCCGGCACATTCTTTTTTCCTGCAAAATATTTTTCAAAAAATAATTCTGCTGCAAGCATTGCCGCCACGGCATTTTCATACTGGTGCACACCGAGCATTTTCATTGTGACTGCATCGTATCCAGCGTATGAAAAACACTGTTTTCCGTCCTTTTGTGGCAGGATCCTGATCTCATCTAAGTTTACGACTTTTGTAGTTTTGATATCTGCACGCTCTGCGGCCTTATTTAACACGTCCATCGCTTCTTTTTCCTGGCTCTCTAGCACAAGCGCTGTGCCGTGCTTGATAATTCCTGCTTTCTCTGCTGCAATTTTGGCGAGTGTGTCACCGAGGATCGCCATATGGTCAAAACCGATTTTTGCAATGACGGTCACATCCGGCACTCCGCAGGCATTCGTGGAATCATACGTTCCGCCAAGTCCTGTCTCCAAAATCACAACATCACACTTTTGTTCCTTAAAATAAAGCAATGCCATTGCAAGACAGTAATCAAACATTGTCGGATAAACGCCAAAATCCATAGAGAGAAGCCTGTTTCCAAGGCGCATGGTATCCTCTTTTGAGATCATATCTCCCTGCACCTGGATGCGCTCCCTGAAATCCACCAGATGTGGAGAAGTAAACATCCCGGTTTTCAATCCTGCACATTCGAAAACAGAGCGCAAAAAAGCAGAGACGGAGCCTTTGCCGTTCGTCCCTGCTATGTGTATGATGCGTAAATCTTTCTCCGGGTGTCCTAACTGCTCTAACATTATCTTTGAGATCTCGACACCCTTTAAGTTTCCAAATCTTCTTTTATTTTCAATCGCTGTTACTGTTTCTTCGTATGTTAATGTCTGCATCTGACTATACTGCCATGATCACGCCGCCGTCGTTGGCATACATGCTGCTGACACCTGCGGTATTGATGATGATGATCTTTTTGAACTTCGCAATCTTCTCGATTTTTTCCTTCACTGCTTTTGCCCTCTCCGGACAGTTACAGTGTGAGATCGCAAGAATACGGTTCTCACAGTCTTTTGTCTTTGAGATCATATCCTTCACCATGCGCTCAAGCGCCTTGTTCATACCGCGCGCCTGATCTAACTGGCAGATTAAGCCCTCCTTTGTTGAGCCCATAACAGGCTTGATATTTAATGAATTGGCAATAAATGCTTTCAGATTGGAAAGTCTGCCATTCTTTCTCAATGTCTCTAACGTCTCCAATACAAAATAGGTGTTCATGGACTTGATGTACTCTTCCACCTTCTCCACAACCTCTTCAAAACCGCATCCGGCTTCCTCAAATTCCTGTATCTTCATGCCGATGAGAGTTTCACCGATGGACGCTGATCTCGAATTGAACACATAAATTTTCTTTGTATCTCCGTGCTCTTCCTCATATAGATTCTTTCCGAGCACTGCACTGTTGTAAGAGCCGCTTAAACCACCGGACAGTGTCACGGCATAAACATGGTCTGCCTCGCCCTCATAAGCATCCATATACTGCTCCGGTGACGGGCAGGAGGACTTTGGTCCTTTCAGACTCTCTTTCACTCTTCTCAAAAAGTCTAACTGATTAAAAGTGCTGTCATCTTTGATACGGCATCCGTCCACTTCCAACTCTAATGAAACGGTCTCATAATGTCCATCCTGTTTTAATTCTTCCGGTAATTCCCCACAACTGTCGATTACAATCTTATACATAAATCCTCCTTGTTTTGCGAAGCAAAATGCGACTGTCCTTACAGGAGCAGAGGATTTAGCCTCCTTGTTTTCCGTAGGAAAATGCGAACCCGCTGGTGAGCAGTGGATTTTGCCTCCTTGTGATATTCATTATTATATCAAAAGTTTCTTTTTTCTATTACATGTAGTATTGATTACTACGTAACATTAACACAAAAACTTTACTTTGTATAGAGGATATTATGATTTTTATTAAAATTTTATAGTCATCACGTTCTGGTCGGAATCTTCCAGATAATATAAAGATGTCAGTCTTTTGCAGTAATGCACGATCTTCTGATCCGTGATAAAGTAGGTGAATGCCTGTTCATACAGCTCCCTGTCTGCAAACCTGACAGAGCAGAAACCATCTCCCCGCTCATAGGCAGCCCGATATACATTTCCGATGCTGTCTGCATCCCATGTGTCAAAATAAAGATTTTCATGGACATAATAATTGTCTTTTACCGCCTGACACACCGGAACGATAATATCATCATTCGGCTGATGCGTTTTCTGTAATTCCCCGGTCGTAACTGCAAAATAATTATAATTGATAAAGGAATCCAGCCCCATTCCATCACCGCTGTAGGTGGCATTCCCCCAGGTCGTATCAATATAGTAATACTCTCCATCCAGCTTTGCCAGATTCCATGCATGAGACTGTCCGTCTGCCGTTCCGGCCACCACTGCACAAGGAATGTCCAGTTTTTCCAGAAGATACTGTGTCGCTGCAGCGTATCCCTGACAAACCGTTTCCCCATTGACAAACACACTGATAATGTTCTGATTGTCCGGCGCACCTGTGCTATACGCAACATTCGAAGCCAGATAATCAAACACATATTTTGCTTTGTCATAATCCGGCGCTTGCGCATCGATTCCTGCCAAAATCTGACTGACTGTCTCATCGATCTGTGCCTGCATGTCCATCCGCTCGGCATCCGTCATGGTAAACTTTGGTGTAAAATGGAGATCCACCAGCTTTTCCCCTCTGGTATACTGCGTGTAAGTGTAGCCCGATACCCAGAACAGTCCGCCGTGATCCGCCATCACCGAAACATACGCCTGATGCAGGACTTCGTTGTCTAACGTGCTCAGCGCCACATCTTCTTTTTCATAGAGTATCGCATCATAAACCTCGTCGTACACAGTGCGTACTTCCTCCGGAAGCGTCTGATATGCATAACAGTCCACAGACTGCTTTTCAACGGATGGCTCTTCCTGCTTCTCTGTTTCCCCGGAAACTGCTGCCTGTTCTGTGTCCGTCTCCTGTTCTGTACTTTTTACTTCCGTGCCTTTTCCTTCTGCAATTTTCTCCTCCACATAGCGGGTAATATCGGATAATTGATTGGTTGTCTGCTGACACCCCGAAAGCAGAATGAGTGCTGCACACGCCGCACTCCCTGCCACATAGGAAAAAAATTTTTTTCTCACCTGATTCTCCTGTCAAATGCATACTTCATGCTGTATGTATCTTTTTTGCCTTTCAGCCAAAATAAGCGCTCACCAGATCCTTCAATGCCTGCTGGTCTGCTGCTGCCATCAGTTCTCTTGCAGAATGCATTGCAAGCAATGGGATTCCGATATCCACGGTTTTTACCGGAAGCAATGCAGATGCGATCGAGCCTAATGTGCCGCCTCCTGCAAGATCCGAACGGTTCACAAATTTCTGATATGGGATCTGATCCTTCTCACAGATCTGCTGGATTACTGCGACCGCTCCACAGTCTGTCGCATAGGACTGCGAGCATGCTTCCTTGATACAGAATCCTTTTCCAAGCACCGGCTTGTTGGTCAGATCCATCTTTCCGGCATAGTTTGGATGAAGTCCATGTGCCACATCCACAGATAAAATCATGCTGTTGTACAGTCTGTTCCACACTTCTTTTTCCAGTCCGCACTCGGTCAGAATGCGCACCAGCATATCATGGAGCAGAATGGAACCGGCACCCTGTTTGGAACGGCTTCCGATCTCCTCGTGATCGAACAGTGCAATGAGATTCATGCCGTCCGCCCTGTCGCTGTCGATGATCGCAGACACCAGTGCAGAACAGGAATTTAAGTTATCGAGTCTGGATGCAGAGATAAACTCATCGTTTAATCCAACAAACTCCGGCTTTTCTTTATTGTAAATGGTCAGCTCAAAATCAAGAATATCCTCTTTTTTCACAGCAAGCTCTTTTGCAAGAAAATCAAGAAAATAATCTGCATCATCGGAAAGTCCGCAGATTGGGAGCAGTTCCGTCTGCTTATTTAATTCCACGCCCTTGTTCACCTCACGGTTCATGTGGATCGCAAGATTCGGGATGGTCATAAGATTTTTTTCAGACTGGAACGTGACCACTTTCGGTGTAAACACATCCCCACTGCGCACTGCAACTCTTCCGGCTACACCGAGTGGACGGTCGAGCCATGTATTTAAGATTGCGCCGCCGTAAACTTCCACATTCACCTGTGCGTATCCGTTTGTCTGAATATCGCAGGACGGTTTGATCCTTAAGCATGGGAAATCTGTATGTGCTGCTGCAATGCGGATCGCAGGCTCTCTGTCACTCCAATTCTGCGGTAATGTGAATGCAAACAATGTCGTTTCATGATGATTTACCACATATTTTCCACCCGCTTTTAAGTTCCATGCCGTACCATAATCAACCACTTCAAAACCGGCATCTGTCAGTCTTTTTTCGCATGCGCTCACTGCGTGCGCCGGTGAGATTCCTTTTTCCAGTAAATCAAATAAAATTTCTGTTTCTGTCATATCTGTTACCAACCTTTCCATCAAACCTCAGACTTTTTATCTGCGGCTGCAAATCTGTATAATCATTCTGTATTTTGCATTCGCAAATCCTCTGTATTCTAGCATATTTTCTCTAATTTGTCATTTCAGTTATTTACAAGAAAACAAACCAA
>OGQO01002667.1_pt1 | contig 13483 bp, 10 predicted proteins | sample 1553241 | NCBI WGS metagenome assembly OGQO01 (sample SAMEA2579933, study PRJEB22360) | human gut metagenome | biome: human gut; feature: human-associated habitat; material: faeces | place: Denmark | collected 2008/2010
ACTGCGCAGCAGTGGTCTTGCGAATGGAGTTCTGAATAGTTACATCGGGACAACGAAGCAATTCGTATATCATCGCTGTAATCAGGTAACTACATCAGCAAAGGACACTGCGCAGCAGTGGTCTTGCGAATGGAGTTCTGAATAGTTACATCGGGACAACGGAGCAATTCGTATATCATTGATGTAATAAACCAAACAACAATTTTAACCGCAAGTCGTTAACTAAATATAAAATGGAGGCAACCCATGAAAATAGAAAAAGTAAATGATCACCAGATCCGTTGTACTCTTACCAAAGAGGATCTGGCAGACAGAGAAATTAAATTGAGTGAGCTTGCTTACGGTACGGATAAAGCCAAGGATTTATTCCGTGACATGATGCAGCAGGCTTCCTTTGAATTTGGATTTGAAGCAGAGGATATTCCCCTGATGATTGAAGCAATTCCTTTAAATGCGGATTGCATTGTACTGATTATTACCAAAGTAGAAGATCCCGACGAACTGGATACCCGTTTTTCCAAGTTTGCACCATCTGTCCATGAGGATGGAGGCGATCTGGATGAAATGATGGATTCTGTGGCAGGTGGCACCGGTGCCGATGACGTTCTTGATTTGTTCAAAAAAATCACAAGTGCACGGGAAGCAGCAGCCTCCGTTGCAGGCAATTCCGGTGAATCCAATACCGAGAGCTCTTCCCGGAAATCCGCTTTGAACAAGACCTTAAAGAAGAAACTGGCAGACATCAATCCTGCCATGGATCTTGTCCGCATCTACGGCTTTGACAGTCTGCGTGATTTAACCGCATTGTCCCATATCCTTGTGAATGCTTATCAGGGATCCAACTCCCTGTACAAAGATCCGGATAGTGGTTATATTCTTTCCGTTGCAAAGAGTGATCACTCTCCTGCGGAATTTAACAAGGTCTGCAATATTCTTTCCGAATATGCGGTTGGCCTGCGTACTGTTCCGGGTTCCGAGGCTTATCTGGAAGAGCATTTTGAAGTGATCCTGCACGATCAGGCATTACAGTCTCTCGCAAAGATTTAACATCTGCTAATACAGGAATCATTTCTATTCAGGCAGGAACCATTTATAAGACCATATGAAATTTAGTTTACTCCAAATAATGAGATAAAAGGACCACAATCCAACGATTGCGGTCCTTTTCTCAGTTCTGTTTTCTTAATTCTATCTTGTGAAATTTTCTAACTCAACATTCTGACTCAGCCGTCCTAATATGATATTCCCATACCGATTTCCTGGCCGACTCTAAATTTATTTTGCTTTTCGGTCTTCCAGATACTTAATGACTAACAGGGTTCCAACGAGCAGAACAATACCGATCGGAAGCACGATCCATGCAGTTCTGACAAAACCTGCAATAATGTAGGTTACAAAAGATACAGCCGCTACCACGACAACATACGGAAGCTGTGTGGAAACATGATTCACATGATCGCACTGTGCACCTGCGCTTGCCATAATAGTTGTATCCGAGATTGGTGAACAATGGTCACCGCAGACCGCACCTGCCATACATGCGGAGATGGAAATAATCATTAAAGTCGGATCAGAGTTTGCAAATACGGCAACAACGATCGGAATAAGGATACCGAAGGTTCCCCAGGATGTACCGGTTGCAAAAGCAAGGAAGCATCCAATTAAGAAGATAATTGCCGGAAGCAGACTCATAAAGCTTCCTGCTACAGATTTTACTGCATTTGCCACAAATTCTGCTGCTCCAAGACTATCTGTCATTGCCTTCAGGGTCCATGCAAAGGTAAGGATCAGGATTGCCGGAACCATGGCCTTAAAACCTTCGGGAATACATGCCATACAATCCTTAAAGGACATTACCCTGCGGAACATATATACAATCACAATAATAATCAGTGCGCAGATACTTCCCATGCCAAGTCCGACTGAAGCATCGGAATTGGAGAACGCTTCTACAAGGTTTGCACCACCGAAGAATCCACCGGTATAAATCATGCCGATGACACAACAGATAATCAGGGTAATAATCGGAATTACCAGATCAATTACCTTTCCCTTTTCATTCACCGGGGCAGCTGTCTGATCCTCCTGGTGTCCGGAAGTAAAGAGATCTCCCTTTAATGCATTCTCTTCATGCTTTTTCATCGGTCCGAAATCGATATGTAAAAGTACGATCAGAAACATCATTAAAATAGTCAGTAATGCATAATAGTTATACGGAATAGCACGAAGGAAAATAGAAAATCCGTCTTCTCCTTCCACAAAGCCTGCAACTGCTGCTGCCCAGGATGAAATCGGGGCAATGATACAGACAGGCGCTGCAGTCGCATCAATCAGGTAAGCCAGCTTTGCACGTGATACCTTGTGCTCATCCGTAACAGGCTTCATAACGCTTCCTACAGTAAGACAATTAAAATAATCATCAATAAAAATCAGAATTCCAAGCGCAATAGTCATAATCTGTGCACCGGCTCTTGTTTTAATTTTCTTCTTTGCATAATGTCCAAATGCAGCGGATCCTCCCGCCTTGTTCATCAATGCGACAATTGCACCAAGAATAACAAGGAAAATCAGAATACCGACATTATAGCTGTCCGACAGAACGCCTACAAAACCATCATTAAAAATATGAGTAATCGTTCCTTCAAAAGAAAATCCGGAATACAGCAGACCTCCAACCAGAATACCTACGAACAGGGAACTGTACACCTCTTTGGTGATGAGGGCAAGTGCTATCGCTACAATTGGCGGCACCAAAGCCCAGAAAGTTGCATAAAAATCCATTTTAATGACTCCTTTCGTATAAAATCGACAACTAATTGTATCATGGTATACAATGTTTGACAAGAACGAACTCATAAAAAAATCTACCCCAAAAGCTCTGCCTGTGCGCAGCCGTTCTCTACTTGTCCCTCTCACTAAACTCGGGCTGCACCTTCGGCTTGCTCTCGTTAAGTGTTCCGGACTGGTTCGCACTAAGTTCAAGCTTCGCCTTTGGCTCGCTTTCACTAAGTGCTCTACACAAAAGAGACTTCTGCAACTGCAAAAGCCTCTTCGCCGTTTTTACTTTGATTCTATTCGTCTATTATTTCTTTACCTTTTGCTGTTCTCGTAAGAATTCAGCAACGCTTCTACCGAAGTTCTCAGGGTAAAAACAATATATCCCGCGAACCGCTCCCTGTCAAACCGGCTCTGGTTCAAAAACCAGGTTACTAACAATCCATACAATGCATTGCTGTAAAAGCAACAGAGAAACCCTTTATATTCCTCAGAAAGTTCTACGTTCTGCCTTTCGGCAGCACTGTCAATCACATCCAGACTAACACGCTCAAAGCTGGAGGAAAAGAACTGCCCAAAACCATTTTTACCAATCGCGGAATACGCATGAACCAGCAGTGCACGGTTCTTATCCACATAATCCAGCAAGGTAAGAACGATTTTCTCATAGTCCACCATAACATCAAGCTGATTCACTACCACAAGTGATTCCTGTTCCAGTGTCCACTTTAGCAGATCATAAATATCCTTAAAGTGATAATAAAACGTTTTCCGGTTAATTCCGCAGTCCTCGCAGATAGCACTGATCGTTATTTTGGATAGTGACTTCACCTCCATATACCTTTTCAGGGAATCTGCCATCGCCTGCTTCGTTTTCATGGATGCTTCGGCATGTGTCATGGTTTTCTCCTAAGTCTATGCTGTCCTGGCAGCTTTCTTCTTTTTCTTACGGCCATGAATTCCTATAATTAACACAAAGATTACCACCAGGCATATACCGGCAAGTATCACAATCAACGCAACCGGTACAGGTTCTGCCGGACGGTCCACGCAGGTAAAGGTAAACGCATCATCTTCACATTCAAATACCAGATAGCTGCCATCATGCTCCGTGTCTATTTGGACAAAAGCTTTATCCCTGTAAATCTCAATCGAAGGATTCTCCATTTCAAGAGAAGCATCCGGCAGAAACCTGTAAAGATGCTTTCCAATATCGGATGTTTCAAGACGCACCTGATAACTCTCTGCCCTGGTTTCTGCATCCTCCGGGTAAAGCTCAACCTTCTTAATCTCTAAGGAATCATCCGTATCAAAGATTCCTTCGGCCAAAAGCTTAGGAAGCTTTGTTCCATCAAGATTTGCCTCCAGTGTCGTAATATATTCAGTATATACGGCTTCGATCGTCTGGTCAAAGGTAATATTCTCCTGGGAGAAGTCTTCCCACACACCGGAATATCCATCCTTCTCGGGTACTTCCGGGAGCCTGGCAATATCAAAGCTCTCTCCGTAATTAATGGTGATCCGGTCTACCTGGGAGTCATCTGCCATGAAGGTCAGATGAATTGAGCGGAATGAATCCGGAATATCCGGAAGCTCCAGGAACTCATCATAAGAGACAGGCTGTGCCTCACCCTCAAGGCTGATTCCGTCAATTCCGGGAGGACATCCTTCTACGAAATAGTTGTTCTCTACAGTTCCTGAATCATCAATCTGTCCGGCAATGGATCCCAGATAATAATTTCCCTCCTGAATCTCTATCATACTATAGCAGTCCGTAATGGTTTTACCTTTTCCGGCAATACCTCCAATCTGATTATCTCCGGATAGTGCACACTTCGAGCTGCTTTTGCGGATCGTTCCCTTACTTTCTCCGGCAATACCTCCGACTTTATCTTCGTCACCCGAAATGCTTCCGGTATTCATACTGGAAATAATGCTGCCAAGGGTCATTTCACCGACAATCCCTCCGGCACATTCCTTCTTTCCTTCTACCTTTCCACTATTATAGCACTCCCGGATAACAATTCGTTCCTTGTACCTGACATTCAGTGTTGCGTTATCGGAAGAAAGATTTAAGTCATCCTCCGGATCAAGGTTGTTCTCACGGGACATGGTTCCGGCAATACCGCCGACATTAAGATCACCACAGATTTTTCCATAATTCGTACAGCTCAATACCTTGCCCTCGGTATCCTTGACTGTATCATCATCAGAAACATCCATAAAGATTTCGTCGGTATCCGGTGTATCCGTATCGGTAATAATGTTCGTAATCACCTGAACTTCATCATTAATTGCCTGTAAGTCATCCAGCAAAAGCTGATTGTAATCATCTGCCATATTGTTCAGGGTGCGTGTCTGATCAATGATCTTCGTAAAGCTGCTGCTTAACGATGTCCGCGCGGACTCAACCCTTACTTTGGCCCGGTCAGCCCGGTTACGGATCTCGCTTTCGGTATCGGAAATTGCACGGTTTGCATTCTCATAAGCTGCCTTCTGCGCATCATTAATTTCTTTTTCCAGTGCTTCCCGGTCAATCTGATCCCAGATATTAAAGGAAGAAAAGTCATATCCACCGCTTGGTGTCGCTGTTGCTAGCCAGCTCGGAACTGGTATTCTACTCGGAGATACTGTCGAAGACGGACTCGTTGTCGTTGCAGTTTCTCCTTCTCCTTCCTGAGCTGCCGGCTGATTGGAATTTTCTCCCTGTTCTAAGGTTCCTGTTTCTGTTGTATTCTGAACCCCGGAGAGTCTGTGTGGAATCTGATAGGTAATTTCTTCCTCAGAAGTTCTCAGATCCTGAATGGCAGTTCTTGCACCTTTTTCTCCCTCTGCAGAGTTCTGACCGGAAGCTTGTGTAGAATCCTCAGTGCCACTCTGTCCGCCTGGCGGATTCTGTGTCGGGGTCTGACCATTGCCTTCATCGTTTCCAATTCCATTAGTACCAGCATTACCTCCACCAGTCCCGGTTCCTTTTCCGGTACTTGCTCCTGTATTATTTTCATTTCCCTCCGTTGTCGTACCACTCGGAGTAGGCGTTGGCGTGGATGTAGGTGTTCCTGTCGGTGTTGTACTCGGAGTCGTAGACGGTGTCGTACTCGGAGATTCCGTTGGAGATGCCCCCGGGCTCCATGTAGGGAGCTTATCCAGAAAATCCAGCGATACCGGTCTTGGGGAATTCAACCCTGAAATAGACAGTGAATTGGACATATTATCAAAATCACCGCTGATATCCGACATAATATTATCTACTGCATTCTGTGCACCTGCTACAGCATCCAGCAGCACATTAATCTGATCTGACAAAGATGCAGACATATTGCTTGCATCGTTATCAAGCTTCGTTACAAGGTCGTGCAGCTTCGGAAATTCCCTGGACAGCTTTTCCATCGTGTCCTCTTCATATTGCATCTGGCTGCTCGGCTCCATCTGTCCGGCAATACCGCCAACATCCTTACGTCCGTTCAGCCGGCCGTGGTTCTCGCAGCTCATAATAAAACCGGTCTGGCTTCCTGCAATACCACCAATGTTATAACCGACATGCTGATATCCCACGCTGCCGTTATTGTTACTATAAAGAATAACTCCTTGATTGGAACCGGCAATTCCACCGATATCCGTTACGGAAGCTGCATTTTCCGTACTTAAAATTTCCTGTACAGTCAGAGACTGGATATCAATTTTATTATCCTTGGCATTGGTGTTTACCAATGCATTGTTTGTGCAGTTGGTAATACCGCCCTTGTTCGTTCCAACCAGACCACCAATACGGTGATTTCCGGAAACCATGCCATTTGCGGTGCTGTCCTCAATAATTCCGCTTACTTCATTTATTCCGACAAGAAGTCCGGCATCATTGTTTACATTCATTTTGCCATTGACGCTGCATCCGCTGATAAGTCCCTTATTCTGACCTGCCAGAATACCAATACCGGAATGTCCCGTTCCCGCTGTGGCATCCATCTGGATATTCAGATTCCATACCTGTCCTGTCTCCTGAATATAACGGAAAAGTCCGATATTATTACTGGTTCCCTCTATAGCAAAGCCCCTGATTGTATGTCCCTGTCCAAGAAAAATCCCGCCAAAGGTCGGAATCAACGTAACTCCTTCGCTTGTAAAATCAAGGTCTGTATCCAGAATTACCACTTTATCCTGTGACCAGATATCCCGTGTACAATTGTTTGCAAGTTCTTTGAGATCTTCATTGCCGCGGATCCAGATTACCTGATCCTCGTCATAGGTAAGTGTTCCATCCTGCTCCGCTGCATCCTGCAGATGCTCCATAACGTCATCGGTTTTATTTTCATTGTCTTCATTAATTGTTTCTGCATGCGCACTTAAGGATATCTGCAAAGAAGGAAGGATCAGTGCAGTAATCAGGCAAACGACTAATGTTCTTTTCTTAAACTTCTTCATCTTCCGCACTTCCTTTCTCTTCTTTATTTTGTTCTTCGGACTTTGCATGAGCATTTGTCCTGTCGTCCTTCTGAGGCAGTCCGGGCGGATTCTTTTCCTCTATGGCAGATACCTCTACTGCATCCGGTCCCGGATCCTCTTCATCGCTCACACTCTCCGCTCCACCGGTAATCAGTGTAACACTCATATCACCACGTACAAACCCGGAAAAGTTACCCTCAAGCGTACCGTTTACCTGTCCCCGGATCAGACCGTTCACACGGGTAAGACCGCTAAAGTTCTGTGGCGTAAGATTGATTTTACTCTTAAGCTGGAAGCTTGTTTTTTCAATAATAATATCACCGACAACCAGAATCTGTGGCAGTACCGCAAGTACAAGCACAATGGAAATAATGGTACCGCGGCTTAAGCAGTTACCGATAGATGCAATAATCGGGTTCGTTGTCAGCTGCTGAATCAGGGCACCGGCAACTGCCAGAATTGTTCCTGAGGTAAAAATAGTCGGAAATGCCTCGTTCAATGCAGCTACAATTGCCTGCTTCGGTTTCATTCTCGTCTTCAGATCGGAATAGTGACTTGAGATTACGATTGCATAGTCAATATTTGCACCCATCTGAATGGAATTCACAATCAGGTAACTTAAGAAGTATAACGGAGACTTCTGTAAGTATGGCATGGAAAAGTTCATCCAGATACTGCCCTGGATCACAATAATCAGCAGTACCGGAAGTCCTGCGGATTTAAAGGTAAACAGCAGGACGATAATAACGAACAATGCAGATAACACACTGATGATGATATTATCGGTTCCAAAGGATGAAGACAGATCCAGGTCACTGGTCGAGTTACCTACAATATAGGAATTATCAAGATCATAGTATTTCGCAACATCCTGATGCATCACCTCCAGGAAGTCAAAGGTTTCCTGACTCTCCTCCGGAAGATTTAAGTATACAACCATACGGGAATAGTCATCGGTCTTTAGCTGCAGCTTTGCCTTCTCCAACTGGTCAAACAGATCATCAAGGGTATCCTGCACTTCCCCATCCAGGGTAATATTATCCTCCTCCATCTGATCCTTTAAAAACATAAACATATCAAACAGCGGCACCTGGTAATTTTCAATACCGTTCACGATCTTGCCATACTGGTTTTCATTGACTGCATAAGCAGAATAAAGGAGATTTGCGATCTCATATTCCACACCGGCAAGCTCCGAAAATTCTCTTGGATTCAATGCATCCGTCAGCACATAGCCATCCATGGCCTCAATATTTCCAAGCCCCATGGCTGATTTTACTTCTTCATGCTGTTCCAGTGTCTTCAGAAGTTTTTCTTCCTTCTGGTAATTTCCTGCCGGTACAATCACGGCAACCATGTTGCTTGTTCCGAAGGTATTCTTGATCTTCTGATAAGCGATTTGGCTTTCGCTCTGCTTGGCTGTGGTCAGATCGGTATAGCTGTAACAATATGGACAATTATTGGAAAAATAAAATGCTACAACTACAATCACCAGAAAGACAGGTGGAACAATGAATCGCGTAAACACATCGAATTTACCGATTGCGGTAATCTTCGGAATAAGATTTTTGTGCTTTGTTTTATCAATCAATTTACTGAACAGCACAAGAAGTCCGGGCATCAGGGTGAACACGGACAGAAGGCTTAACATAATAGCTTTAATCAGAACGATGGACAAATCCATACCAATTTTGAAATGCATGAATGCAAGAGCACCCAGACCGGAGATCGTTGTAAGGGAAGATGCCGAAATTTCCGGAATAGCCTTACTTAAGGCCGCAATACAGGCCTCCCTCGTATCCAGTGTCTGATGTTCGTCCGAAAAACGGTGGCACAGAATAATCGCATAGTCGATTGCCAGGGCAAGCTGCAGCACCACTGTAACTGAATTGGAAATAAAGGAAATCGTTCCACACAAAAAGTTCGTTCCCATATTCAGAATCGCCGCCATACCAAAGGTCATAATCAATACCGGAACCTCTGCATAGGAACGTGATGTCAGAGTCAGCACGATCACAATGATAACCGCCGCAATCACGACGATGACCTGCATCTCTGCTGCCAGATCCGCCGCCGAATCACTTCCTACTTCCGTATCATAATAGACATCATAATCTGCAAGCAGTTCCTTCATCCGGTTCATGGCCTGTAAGCTGATATCATCGGTTGCTGTCCCATCAAAAGTCACATCAAACAGGGCACTTGAATCGTGATAATGATCCTCCGTGTGATCAAGCTCTGCACTTGTGACGCCTTCCACTGCTTCAATCTCCTCCTGCAGCTCCAGCGCATGCTCATAGGAAATATTGGAAATCATGACCTTTGCCGTTCCATAGGTAACGAACTGCTCATCCATTACTGTAAGACCGCGCCTTGTCTCGGTGCTGTCCGGAAGATATTTCGTAATGTCATTTTCAACATTAACCCAATTTGTTGAAAAAATACAGAATACCAGCGCAAAGATATAAAGAAGGAAAAACAGGTTTCGTTTATCCACAATAAAGGTGGCCAGCTTTTCCATGGGCGTTGCTTTCGTTTCATTCATTGTCTCATTCATATGTACACCTTTTCCTAATCATTCCTTATGTTTCAGATTATTGATAACCACTCAGTACCTTTACAGTTACAATTATTGTATCTATCCACAGTAATCTATCATAAAAGCATTATGATTTTTCTATTCAAAAAAAACAATACACAAACAGTGCTTTTTGTCCGGTAAATTTCAAAAACAGATTAGCTTGTCAGAAATTGGGGAAAGTATTATACTAAGTAGGTTAACACCTATGAATGAATTAGAAATAAGGAGGAAATACACATGGCAGATATTACCAGGGATATGACCATCGGAGAAATTTTAAGAACAAACCCGAATGTAGCACCGATTCTTATGGAAGCCGGCATGCATTGCTTAGGCTGTCCCTCCGCACAGGGCGAAAGCCTTGAAGAGGCAGCTATGGTTCATGGCATGGACATCGAAGCATTAATGGAACAGATTGCTGCATTATAATTGAGAAGATTTCTCATATGTATGGCAGACAAAAAGCCCCTGCGATTCCGGTCAGTTGGAACTGCAGGGGCTTTTATAAAATGATCTTTTCTTTGTCTATCTTCTATTTTGCTTTCAATGATTCCTTATACGCCTTTTTATTCTCGTACATCCTGCTGTCGGCAAGCTGCGTACATGCTGCAAGGGACATATCTGAACTTTTACTTACACAACAGTAGCCTACACTCGCATGTACGGGATACGGCTTCGGATTACGATTCTGTTCCTCTTCAAGAAGTTTATACAGTTCCTTTATAAACTGCTCCTCACGTCCTTCCTTATTATAATAAAGAAGAACCATGAACTCATCTCCCCCCGTCCGTGCACAAATCTCATTCTCCTGTACCAGTTCGGCCAGTACTACAGACAGTCGGGACAATGCAGCATCTCCTTCTGCATGCCCAAAATTATCGTTAATATATTTCAGTCCATCCATATCAATACTTACAATGGTAAAATGACGGTTTTCCTCTTTGCTCCTGCTATACAGACTGCGCAGATAGTACTCATAGCCGCGCCGGTTATAGAGTCCCGTCAGGGAATCCCTGTGGTACAGATTCCGGAACTGTTCGAGGTCTGCAATCTCCTTCTGTGCGGCACTGTTTTCCATGGCAAGTGCCAGCGCCATCATATACGCCTGTACAAAGGAAGTCGGCCACTCCGATTCTCTGACCGCCAACGCCAGATATCCAAAGATCCGATTTTTGAAATGAATTGGAAATACGATCATGCTTTGTCCCTGCACGGCACTGTTTACCAATTCAGGAAGCAGCATTCCACGTGGAAAGACCTCATGATAATCCTTCGAGGGTCTGTCTTTGATAAAGATCTTGCGCAAAATCATATTGTCTGTAAATGCTCCCGGCAACTGAGCATTCTCATCATTCTCCAGTTTCTGGCATAAGCAAAGGAATCCCCTGTCACATCCCAGCTTTCCGAAGTAACGCTCAGTCACCTTGAGATAATCCTCTTCGCGAAAAGCTTCCTGATAATCTGTATTTAAAAAAAGAGACTGGTTATAAATTTCTATTGCTGCGTCCAGTTTATTATACATCCGCCGCCAACTATGGTTCTCCACTTCCTGTTCATGGCAACCGCAGCTTTGCCGAAAACACAATTCAGGAACAAAGGTTGTAGCAGGCTCAGGTTTTTCTCCCTGTAAAGCTTCTTCAATAATCCGTACGGCTCTCTTTCCCATTTCCTTAAATGGAACCTTAGCCGTAGTAAGCGGCGGATAATACTCCCTGCTCTCTGTAATATCATCATAACCGGACACACACACATCCTCCGGAATCCGGATGCCCCGATGCTGTAATTCCTCACACACGGAAAGCGCCATATAATCATTTGAGCAGATAATCGCCTGTGGGTAATTTCCGGGTTTTCTCCCCTGAAGGAACCAGTCCACTGCTTCCTTCCCTTTCTCACGCCAGTAATCTCCAAAGAAAACCATATGATCCGTAACTTCAATTCCTTCCTCATGCATTACATCCAGATAACCCTGATACCGATTTCTGGCATCCAGCCGGTCAAAGGCTCCTGTCATAAAACAGACATCCCGAAACCCGTGGATTTGTGTAAAATGTCGGGTCATGTTCCTGATCGCTTCTCCTTCGTCCATCACCACACGATAAAATCCCTCTCTTGCCGTGCGCAGATAAACCACTGGACAGTCTGCGTTTTTCTTCAGATATACATATATTTCGTTACCCATTCCGGGCACATCAAACGTATCTTCCCCGACAATAATCCCGTCAAGCTGTGTAAGATCCGGCAGATACATGATGCCACGCTCACCTTCCGCATATAACACCTTATCCCCGTATGCCCCGAAATTGGCAAAACAAAACACCGTATAACCCAGTTCATTTGCTTCTTTAAAAATAGCCTGCAGAACATCCTTTTGATAGTTCTGCGTAATATACCCCATGAAAACTCCTATTTTTTTCACTCTTGTGTCTCCTCGAATTCCCAATATGTACCATTTTGTTGTATTATACCATATCCTTTCCGTTTTTTCTCTCCAAAATGTTAAATTGGGATGATAAATTTGGCAATAAAATTTTCCAAAAAACGCGCTTAGACCTTGTAAATATGACAGGTTTATATTACAATATAGACGATTGATAAAGAATTATCAATCACAGGTTTATGTATTTTATGAAGGAGGTTTTTACCATGGCATATGTTATTAATGATTCCTGCATCCAGTGCGGATCTTGTGCAGGTCAGTGTCCTGTAGGTGCTATTTCTGAAGGAGATGGCAAGTTCGAAATCAATGCAGATACATGTATCAGCTGTGGTTCCTGCGCAGGCGGATGCCCCGTAGGTGCTATTTCTGAAGAATAAGATTTCTTACGAATGAAAAAGGAGACGCATCCATAATGGATCGTCTCCTTTTTATTTTGCATTACCGGTTCATATCTCCTGCTGCTTTTCAGCTTTCGGTTTGCTGAAATTTTTAATCCTGGCAAAAACAGAGGATTTCTGCTTAATACTGTAGTTCCGCAGCATGTTATCCAGCTTCTTGTAGTGCTCCTCATTCCGGGCATCACGGTCTGCCTCACGCTCATCATCCTTTTCTTCCTGCATCCGGAACTGATAATCCAGCTCCTTCAGGATACTGCTTTTTACTTCCTGTATAATCTCCTGGCAGATATCCTGATTATTACTCTGTACTGCATCGGCAATCATGCTGTGTAACAGCTTCTGCAGGCGCATGCTTTTCTCTGTCTTTGTCTCCTCAACAGGCATTACCTCCCCGTTATGTACCATCAGCACATGACGTTTCCCCATATCCTCTGCCTCATTCCGGTTCATTTTTTCCTGTGAAGGATCACACAACAGCTCCTGTCCTTCCTTTTGGCCTTCCTGCTCTCTTTCCCTTGCCAGCAGATTCCGGATTGCCTTAAGCTGCAGGCCCTGATCCTTCAGATCCTTGATCCTTTGGAAGAGCTTAATGTCCTCCTCCGTATAAAACCGGTGTCCCATTTCATTACGCCTGACTGGAAGCTTTAACTCTTCCTCCCAATAACGGAGTACATGCGCCTCTACTTTAACATTTTTTGCCGCATCGGAAATCATATAGATTTTTTCTGTCTGCATTCTCTTTTCCTCCTTTTTAATCGAGTAGGAGGGAGTGATTAGCTCCCGTCCTCTCACACCACCGTACGTCAGACTGTCTAACGATTCGAAAATTCAGTCTGATGTACGGTATTT